>Ga0325401_1006086_pt1 | contig 11635 bp, 5 predicted proteins | sample PopdelMetagenome_FD_205666 | JGI IMG/M metagenome (GOLD analysis project Ga0325401, IMG submission 205666) | Populus deltoides microbial communities from Bellville, Georgia, United States - Xylem-PdKOR-R2 | ecosystem: Host-associated > Plants > Phyllosphere > Stem > Wood/Secondary xylem | place...
TAACTTCTTTCTCATTTATGTTCTCATCTTGTTTATTTATGTTTCTTTCTTTCATTATGTCTAGCTAGGTTAATTATGTCAAGGTGAAAAGGGTACACTAATGGTGTAAGAATAAGTATAATATAAATTTAACATGGACCTTAATGTTGGATACTAACATGCTTTATATTTGCTATCTTGTTCACTTTTACTACTTTGCTTGTTAAATGGTTAATCTAATTCGACAGGACAGACAGCCCTTAGGGAGTCAGAAATCATCAACGAGCTGCTGTCACTAATGACGCGTGGATTCGATAGCACACACAAGCTCTACAAAGTAATAAATCATCAACGAACGTCTACCACGAGTGATGCGTGGATTTGACAGCCCACACAGCCCCCTAGGGACTCTGAAATGACCAACGAACTGCTGTCACAGGTGACGCGTGGATTCGACAGCCCACACAGCCCCCTAGGGACTCAGAAATGACCAACGAACTGCTGTCATGGGTGACCCATGGATGAGACAGCACAGACAGCCACTAAGGAGTCAGAAATCATCAACGAACTGCTGTCACGGGTGACACGTGGTTTCGAGAGCCCACACGGCCCCTACTGAGTCAGAAATGACCAACGAACTGCTGTCACGGGTAACGCGTGGATTTGACAGCCCACACCGCCCCCTAGGGACTCGGAAATGACCAACGAACTGCCATCACGGGTGACGCGTGGATTCGACAGCCCACACAGCCCCCTAGGGACTCAGAAATGACCAACGAACTGCTGTCACTGGTGACGCGTGGATTCGACAGCACACACAGGCTATACGGAGTAATAAATCATCAACGAACTGCTGTCTCGAGTGACGCGTGGATTCAACAGCCCACACAGCCACCTAGGGACACAGAAATGACCAACGAACTGTTGTCACGGGTGACGCGAGGATTCGACAGCCCACACAGCCCCTAGGGACTCAGAAATGACCAACGAACTGCTGTCACGGGTGACCCGTGGATGAGACAACACAGATAGCCCCTAAGGAGTCAGAAATGACCATAGAACTGCTGTCACGGGTGACGCGTGGATTCGACTGCCCACATGGCCCCTACGGAGTCAGAAATGACCAAAGAACTGCTGTCACGGGTGACGCGTGGATTCGACAGCCCACACGTCCCCCTAGGGACTCGGAAATGACTAACGAACTGCCATCACGGGTGACGTGTGGATTCGACAGCGCACACAAGCTCTACTGTGTAATAAATTATCAACGAACTGATGTCACGGGTGACGCGTGGATTAGACGGCACAGACAGCCCTTAGGGAGTCAGAAATCATCAACGAGCTGCTGTTACTAATGACGCGTGGATTCGACACCCCACAGAGCCCACTAGGGACTCTGAAATGACCAACGAACTGCCATCACGGGTAACGTGTGGATTCGACAGCACTCACAGGCTCTACGGAGTAATAAATCATCAACGAACTGCTGTCACAGGTGACGCGTGGATACGACAGCTCACACAGCCCCCTAGGGACTCCGAAATGACCAACGAACTGCTGTCACGGGTGACCGTGGATTCAATAGCCCACACAGCCCCCTAGGGACTCAGAAATGACCAACGACCTGCTGTCACGGGTGACCCGTGGATGAGACGACACAGACAGCCCCTACGGAGTCAGAAATCATCAACAAGCTGCTGTTACGGGTGACGCCTGGATTCGACAGCCTAGACAGCCCTTAGAGAGTAATAAATCATCAACGAACTGCTGTCACAGGTGACGCATGGATACGACAGCTCACATAGCCCCCTAGGGACTCCTAAATGACCAACGAACTGTTGTCACGGGTGACCGTGGATTCAATAGCCCACACAGCCCCCTAGGGACTCAGAAATGACCAACGACCTGCTGTCACGGGTGACTCGTGGATGAGACGGCACAGACAGCCCCTACGGAGTCAGAAATCATCAACGAGCTGCTGTCACGGGTGACGCCTGGATTCGACAGCCCACACAGCCCCTTAGGGACTCGGAAATGACCAACGAACTGCCGTCACGGGTGACGCGTGGATTCAACAGCCTAGACAGCCCTTAGAGAGTAATAAATCATCAACGAACTGCTGTCACAGGTGACGCGTGGATACGACAGCTCACACAGCCCCCTAGGGACTCCGAAATGACCAACGAACTGCTGTCATGGGTGACCGTGGATTCAATAGCCCACACAGCCCCCTAGGGACTCAGAAATAACCAACGACCTGCTGTCACGGGTGACCCGTGGATGAGACGGCACAAACAGCCCCTACGGAGTCAGAAATCATCAACGAGCTGTTGTCACGGGTGACGCCTGGATTCGACAGCCCACACAGTCCCTAGGGACTCGGAAATGACCAACGAACTGCCGTCACGGGTGACGCGTGGATTCGACAGCCTAGATAGCCCTTAGAGAGTCAGAAATCATCAACGAACTGCTGTCACGGGTGACGCGTGGATTCGACAGCACATACAGGCTCTACAGAGTAATAAATCATCAACGAACTGCTGTCACGGGTGACGCCTGGATTCGACAGCGCACACAACCACCTAGGGACTCAGAAATGACAAACGAACTGCTGTCATGGGTGACGCGAGGATTCGACAGCCCACACAGCCCACTAGGGACTCAGAAATGACCAACGAACTGCTGTCACGGGTGACCCGTGGATGAGACAGCATAGACAGCCTCTAAGGAGTCAGAAATGACCATAGAACTGCTGTCACGGGTGACGCGTGGTTTCGACAGCCCACACGGCCCCTACGGAGTTAGAAATGACCAACGAACTGCTGTCACGGGTGACGCGTGGATACGACAGCCCACACAAGTCCCTAGGGACTCAGAAATGACCAACGAATTGCTGTCACGGGTGACGCGTGGATTAGACAGCCCACACAAGTCCATGGAGTCATAAATCGTCAACGAACTTCTGTCACAGGTGACACGTGGATTCGACAGCCGAGACAGCCCTTAGAGAGTCAAAAATCATCAATGAACTGCTGTCACGGGTAACGCATGGTTTCGACATCCCACACGGCCCCTACGGAGTCAGAAATGACCAACGAACTGCTGTCACGACTGACGCGTGGATTCGACAGCCCACACATGCTCTACGGAGTAATAAATCATCAACGAGCTGCTGTCATGGGTGACGCCTGGATTCGACAGCCCACACAGCCCACTAAGGACTCGGAAATGACCAACGAACTGCCGTCACGGGTGACGCATGGATTCGACAGCCTAGACAGCCCTTAGAGAGTCAGAAATCATCAACGAACTGCTATCCCGAGTGACGCGTGGATTCGACAGCACACACAGGCTCTACAGAGTAATAAATAATCAACGAACTGCTGTCACAGGTGACGCCTGGATTCGAAACCCACACAGCCCCCTAGGGACTCTAAAATGACCAACGAACTGCTGTCACGGGTGACGCGTGGATTTGACAGCCCACACAGCCCTTAGGGACTCAGAAATGACCAACAAACTGCTGTCACGGGTGACCCGTGGATAAGACAGCACAGACAGCCCCTAAGGAGTCAGAAATGACCATAGAACTGCTGTCACGGGTGACGCGTGGTTTCGACAGCCCACACGGCCCCTACGGAGTCAGAAATGACCAATGAACTGCTGTCACGGGTGACGCGTGGATTCGACAGCCCACACCGCCTCCTAGGGACTCAGAAATGACCAACGAACTTCTATCACGGGTGACACGTGGATTAGAAAGCCCACACAAGTCCATGGAGTCATAAATCGTCAACGAACTTCTGTCACGGGTGACACGTGGATTCGACAACCGAGACAACCCTTAGAGAGTCAGAAATCATCAACGAATTGCTGTCACGGGTAACGCGTGGTTTCCATAGCCCACACAGCCCCTACAGAGTCAAAAATGAGCAACAAATTGCTGTCACGGGTGACGCGTGGATTCTACAGCCCACACCGCCCCCTAGGGACTCCGAAATGACCACCGAACTGCTGTCACGGGTGACCCATGGATTCAACAGCCCACACAGCCCCTAGGGACTCGGAAATCTTCAACGAGCTACTGTCACTAACGACGCGTGGATTCGACACCCATAGAGCCCACCAGGGACTCGGAAATGACCAACAAACTACCGTCACGAGTGACGCGTGGATTCGACAGCCTAGACAGCCTTTAGAGAGTCATAAATCATCAACGAACTGCTCTCACGGGTGACCCGTGGATTAGACAGCACAAACAGCCCCTAAGGAGTCAGAAATCATCAACGAACTGCTGTCACGGGTGACGGTGGATTCGACAGCCCACACAGCCCCCTAGGGACTCAGAAATGACCAACGAACTGCTGTCGGGAGTGACTCGTGTATTAGACAGCACAGACAGCCTCTAAGGAGTAAGAAATCATCAACGAATTGCTGTCACGGGTGACACGTGGATTCGACAGCCCACACAGCCCCCTAGGGAGTCACAAATAATCAACGAACTGCTGTCACGATTGACGCGTGCATTCGACAGCACACATAGGCTCTACGGAGTAATAAATCATCAACGAACTGCTGTCACGGGTGACGCGTGCATTCGACAGCCCACACAGCCCCCTAAGGACTCAGAAATGACCAACGAACTGCTGTCACGGGTGACGCGAGGATTCGACAGCCCACACAGCCAACTAGGGACTCAGAAATGAGCAACGAACTGCCGTCACGGGTGACCCGTGGATGAGACAGCACAGACAGCCCCTAAGAAGTCAGAAATGACCATAGAACTGCTGTCACGGGTAACGCGTGGTTTCGACAGCCCACACGGCCCCTACGGAGTTTCAAATGACCAACGAACTGCTGTCACGGGTGACGCGTGGATTCGACAGCCCACACAGCCCCCTAGGGAGTCACAAATCATCAACGAACTACTGTCACTGGTGACGCGTGCATTCGACAGCCCACACAGCCCTCTAGGGAATCAGAAATGACCAACGAACTGCTGTCACTGGTGATGCGTGCATTCGACAGCCCACACAGCCCTCTAGGGAATCAGAAATGACCAACGAACTGCTGTCACGGGTGACGCGTGGATTCGACAGCCCACACAGCCCCTATGGACTCAGAAATGACGAACGAACTGCTGTCACGGGTGACGCGTGGTTTCGACAGCCTAGACAACCCTTAAAGAGTCAGAAATCATCAACGAACTGCTGTAAGGGGTGACGAGTGGATTCGACAGCACACACAGGCTCTACGGAGTAATAAATCATCAACAAACTGCTGTCGCGGGTGACGAGTGGATTCGACAGCCCACCCAGCCCCCTACGAACTCAGAAATGACCAACGAATTGCTATCACGGGTGACCCGGGATGAGAGAGCATAGACAGCCCCTAGGGAGTCAGAAATCATCAACGAACAGCTGTCACGGGTGACGCGTGGATTCGACAGCACACAAAGCCCCCTAGGGACTCATAAATGACCAACAAACTGCTGTCACGGGTGACGCGTGGATTCGACAGCCCACACAGCCCCCTAGGCACTCAGAAATGACCAACGAACTGCTCTCATAGGTGACCCGTGGATGAGACACACAGACAGCCCCTAGGGAGTCAGAAATCATCAACGAACTGCTGTCATGGGTGACGCGTGGATTCGACAGCCCACAAAGCCCCCTAGGGAGTCAAAAATTATCAACGAACTGCTGTCACTAGTGACGCGTGGATTCGACACCGCACAGAGCCCACTAGGGACTCAGAAATGACCAACGAATTGCAGTCATGGGTGACGCGTGGATTCGACAGCTCACACAGCTCCTAGGGAATCATAAACGACGAAAGAACTGCTGTCACGGGTGACGCGTGGATTCGACAGCCTAGATAGCCCATAGAGTCAGAAATCATCAATGAACTGTTGTAAGGGGTGACGAGTGGATTCGACATCACACACAGGCTCTACGGAGAAATAAATCATCAACGAATTGTTGTCACGAGTGACACGTGGATTGGACAACCCACACAGTCCCGTAGGGACTCAGAAATGACCAACGAACTGTTGTCACAGGTGTCGCATGGTTCGACAACCAACACAGCCACCTAGTGACTCACAAATGACCAATGAATTGCTGTCACAGGTGACCTGTGGATGAGACAGCACAGCAGCCTCTAGGGAGTCAAAAATCAGCAACGAATTGCTGCCACGGGTGACGCGTGGATTCGACAGCCCACACAGCCCGTACGGAGTTAGAAATCATCAACGAACTGCTGTCACAGGTGACACGTTAATTCAACTGCTAAGACAGCCCCTAGATAGTCAGAAATCATCAACGAACTGCTGTCACGAGTGACCCATGGATTAGACAGCACAGATAGCCCTAGGGAGTCAGTAATCATCAACGAACTGCTGTCACGGGTAACGCGTGGATTAGACAACCCGCACAGTTCCATGGAGTCATAAATCATTAACGAACTTCTATCACGGGTGACGCGTGGATTCGACAGCCCACACAACCCCCTAGGGAGTCAGAAATGACCAACGAACTGCTGTCACGGGTGGCTCGTGGATTAGACAGCCCACACAGGTCCATGGAGTCATAAATCATCAACGAACTTCTGTCACGGGTGACGCATGGATTCGACAGCCCAGACAGCCCCTAGCGAGTCAGAAATCATCAATGAACTTCTGTCACGGGTGACAGGTGGATTAGACAGCCCCTAGGGAGTAAGAAATCATCAACGAACTGCTGTCACGGGTGACGCGTGGATTAGACAGCCCACACAGGTCCTAGGGAGTCATAAATCATCAATGAACTGCTGTCACGAGTGACTTGTGGACTATACAGCACAGACAGCCCCTAGGGAGTCAGAAATCGTAAACGAACTGCTGTCACGGGTGATGCGTGGATTCGACAGCACACACAGCCCCCTAGGGTGTTAAAAATCATCAACGAACTCCTGTCACTACTGACGCGTGGATTCGACACCCCACAGAGCCCATTAGGGACTCCGAAATGACCAACGAACTGCTGTCACGGGTGACGCGTGGATTAGAAAGCCCACACAGGTCCATGGAGTCATAAATCGTCACCGAACTTCTGTCACGGGTGACGCGTGGATTCGACAGAGGTCCTAGGGAGTCATAAATCATCAACGAACTGTTGTCACGGGTGACGCGTGGATTTGACAGCCCACACAGGTCCTAGGGAGTCATAAATCATCAATGAACTACTGTCACGAGTGACCCGTGGATTACACAGCACAGACAGCCCCTAGGCAGTCAGAAATCATCAACGAACTGCTGTCACTAGTGACGCATGGATTTGACACCCCACAAAGCCCTCTAGGAACTTAGAAATGACCAAGGAACAACTGTCATGGGCGACACGTGGATTAGACAACCCACACAGGTCCATGGAGTCATAAATCATCAACGAACTTCTGTCATGGGTGACGGGTGGATTTTACAACCCCTAGAGAGTAAGAAATCATCAACGAACTGCTGTCACGGGTGACGCGTGGATTTGACAGCTCACACAGGTCCCAGGGAGTCAAAAATCATCAACGAACTGCTGTCACGAGTGACGCGTGGATTCGACAGCCCACACAGCCCCTTAGGGTGTCAAAAATCATCAACGAACTACTGTCACTAGTGACGCGTGGATTCGACACCCCACAGAGCCCACTAGGGACTCAGAAATGACCAACGAATTGTTGTCAAGGGTGACGCGTGGATTAGAAAGGCCATACAGGTCCATGGACTCATAAATCGTCAACGAACTTCTGTCACAGGTGACGCGTGGATTCGACAGAGGTCCTAGGGAGTCATATATCATCAACGAATTGCTGTCACGGGTGACCCGTGGATTAGACAGCACGGACAGCCCCTAGGGAGTCAGAAGTCATCAACGAGTGACGCATGGATTCGACAGCCCACACAGCCCCCTAGGGAGTCACAAATAAACAACAAACTGCTGTAACTAGTGACACGTGGATTCGACACCCCACAGAGCCCACTAGGGACTCAGAAATGACCAACGAACTGCTGTCACGGGTGACGCGTGGATTAGAAAGCCCACACAGGTCTATGGAGTCATAAATCGTCAATGAACTTCTGTCACGGGTGATGTGTGGATTCAAAAGAGGTCCTAGGGAGTCATCAATCATCAACGAATTGCTGTCACGGGTGACCCGTGGATTAGACAGCACAGACAGCCCCTAGGGAGTCAGAAATCATCAACGAGTGACACGTGGATTCGACAGCCTACATAGCCCCCTAGGGAGTAACAAATAAACAACGAACTACTGTCACTAGTGACGCGTGGATTCGACACCCCACAGAGCCCTCTAAGGAATCAAAAATGACCAATGAACTGCTGTCACGGGTGACGCGTGGATTCGACAGAGGTCATAGGGAGTCATAAATCATCAACGAATTGCTGTCATGGGTGACCCGTGGATTAGACAGCACAGACAGCCCCTAGGGAGTCAGAAATCATCAACGAACTACTATCACGGGTGACGCGTGGATTCGACAGCCCACACAGCCCCCTAGGGAGTCACAAATAAACAACGAACTGCTGTCACTAGTGACGCGTGGATTGGACACCCCATAGAGCCCACTAGGGACTCAGAAATGACCAACAAACTGCTGTCACGGGTGACCCGTGGATGAGACACAAAGACAGCCCCTAGGGAGTCAGAAATCATCAACGAACTGCTGTCACGGGTGACGCGTGCTTTCGACAGCCCACACAGCCCTACGGAGTCAGAAATCATCAACGAACTACTATCACTAGTGACGCGTGGATTCAACAGCCTAGACAGCCCCTAGATAGTCAGAAATCTTCCGATGATATGATGAGTAAAACTGGTTCTGAAACTAAACTCTAAATTCAGTCTATGTCCAAGACCCCGCAGGCCTCCTAGATCGCACTGTATCCCACCATGATCGTGCCCTATCTGATAGTAAGTGAGTGGCACAATGTACTCGTAATTCCTTTGTCACCCGAATCTGTTCCATAATGTCCTCTACTGAACGTAACCATCTACCTGCTATCTCAGCATCAGGCTCTCCTAAAAATGAGTCACATCCCAACTCTCGCATACTCTTCACTACCCGAACTAGTGTAACCACATTATCCACTGGTGTAGGGGCAACTTGCGATATCTGTGTTGCTGGTGCCACTAGAGGTGTCGGTACTGGTAATTGAGGCATCGTCTCTATTACAGCTCTCACGATCTGGGCTATAAACATCGGATCAGCATATGGTGCAGGGGTTGTCGCTGGCACTGCTGTTGTTGGAGGAGGCACCTCTCTTAGATGAGGTGCTACAGCTATGTGAGAGGCTGAATCCTCCAAAGAATCCTCTCTCTCGCTATGCTCGAACCCGGGATCTTGACCCAGTTCCCATGCTGGAGAGTGATCTGCCATCTCACCTTGTCTTATGTGTACTACCCTAAACCAATTTGATACTTATCAGATTCCAATTCAATTCCTGAACCCAGACCAGGGCTCTGATACCAAATGTAACAACCCCAACATTTGTATTCAAAACAAATGAGCAAGGACATAATAATTCAATTGAGATTAGGGAAATTTTTTTTTCTTCTATATAATCAATAAAAATTCGGCAGAGTTTCCTCTATATTTTTAGATACCAAGTTATCGACTCTTCTTCCATAATCCCCAATTAACAAATCTCTTACTCGTCCTATCATCCAGGATATCCTCCTCTCAATACATCACAACTGCTCAATAATTAAATTCACACATGTCTACACAATTCAATATCCCACATTACACAATTCAAAGATTTACAAATAAGGACCATTAACAAAATTATAATCGAAATAAATTCATAATTAAAGAAGGAATTTATAATTAAGATTATACTACACAAAAGAGCTTTCGATAAACTGTAGACGCATTATATTACAAAACAAAATGATAAATTCATTCGTTACAACATGATATCCAACAAAATATAAGGAAACTAATCTATTGTTCAGTCTGATAGGGGGATGTACCTGAAAATAGATTTAATACAATAATTCAATTAGACAAATGAAAAAAAAAACATTCCTAAAGTTCTTTCTATTTTCTTTCTTTCTTCCTTTCTTTTTTTTGTAAATTTAGTCAAAAGATCATTAAATTAACTTGCTCATCTAGTATTACATATCAATTAAGTTTTAGAATAATCTATGATGATTTTTTTTCCTTACTGTCAACAAAATATAATTATTCTTATCGCCCAATAAACACGGCATTACATTGACTAATAGATGACTAATTTTTCTACCAGTCCATTCAACAAGCACTATTGTCATCAGTCTAACATGAACTTAAACGTTTCACCCATTTATCAGGGTACAAATCCCATTAACCAACGAATTACTTCTTCATCTCGCCCATTTGCCAGGGCACTAATTCCATTAAATCAGGAATTAGTTCAACAATTTACCCATTCACCAGGGTACTAATCCCATTAACCAGGGACTGTATTCCTCATCAAGCCCATTCACCAGGACATTAAACCCATTAATTCAATGATTAATTCAACGATTTGCCCAATCACCAGGGTTCTAATCCCATTAACCAGGGAATTAATTTCTTATCACGCCCATTCGCCAGGGCATTAATCCCATTAATTCAAGAATTAATTCATCACATCGCATATCTTATTTTCTCAAGTAAACAACATAATAATTTCTAATATATCAACCGCAATTAATTAGATAAAAAGATACATATTGACCAATATTAAATTTGAGCATTGTGCAATTACCTGACGACTGAGCTCGAGCCGAAGTTCCCTGCTGTGATGTCAGCCTGGCAGCCTCTCCTGAATTGACAAGTATGTCACATTATTATTCTACTTTTCATATTAACACACTCAATAAATAAAATCCTTTCAATTATCCTTTTATTTGCCAAAACAAAATTAAGAGAGAAACATGAAAATTCTCTTCTTCCTTTTGTAAATTTCCTCCTTATTCTTTCAATTTTCACATTAACACAATTCATTTCATCATTCAAAACAATATATATATATATATATATATATATATATATATATATATATATATATATTCTTTAAATGTATTTATTTAATTTATTCTACCAAAATTTAAATTAAAGGAAAACATAAAAATTCATGATTTATTCACTCTTTAACATTCATATCATCTATTTCCTATACAATCTCATCTTATTAAAATTCTTAAATTTTATTATTATTATTATTATTATTATTATTATTATTATTATTTCCAAAAAAAAAATCCCTTCTTCAAGAACACCTAAAACTTTGCTCCAATTACCATAATTTCCTACTTTCTCTACTCACTTCAACAACCTTAACACAATTTCACAATTAATTGTAATTTTCCCCAAAATTTATCATGAACCCTAATTCCTCATTTCACAAAGTTTAATCAATTTAAAGCATTAATTCCTCAAGAATCTTAGTTAAAAGAGTGAGTGCACTTTACCAAACAATAACCAAAGCTTTGACACTTTTGAATTGAGAAAATTTGCTTGCTTGAATTTGTTTCTCCTCTCCTGGCCGAATGCTTCTTTCTATTTGAAATGTAAGTTTTGTTTTTTTTTTCTACAGCAAAATCACTTGCACTCATATATATATATATATATATATATATA
>Ga0325401_1006090_pt1 | contig 11630 bp, 10 predicted proteins | sample PopdelMetagenome_FD_205666 | JGI IMG/M metagenome (GOLD analysis project Ga0325401, IMG submission 205666) | Populus deltoides microbial communities from Bellville, Georgia, United States - Xylem-PdKOR-R2 | ecosystem: Host-associated > Plants > Phyllosphere > Stem > Wood/Secondary xylem | place...
CTTTCATTTTTAATGTTTTCTTTGTCTTCTACCACAAAAAAAAAAAAAAAAAAAAAAGGTTATTGCGGGCCGGCATGGTAATGCCAACGCCAATTACAATAGCTTCTTCAATGGACGAGCGAAATAGGAACTGAAGGGCGAAAACACCTTTTCTATATTAAATAGTATTAATAATGGATAATTGATTACAACTATTTTGGTTTGGTCTTTAGAGATTCGGCTTCGACTCTTTATTTTTTAAGAGTGGGATGATAATGTTATTGGGTGTCCTACGCTACAAATTCTTGTTCTTGGTCATTCTGTAACAGCATCCACCATTCAAAATCCCACCTCTTTCGTCTTTTTGCTGTTAACAGAGATTAAATTATCCATGTCCAGCGATTTTTAAAGACACCCACTTGTGTAATAAGCTCAAGGAACTTGGTACAATGAAGTTTATTCTTCTATGTGACTAAAGTGTTCTTGACAGAATTCACACCACCTTATCTTTGTCATCAGTTTGATTCGGATTCAGCTTTCTTAATCCCTCATTATTAAGCCGGCCATGCAAAATGAACTCCGAAGATGATCGAAGGCATCCATAGTAGCTACAAACTATACCAACGACGCACAAATAATAAGATAATCGTGAGCTGCCGGCAGCAACAGAACTGTATAGGCAGAGATGGTAGCTTATACGGGGTTAAAAAGATTTTTGCCGAGGATAAAATAATTGGTTTCTGTATATAAGATCAATGGTCTTTCTAATAGGAGACGGGGCAGAAATCAAAGACATCGCCAAAACAAAAGTAATTTTAGTTCGTGTTTGGCATTCTCGTAGCTTACAATTGTGATCTAAATAAAAACAATTTAAGAAAAATACTTTTAATCATGGTTTAAAAAAATAAGTTTTTAATTAAAACTGTTATAAAATCTATTAGCTAACACGACATCAATCAGTGTCTTTAATCGAGGGAATAAATCAAGATGGAATATCAATGACGTTCGTTCAAATGGTAAGCAGCTTGTTCCATTTAAGCGAGGTTTTGGTTTCGAGTCCCCGTATATACAGCAACACTCATTGATAGCCTCACCTGCTACTGCTAGACATGCGACCCGAAACGACCACCAGATTAGTCGAGGCAACCCGAATACTGGGGTTGGTATCAAGAAAAAAATCAAGATGGAATCAATGTCATGTTCCTTTTAGTTTTCAAGAGTTCGTTCTCTCCTTGAATGAAACTCTTCAACATGACAAGCCCTACTTCAGCTAGTCACTCCTCTTCAAATCATGGTCAGTTATGGTATCAAGATATCAGGACCAGACATCGTTAGACCTACTCTCGTGAAATCATGTACTGGATTTGAACAACTTAAAATGAATGATGGTAAGATATACCAACTTGGAAAAACTATCAAATTCCTTGACAATGGAAGTGAACTTTGCAACATTCTCCTCATCAATTGTATTAGCTAAATCCCGAAAAGTTATAATTAAAACCAATGAGTAGGATAAAAGCACCACCATCCTAAAATTAAAATATCCAGATGGAATATTTGGTTGGCGGGTAAACACCATTTTGTTTGCCATTTATATTATGAATGGATTTATCGATAGAAATACATTATCGAAAAAAGTTTTATCAAGGGTTGTTAGCCGTTGATATTTTCATCAGTAATTGGTAATGTTTATAGAATATTGATGTCAAAAAAAAATTAATAAACCAAATTTAATTAATTATTCTATTAATAAATGAATTACCAATAAAATCATTCATCACTTATTCCATCGACAAAAACTAATTTTACCGATAGAATAGGTGACAAAATTAACAACAAAATATTCATTATTATTTTCACCGAAAAGATTTAAAACTTCTAAACCATTTTATAACTTTCCGGTGAAATAATGTCTATATTTTCAATGAAATCATCCATGAACAAAAAAATATTCATCGGTGACTCTATGGAAAGTTTAGTTTTTTCTACAGGAGTAGTCTATATGCACCTTTAAATTCGAGAAGGTAAAAAAAATCTCTTTCGGCCTTTTCAAGTTCCCCTCAAGTGTATAGCTACATGACCTGCTTGAATGAACCTATTTACATGAAGGTTCTCTCCTTCCATTTCCGTAAATTCCAACATGAATATTATGGTTATGAAAATTTTCATTTTCGTTAATGTAAATTTGATAGTGCATTGCGGCGTTCTGATTTTGATATCTTGCTTTTTCTTTCCATTAACATGTCAAACTTGCACGTAGTATTAAGCTTCACAATATGAATTGAGATGCTATTGTTTTATTGGCTGATTGATGTTCATCATGGGACTGCATTACTAGGACTACCTCTGTAAAGCCTGTATTGGTGTTAATCATGGACCCACATGTTCTCCATTTTCACAGAGCATTGGTAGATTAAAGGATCTGTACTTAGGCAACCAACATCGTACTTGTCTAAAAAGCTTCTAGTCAATTCTTTTTAGAAATATGCATGTGTTAAGGTACGGTTCATTGGAGGGGATGGACCTAAACGCGTCAGGCCGGAAGAGATGAGGGAAAACACACTTCCAAGATCGAGTGGAAATGCTGAGTGCCGTACCACTTGCCTTCTGGCCGTATGTTCTTAAGCAGGTCAGAGGTTCTCCTGATTTCTAATTTTAAATCATTTTTTCATATTATTTACTATAGCTTCAGGATACATTTATGTTTTTGTTGAATATTGTCTCAGTACTCTTTAACTCGTCGAGCAGTTCTTTGACAGATGCATTCTGCATAGCCATATTAGAGGCTGCTAGTTGTGGATTATTGACAGTCAGGACACGCGTAGGAGAGGTTCCTTCATTATCTAGTTGATGCAGGACAGTTCGTTGCTGTTACAGAACAACAACAGGTTGCTATGAACTGAATTGCAAGCTTGCTAGAATTACTATCATACACGAATTACCAGCTGCACTTTCCTTATTCAACATAGATTCTTAGTTGGGGGGTCCTTAGTGCCTCTTTTGTTATTTCTGTTATTGCCTAGGACGTGAATTGAGGACATAAGTCCTGTTTTATGGAGGATTTCCTTGTCACCCCTTATTTTTCCTATTTAATTTCGTAAGTCATTATTTGAGTAGGATTAGGGATGGCAAGCTTATAAATACAAGCAGCCATTCACTTAGGAAGACACTTTTGATTTCATTAAATAACAGTTTTCATTCAGAAATAGTAATCTTTTACTTGTGAATTCGAGTGTTTTTATTTTTTGTTCGTGGACTCGAACTCAATCAGACAAAGGGAACGGTGATCCTTCTTTTTATAAACTTCCGCTACGTCAATTGGTATCAGAGCAGGTTTATCATTGTTCAGATGTCAAACACACTGAACGAATGAGAAGCCCTTGATGGCGAAATTCCTGAAAACAACGTAATCACACAAGCAGAATTTAGAACTTTCCAGCATGAAACCCAGCAAACCTTGCAAGCTATACAGACAACCCTTGCTAGATTAACAATTGGAAATAATCAGCAGCGTGAGGATGAGAGGGTTCGGGAGGATTACAGGGAACGGAGTGCCCCTGCTCGTGAACACAATCGATGAAGAATATGTCGAACGCATATTGAGACCCAATCGGCAAGGCTATCACAATGTGGGAGAGCGAGGGCCTCAGTCGTTTCGCATGAAGATGGACCTACCTAGCTTTAATGGTCAGCTTCAGATTGAAGGATTTCTCGACTGGTTAGCAGTAGTAGAGAGATTCTTTGACTACATGGAAATCCCTGAAGATAAAAAGGTGAAGCTATTCGGTTACAGATTAATGGGAGGAGCCTCCGCTTGGTGGGAACAATTCCAACTCACACGGATGAGGCAGAGAAAAGGGATGGTTCAAACCTGGTCCAAAATGAGACGACTACTGCGTTACAGGTATTTACCACCAGATTATGAGCAGATACTGTTTCAACAGTATCAGGACTGCAGACAAGGGAGCCGGACAGTTCAAACATATGTTGAGGAATTCCACAGATTATCTTCTTGTAATAATCTGTTGGAGTCGGACGCACAACAAGTCGCCAGGTTCATTGGAGGATTGCGCTTAAATATACAAGACCAAGTTTTCATGCACACCATTTATTCCTTAACAGAAGCTATTAATTTAGCTACAAAAGCAGAAACATAATTGGACAGAATAAGACCAACCAGTGTAGCCAGAGTCCCAGTTGAATCTATTCATGTTGCAGCACACAAAGAAAAGTTCCCACTAAACCCTCCACCCTCCATGTCTAACTTTACAAAAGGGCCAAGTAGCAGCCAGACGTAGATGACGGTCGCAGGAGTAGTGCCTCCAGAAGCACCAAGGAATCCATATTCCAGACCAACTTCAGATAAATGCTACAGGTGTGGACAACCAGGGCATCGTTCTAACCAGTGTCCAAAACGAGGGGTAGTAAATCTGATTGAGCCAGGAGAGGGAACAGACCTAGAGGTAGAATGGATAGAGGACGAGACTGAGTACACCTATAAAGAAGAAGAAATTACAGGAGGAGATGATGGAGAATTACTCTCACGTTCTCTAGTAGTTAGAAGACTTTTGCTAGCACCAAAACAGATGGATCAATCACAGCGTCACAACATATTTCGGACCCGGTGTACTGTGAACAGAAGAGTGTGTGACGTTATTATTGACAATGGCAGCAGCGAAAACATCATCTCCAGAACCATGGTGACGAAGCTAGGCTTGAAAACTGAGAAACATCCCTCACCTTATAAGATTGGCTGGATCAAGCGGGGTGCAGAGACAAAGGTTACTGAAACTTGCCGCATTCAATTTTCTATTGGGAAAAATTACGTGGATGAGATTACTTGTGATGTTGTCAAGATGGACGCTTGTCATATGATCCTAGGCAGGCCGTGGCAATATGATGTGGACATTACCTACAAAGGCTGGGACAATGTGTATGTCTTCATGAGAGGAGGGCAGAAGGTAATATTGGGTCCACTAAAGGAAGAATTTGCTGCAGCAAAACCAAAGGCGCATGGTAAGCCTATATTACTGGTTGATGGGGGGACATTTATAACAGAAACCAATGGGGCTAGTGAGGTTTTTGCAATAGTAGTCGATGGTGGCATTGGAACCGACCTGCCCAACATTCCAAAGGTACTGCAGCCTTTACTAGCGGAATTCCAGGCCATCATACCTGCAGATTTACCAGAGGGGTTACCCTTCATGCGCGACATTCAGCATCACATTGATTTAATGCCCAGGGCTAGCTTACCAAATCAGCCACATTATCGGATGAGTCCGAAAGAAGGTCTTGTCCTCCAGGAGCAAGTGGAAGAACTGATAAAGAAGGGGTTAGTTCAGGAGAGCATAAGCCCTTGTGCAGTGCCCGCCTTGTTAGTACCAAAAAAAGATGGTAGTTGGCGTATGTGCATCAACAGTCGAGCTATCAACAAAATCACCATTAAGTATCAATTTTCCATTCCTCGATTAGAGGATATACTAGACATGCTGGCCGGTTCCAAAATCTTTTTAAAAATTGACTTACGGAGTGGGTACCATCAGATTCGAATCAGACCCGGGGATGAATGGAAAACAGCCTTCAAAACGAAGGATGGTTTATATGAGTGGCTGGTAATGCCGTTTGGACTATCCAATGCTCCAAGTACTTTCATGCGTTTAATGAATCAGGTACTCAAACCATTTACTGGCCACTTTGTTGTAGTATACTTCGATGACATACTGATTTATAGCCAGTGTGAATCTGATCACCTTGAGCACTTGCAAGAGGTACTTACAGTTTTGCAGCAGAACAAATTATATGTTGATTTAACGAAGTGCAGATTCATGACTAGCAGTTTGTTATTTTTGGGATTTATTGTGAGTGCTGATGGGATTAAAGTCGATGAAGAAAAAATTCAAGCCATTCGGGATTGGCCTACCCCGAAAAATGTCGGTGACGTGCGTAACTTTCACGGGTTAGCCACATTTTACCGGCGATTCGTCAGGGATTTTAGCCGAATTGTCCCACCTATCACTGAATGTATGAAAAAAGGAAAATTTCATTGGGGAACCGAAGCAGAGCACAATTTTGCACTAATTAAAGAGAAGTTATCTTCTGCCCCAGTTTTAGCACTACCAGATTTTGATAAACTATTTGAGGTAAACTGTGATGCTTCTATTGTTGGCATTGGCGCTGTTCTATCTCAAGAAGGTAGACCCATTGCATTCTATAGTGAGAAACTAAATGAGGCCTGTCAGAAGTGGTCCACCTACAAACTTGAGTTGTACGCTGTATTTCGAGCTCTGAAAGTTTGGGAACATTACTTAGTGCAAAGGGAGTTTATTCTATTCAGTGATCACCAAGCACTAAAATTCCTTAACAGTCAAAGCAATATGAACTGAATGCATGCTCGTTGGGTTACCTTCATCCAGCGATTCACCTTCACATTGAAACACAAGCCAGGACAGCTGAATAAAGTGGCTGACGCATTAAGCCGGAAAGTGTCACTGCTCATCACCATACGGGCTAAAGTCATAGGCTTCGAATGCCTTAAAGAATTATATGCAGAAGATGAGGATTTCAGAAATACCTGGAGCAAGTGTCAGTAGGGGCTATCTCATGAAGGAATGCATATTCACGAGGGCTACTTGTTTCGGGGCAACCAATTATGTATTCCTAGAAGTTCATTAAGGGAGCAAATAATCCATGAACTACACGGGAGTGGCTTGGGAGGACACCTAAGACAAGATAAAACCGTGGCCCTTGCAAAAGAACGATACTACTAGCCCCAACTGAAGCGCGACATTGGCAGCCATGTTAAACGGTGTCCAACATGCCAAATAGCCAAAGGCCAAACACAGAACACATGCCTATACCTGCCCTTACCTGTACCAAGAGCTCCTTGGGAGGATCTTTCGATGGATTTCATCCTAGGACTTCCACGAACGCAGCGGGGTGCCGACTCAGTCTTTGTGGTGGTGGACAAGTATTCCAAAATGGTCCATTTTATTGCCTGCAAAAAGACTTCTGATGCCGTGCATGTGGCTAATCTATTCTTCAAGGAAGTTGTTCGTCTATACGGGGTCCCTAAATCTATCATCTCAAATAGGGACACTAAATTTTTTAGCCATGTTTGGAGAACCTTGTGGCGGCGGTTTGACACAACACTTAACTTCAGTAGCACCAGCCACCCTCAAACCGATGGACAAACAGAGGTGGTGAACCGCACTCTGGGCAACTTAATTCGCTGCCTATCTGGAGAGAAGCCTAAATAATGGGATCTCACGTTGGCTCAAGCCGAGTTTGCCTACAACAGCATGCTAAACAGATCAACTGGGAAGACACCATTTCAGGTGGTATACTGTCAACCCCCAAATCATGCATTAGACTTGGTTCCCCTACCAAAGCTTCTAGGAATGAGTATTGCAGCGGAGCATATGGCTAATCGGGTTAAAGCCATTCAGGAAGAGGTGCGTAAGAAACTGGAAGAGTCCAATGCCAAATACAAAGCAGCTGCAGACCAGAAACGATGACTTAAATTATTCAAGGAAGGAGACCTTGTAATGGTGTATCTACGTAAAGGACGGTTGCCAGTAGGAACGTTTAACAAATTAAGCGACAAGAAGTATAGCCCCTATTAGATTCTACAGAAAATTAACGACAATGCATATCGGGTAGTCCTCCCTACAGAAATGGCAATATCGTCTACATTCAATGTGGCTGACCTGTTCGAGTATCATCCACCCAACGAGTCACCCTCTAACCTTACTAACTCGAGGGCGAGTTTTTTTCAGGCAGAGGAGACTAATGCAGGACAGTTCGTTGCTGTTACAGAACATTAAGAGGTTGCTATGAACTGAATTGCAAGCTTGCTGGAATTACTATCATACACGAATTGCCAGCTGCACTTTCCTTATTCAACAAAGATTCTTAGTTGGGGTCCTTAGTGCCTCTTTTGTTATTTCTGTTATTGTTTAGGACGTGAAATGAGGACATAAGTCCTGTTTTATGGGGGATTTCCCTGTCACCCCTTATTTTTCCTATTTAATTTCATAAGTCATTATTTGAGTAGGATTAGGGATGGCAAGCTTATAAATACAAGCAGCCATTCACTTAGGAAGACACTTTTGATTTCATTAAATAACAGTTTTCATTCAGAAATAGTAATTTTTTACTCGTGGATTCGAGTGTTTTTATTTCTTGTTCGTGAACTCGAACATAATCAGAGAAAGGGAACAGTGATCCTTCTTTTCATAAACTTCCTCTACGTCACTAGTTAACACGATATCATATACTCGTTGCTTTTTGTACATGTTGCTAGAGACATGTTCACGGGATTGAGCTCTGGTAATCCTAAATCCTACAGACAGCTAATTTGTTACTTCTCGTGATATTATTAGGTTCTACCAGACGACAAGATCTTACTTGCAGAACCAGATCCTAGTGATATGGTAAGATCAAATGGAAAGGCAATATCTCTACTTCCGAATATTGACCCGCAACTGACGCATAATCGTGTGAGCGAGCCATTCATGTAGGTTTAGTCTTCCTGAGAATTTCATAGTAACTATTCATAGAAGCTCAATCTTTGCGCTGCATTAGAAACTCTACGATTGGCATGATGCTGCAAAATGAGCAGATATTGTGTCTGACCGTGCTTTGAAATGCCCTGATCAGAATTCCTTAGAACGACTCTCACGGTATGCAACTGATCAGATCGGATACATAAGATCCAAACTCAGTTTTTTTTTTTACTTTTTGCAGTATAATTGCACATAAACTGATGCGATTTAGTGTGAAGTTGTAGTCTGGTGAGTGCCTAAACAAAGACAGTTGATGGAGGCTTCGTTAGACTATCAGAATGTTCATCAGCATCTTCAGCAGAAAATCCAGTAGCATGTGCACCAATTATTCACACCGTCCATTCTGTTACTAATTCAAAAAAATCCTGCTAGTCACTTGATTGTTTCCTTATTTCCCTCATTATACTCTGACAGTTTAATTGAACCACACCGCTAAGTAAGTTAGCCAATCCAAAGGATATCTCTTGTCTTTTTCTTTCTGTTGCTTGAGTTTTTACAGGCTTTCTTAACATTGGTGACAACTGTTTATTAGGTACTTCTCTTGTGGTAGTTGGGCAGGCAAGAATTTCTGCCTCGTTATGATAATTTTTTTTTCCTATGGCTTCAACTGCAATTATGGCAGGTACCACCAGTTCCTACATATATCGAGTCTTGACCTTATAGACAAATTCTGCTATCCACGTAATATTCGACCTTTAATTATTTTCTTTCTTTGTTTTTTTCTTTTTCTTTTTTGATATTTCTTCAGCCAATGGAGGATATCGAGGAGGTGCCTGAATTTACATCTCCCCATCATCAATATGAAGAAATGATCTCAAATTTCATAGAGGACCAAAGCTTGGGATAACATTGTAGTTATAGAGTCCTCTTGGTTCATCAGGATGCCTATCGGATTCCCCTTCCATCCATGATTTCTCTCATCCTTAATGTGAGAGATGAATTTTTTAAATCTATGGAAATTAATTTTGAACTCTATGATGTATATGCATGTAGAACGATATAATTATTCTTTAAATCTCTTGAATTATATCTACACTAGTATATAAATATGTGCTAACAGCATTGTGACCTAAATTCAAATTCATTAGACTTTTCTCTTTTGAGAGTAATAAAAGAAAAAAAGAGTTGTTTTCTGTCATGCTTCCCTTCCTCACTTTATCTTTTTTTTTTCTTTCTCTAACATGGTATTAAAACTAGTTCAATCTAGTAGATATTTAAGAGATTAAAACATGTGTGTTTAGCAAAGAAAAAATTTCAAGAATGAGTTGATGATGAAGTGATATTATAATTAGAGTTGATTGCTCGTATTAAAAAAAAAAACATAAAATTTGATTGCTCGTATTAAAAATAAACACTTTAGCGGCAATAACAAAAAAAAAAGAGCACAAATTTGACTACTTGACTATAGTCTATTCAATATTTGTTTTTACCGCTGGATCAAGCTGAAATTTTAATAACAAATATAGATAAGATTAAACTGAAGATTAAAGGTGTCTAAGTTGATATTTTGTCATAAAACAAGACTTTTAATTTCTCATCTTTTTCTTTTTAATCTTGTTATATTTCAAAAATAGATTGTTTTTGATGATTTATATACTTTTTAATCCCATTACTGAAAGTTTTTAGATGGATTATTGAATATTATTTTTATAATGAGTTTTCCATATAAAAAAAACTAAATATTGAATTGTTTTGATTGGTTGCTTAATTTAATTGATTGGTTGATAATATTTTAATTGCACAAAAGAAACAAGAATTTATACCTGTGAATTTGGTTAAATTGATGACTATTTCCATAGAAAGTTATCTTCCAATATGCTTCATTTCCGACCTTTCTCCTCTGATTTCTTTTTACCTAACAATATCAGATCACTTCGTAACATTTATTGATTTTGCTAGTTATTAACTTGATCAGATCCCACAATGTACTAAGAAATCTTATGAATTTTGAAACTTTTTATTTTTATTTTATTTTTTATTTTTTTTTGCATGTAGTATCTAGTTTCATTGCCATAAATTGTAATCCGAAAGGATTCTAAAAAATCCCATCTAATCAAACTTTTAAAGTGTCTCCAAGTGTATACTGAAAAACAGAGAGCACTAGTTTTAATATATATATGAATTATCAAAATAAGGAGAACGTAAAACTATTAATAGCTAGCAGTTAACTACAACTAAGTTCCAGTTGTGGAGAGTTACAACTTACAAGCAAAAAGGCGACTCTCCAATCCACTGCTTGCTTGTTATGCATATTAATGGTTGTAAAGAGCAAAATATAGAAAATTTAAAACAAAAAGATACATCACGGACACGTTTTGGCTGCAACCACTTCACTTCTGAATCATCATGGTTAAACCAATTTCATAAAGTATATATTTTGCAGAAATATTGGAACCCAGCTAGCTCTTGAAACTCCTACCAATCGTTATGTATTCGATTACTTGGCAATGGGGTATTTCGAGAAGAGTCAATCGGCCTCAGTTGTCGACGCTGAAGGGCTAGGCTTTCTGTCAAAAACAACTTAAACATGAGCATATCATGAATACAATATACATGCCAGAAAAAGAAATTAAGATTACTCAATTCCATGCATGTTTAGAAATTTCCTAGGCATGCCATACTTTCTATCTATAGGAGTGAAAGATGTCCAGGGAGATTCAAACTTAAGAAGTTTTGCACCTTGAATAGCTTCGAACTTGGAAATTCTTGCTTCTGTCAACACAGAAACTGAACTCATGAACAAGACCGCATAGGCTATAAGCAAAGCACAGACTACAACTTTCCTATGGAGCCACCACATTCTGTGCTGTTGTAATGCAAACACGTTTAAGCATGAAACATATGTGGATCTCAGCTTACTTTATAGAACATTGGATCAACTTGTCAAATTTAAAGTGCCGGTTAAGCCCAAAATTCTTGTGTACACATTTTCTTATTTTGTTATTCCAAGTCAAAAATAATTTTCTCGCTTTCTTTAAAGTCTTGTAGGAAAAAGCTTCAGAAGTCCTTAGACTCTGAAACACGGCATCAATGTAGGATTTGATCAACGAAATGAATTCATAATAATTTGTGTTCAAATACGTTTAA
>Ga0325401_1006095_pt1 | contig 11627 bp, 5 predicted proteins | sample PopdelMetagenome_FD_205666 | JGI IMG/M metagenome (GOLD analysis project Ga0325401, IMG submission 205666) | Populus deltoides microbial communities from Bellville, Georgia, United States - Xylem-PdKOR-R2 | ecosystem: Host-associated > Plants > Phyllosphere > Stem > Wood/Secondary xylem | place...
CAAAACAATAATGCAACATTCAACATCCTTCTGTCAATGTTTTATGGGTCCACCAAAGCATGTTATCGAAACTTGGAGCTTTGCTCCATGATATTCATGAAATTAAGTCTATTCATTAAAAAAAAAACATTTTAGCAAAAATAAATAAATTATTAAAATGGAGAAATATAGTTTAACTAATTAAATTTTAGATTTGTTTTCTAAAAATTACTAGTTCGAGTGCTATAAGTTTTAGGACCGTTAAAGGTATATATAATTATTAATTTTAGAGTTTCGAGAGATTAATTGAAATACGTATAAACTGGTTCGAATAATCATAATTAACAAAAATAAAAAAAATTCATCAAGCTATTTATTATCACATAATAAAAAAGGAAGAAAATAACAAAGCATACTTGGAAGAAATATTTTAAGTGAAAGGGTTCATTACCCAACTCTATAAAAACAAGTCTATTATCTCATCAAAATTATTAGAAAAACCACATTCAAGTGGAAGAGAGACGAGCATGGTCCTCAGTTTCAAAAAGCAAAAGCAAGATGAAGAAGTCTTCAAACGTATATAGTCGGTCTCCTACGTACTACTAGCCCTATTAAGTGCTAAAAAAGAACATGAAAAAGTTAAATCTTTTCTAAACTCATGAACAGCTCTCTAAACATCACTAGGATTGGAGTTTTTGTCGTGATCAAGAGGGAATAATTTGTGCAATACCCACCTCTTATAAAGGGTGATAGACATGCATATAATCCTAAAAAGTGTCATCTCTTCCACATAGAAAAGAAGGAAACGACACCAAGAACTGTTGCACTTGAAAAAAAGAAAAAAAAAAGGAGATTAATCGTCATGCAATACCTCCAATAATTTGAAAAGAGATGCTCAAATTATAAAGGGATAGGGTGTATTTTAATTTGTTTCTTAAAAATTATTAGTTCGAGTTCCACAAATCTCAAAGCGGTTGAAGGCTTATATAGTCATTAACTTCAAGACCCGTGAAATTTCAAGACCCATAAAATTAGTTGAGGTATACACAAACTAACCCAAATACCTACTTAATAATAATAAAAATTCCCAGCCTGAACAGAGAAGTGAAGCTGTCGGAGCACCACGCAGGACACAGCTCGAAATTAGTGTAATCCAAAGCAAGCTCTATGCAGATGGTGGTTCTAGTCGATCGGGGAAAAGAAAGCTAGTGAAAAACAAGTATGGTCTTTTAAATCATGAAATCAATGCTTAGTAGTCGTGCATCCATTATGGGATTTATTTGTTCAAATGTAATATCCAATGATTGATGAGTCAATTTTTTTTTTTTGTTTTTTTTTGTCTTTCAAATCCCTGAAAAAAGAGTTTAATCATAGCTTTAATTAGGGTTATCATTTCATCAAGAGTTTAATTTTTAATTTTTTACAAATAATAAAACTAAATTATATTTTACAAAATTGATAACCAACTTGAAATTAGGGTATTTTTTTTAAGGTTGTAATAATCTATAGAAATCAATATAAAACAAATTATTAATCAACACCGTGAAATAACAAAAATAAAAAAAATATAAAGCTTGATAATTCAACTAATTTTTTTTATTTTAAATAAAAGCTCTCATTTAACCTTTTTTTCACATAAATAATTAAATTAAATTAAATAAAAAAACAAAGCATTATTATAATAAATAATGCTTCGTAAGGTAGGGGTGCTGGCGTATGATAAAAATTTATTTTTAGTTTTTTTGTTAATTTTTTTATTACAATTTAATCATTACTTTCCTAAAACAGTTTTCATCTATAATCATGCTTTCCTGTTTCAACGACTACAATCAATTAAAAATGAGTTTAAAAAGGATAATTAGTAATTTCAAAACGAAATGATTGTGAGCTCTGGTAAAAGGGCTCGCATACAATCTTCAAGACTAAAAGGACTAACATACAAAAACATAAAAAATACAGGGATTAAATTATAATTACTTCATTGATTCATGAGCGTTAGCGTCGACGACGGAGCCCACCGCCATGATTTTAACTTGTGTATCAAATCTTATTGGCCAACAAATTCCTTGATAAGAAATGTTACCAAAGGTAAGAGACAATAAACAAGTTGCTAGAAAATAAATAAAAAAAAATGTCATTAAATTAGGGGTTTTATGCTTTATTTATTTGATTAGATTACTACTTATGATCCAATTAATGAAAACTAAAGCATCACAAGCACTAATTACATACACTGCCCCCAAAATCTCTCTCGTCTTAAAGTTTCCTAATCGGGTATGAGGCCATTACTGTAAACTACTTCTAGCCCCTATAAATTAAGAAATATTCTACTTTGGCCTCTATAGTCTTAATCTCCATCAACTGGCACTCCCTCGCCGGTGACGCTCCACCTCTTCTCTCCTTCATAATATTTTTTTTTTTAATAAGAAAAGTAATAATCAAAACCATCAAATATCAAACACAAATCTGCAACACTACACTATCTCACTCTCATAGATACATTTAAAATTCCCAAAATCTGCTTCACTCTCTCTCGAATTGTTGTTATTTTGTGTTAGTAATTTCCAAATGTTTTGAAAAATGGCGCAGCACAGGCATTACACGAACGGCACGTCGGATCACGTATCCATCGGGATTCGTGCGTCGTCGTCGTCTAGCTCGCAACAGCAGAAGTCGGGTCGGGTTAGAAGATTAGGTTACCGATCCGATAAGAGTAGCCGAGGCGGGTTGTCATTGATCGGTGCGGTCATTGTGTTTTTATGCCTTGCCCTTGTTGTTACCGTTTTAGCTTACTATTTCCTCTCCAACGAGAATACCACTAATGACAAAGGTTTGTTTGTTTTTTTTTTTTTTGGTTTTGTGTGGTTGCTGAGAAAGTGTGAGAAAATGAGAGAAAGTGAAATCAGAGCTTCCGTTTTGTTTTAATTCAGTTACATTGTTGTTATTTAGTTAGCAAGATGCTAGTCAGAAGAGAGAGATTTAGTGTGGTTAATCATTTTCATTTTATTTTTGTTATTAAATTTGTTTGTTTGGTTGCTGAGAAAGTGTGAAAAAATGATTGAAAGTGAAAATTGGGAAGCACAGTGAGTAATTATGCAGTGAACCGAGAGCTGGTTTTTATTTACTGTAGGTACATTGTAGTTAAAAGCGTTTAGTGGAGCTCAATTTATTTTTTTAATATCTATTAATGTTGTTTAATTAGTATTTGATCTGTAATTAGTCATAAAGATTGAAGAAAAAAGAAAGAAAGGTTGAAAACTATTTTTCGTTTTTAATTGTTATTTGGATCCTTAACAAGTGCATTTTTTTAAAGATGTAATTTTAGTAAATGTGTTTGGTGCAGGTGTAAATGATAATCATGTTGAGGATGATGAGATGAAAAATGATGATTTTCTTACAAATGTTACACGTACTGATACTATTAAAGTTCTTGGGTTTGGGCAAGGTTCGGTGGGACATGGACGGGATTCTAGGTATTGGGATACGGATGATAGGAGAAGGGATGAAGATTACAATGAGGATGATGTTGAACATGATAGCAAGGTTCATAGGGATGGTGAATCTAGTGAGAAGGTTCATAATTTGGTGAAAGTGAAGAATTACAAGGAGAAGGCGAAGAGAGTTGAAGATAGAAAGGGGGTTGGGTTGTATAATGAAGAAGGGCGCAAAGAGTTGAAGATGTATGAAAAAGAGTATGAGGCTTCTTTGAAGAGCACGGGAAATTTGGGAAACAAAAGTGATATAAAAAATTTGTTACTTGATGATGAGGATAACGGGGAACAGAATGGAGCTGCTGATAGTGAGAATGACTATGATGATGGTATAGATTTTCATGATCCTCGTACGGAGGAATATGGTGGCGATTCTGAACATGACAGGGAGGAAAACTCCAGTGAAACAACAGTTCATGTCAAAGATAATACAGTGTCATCTAGTTTTCTTGATGCTAAAACCAAGGATCAAAATAGTGCAAAGGACAATCAGGAAGATTCCTCGAGTTTGTTAGAGAAGGGTTCTTTGAATTCTCAGAGCTCGGATGATGGGAACACTGATTCTCGACATGCCGATAACATTGATGGTCGTTCTACAAGTAAATCCCGGTCAGATTCGAAGAAAAAATCAAAGCGTCACAAATATTCTGGTAATTTTAAATTTTTATTTTTTAATGTTTGAATGCAAAGTTGTAAGTGTCACACATTGAAACCTTAATTTCAAGGGAAGTTTTAATATTGCCTTGTACATTTTGCTTCATGTACCTTGTTTCTGGATTGTGATTCTAATCTTAAAAAGGGAAAGATTGATATATAAATGCATTCTTTACATATGTTTTCCAGAATGTTTACCCCCATTTTACATGTTAACCTCCCCTACTGTCTATATAATGTTATAATTGTTTTTGGAGACATGGTTTGTGATTGATAACAAGTCCAGTTCTTTGTCTATGTGCATGACCTGTTCAGGCATGTCTGTGCCCTTCTTCTGGTGCTCCATGGGCCAGGCAATAGGTAATACAGAATGGGCCTCAGCACAATTTTTGAAAGTGTTCATAAATTATTCATCAAAACCGACTTTTGACATGTTAGCTTGAATATATGTGCACAATATATGTTCTTCTATGTGTGTGTTTTTCCTACTGTTTATTTATTTGTTTTGCATATGAAGCCCACTGATGATTGATTGGACCAATATCAAGAGCGAAATCCAATTAGAAAGTCAAGAACCGCAAAAAAGTGGTATCTTGAGATCAGATTCCAGTATAGGAAATTTCTTTTCTTTTCCTTTTCTCTTTTTGTTACAAAAACCTTAACTATGCTCTTTGATTGACTAAAGCCAGGTGGTTTAATGAACCCGTGCTGTCTAAGCCCTTTGTTGTTGGACTGTCTGATGGATTTTTTCATTTGTCTTTGCTTGAATGACAATTTGGACTAGTTTTGATTGGAACAATTTTGAAGCAAATGGTAAAGGATATCAAATTTAAGGTTGCAGTGACTGGTTTATGGTTTGAACATTTTAAACATCTGGTTCTGCTTAGAGGACTAGTGAATATTTCCTTTTCTTACTTGACATGTCTTGCTTGAATTATTCAGGTTGTGGGATGAAATTTCTAAATTCCACTACAAGGCTTGTGGAGCCTTTTGAAAGTAGGAAGTTTGCAAGATTTTCCTTGCAGTATACTGAAATTGAGGAGAAGCCTGAGGGACAAGAGCAATGGGAGCCCAGATTTGCTGGGCATCAGAGCTTGCATGAACGGGAAGAATCTTTTTTGGCACATGATCAAAAAATAAACTGTGGTTTTGTCAAAGGTCCTGAAGGATCTTCAAGTACAGGATTTGATTTGGCAGAAGACGATGCGAGTTATATAAGTAGATGCCATATTGCTGTGATCTCTTGCATCTTTGGGAATTCAGATCGTTTAAGATCACCAGTACATAAAATGGTATGGGGCTTTTATAAAAGTTAAGTTATATGGAAATATTTTGGTGCATCTCTGATTCCAAATCAGTTTCTGCATTATCATCTGTTTTTGGTGCATCTCTGATCCCAAATCAGTTTCTGCGTTATCATCTGTTAAGTTTGCTATTGGGGAATATATTGACATTGATAATTGATGTGTATCGGAGCTCAAATGTTTTCTACCTTTTAAACCTCACTCTTTCGGTCTCCCTGTTTACCATGGAATGAATGTGGATGAATATTCAACTAAGATCCCCCCCCTTTCCTGTTCTGATGAACTGTGGCTTGGAGGAAAGCTATTGTGGTTGAAATTTATCAAAGAGAGGTAGACTCTAGTTTATGTTTTAAATGTGAAAGACATATCTCTGGTGGATCGTGCATATGATTAGTTACCCTACAGCTCATGAGATATGTTTTTTTCTATGCTTTTGTAAATAACTTGCTGGCTTCATGAAGTGCTGTTGTTGAAGCGAAAGTAGGTCAGGGTTAGATAGCAGTTTGGTTCTGCCTTTTTTGGGTTATCTGGTTGGAGCATTTGATTCTATCTATCGTGTTTATAGAATAATCTTCTCAATTTACTGAAGGTAAAACCCAACTTTTTCCTTATTTTATTCTGTTTCTCATTTGGAGTTTCCTGATATGTTGAAGCTTTGTTATGATGTATATGGTATATTTCTGCCTGCAAGTTTGTGTCAAGTTTCCTTGGTGTTTCTTTGTACACTGCAGCACCTAAAATTCTATGCAGCTTTTTGTTTGTTGTTTCCTGGATTTTTTCTTATCTCCCATCAAGCATTTTATACATGTGAACCTTTATATAATTTCTATATTTATTGCATATGATATGGATGATGGGTATCGATTAGGACGTTATATTTTTTGGATTTCTAAGCAACATCCTATCCTATGTGCTGTGCTGATTTAGGACAACTTGTTTGTTTCCACAAAGGAATTATTTCTTATAGTGCTATTTTACGTGATGTAAGAAGGGTAGAAAGTTAGGTGATTAAAAAGGGCAAGTGGATCGCAATACTTGGTGATTTGGGATGGCGTGATGTCAAACAAGGTATAAATGATTTGAGGTGTGGTCTTGTGCAGATGTAGTACCTGCTAATAGTAATTACTAACTATATCTGCTAGGATTTTGTTATATGTTAGGATTAATTGGTGTAAACTTTATTCAGGGTGTTGAAATTGGGATCCTTGAGGTATGGAGGAAATATATATATATATATAATGAATCTCCTCGAAACTGATGGTAGAAGATCTTCAAACCAAGAGTTCCTAGAACTTCCCATAAGGTGCCATTGATACAAAACCTGAGGTTAGACTTGCATCCTGCAATCTTAAAGATCTAGTCAACTAAAATCATCTCAACTCCCAAATGTCTCAATCCAAGCTTGTTCAGGTGGTTAAGATTATTGATCTCATCCATTCAATTATGCTTTGGTCTTAAGTTTCTGCAACCTGTTGTGATGGTAAATTACTTTTGACTACTTTAGCAATGCCATTGTTGGTTTATCTCTCCACTCTCTTTCTCAGTACTTCTGGTTCTTCCTTGAAAATACCCCAGTAGCTTTGGCATTGGATGCAATCAGACCTTTTCACATAATTCTTGCTTAATTTACCCCCTGCATTGACAGCTTAGCCTTCCCACAGATGCACTCATTTCTTACCCAATTATTATTATTATGTATTTATTTATTTTATCTGCTTATTTTCACCCATCCATTTTACCTTCCTCACTTGATGAACCTGCTCCTTTATTGCTCAATACACAACTCTATAATCTCAAGTCAGCCAAATTTCAGCTTTATGAAATTGAATTGTTTTTAGATATCTCAAATTCACAACCCCATTGACAGCTTCAGAGATTGAAATTCTGTAAAATAACATTTATTCTCAAGATAGAGCATTAGAAGCTTATACATTTATAGACTTCCCTATACCCTTATCCTATGTGAACTTTGGCTTGTAATGTGAATTTAAGACCCTTAGGACCAGGTAACCGCTTGGGATCACAGAATATGAATAAAAACATGTGTGGTTCAGATTATAATAATCTTGTACCTCTTAGTGGTCTCTTGTGGATAAAATTAGAAATTTACTAAAACTGTAATCAGCGCTGGAAGAGTCCCCAAATGTCGAGATTAGAGCTGAATTTGGAAATTCTTGAATATCCAATCTTGCTCTTGATGAGCCTCTTAGGTCACACATCACCTTCTATGCACCTTTTCCTCTACTCTGACGAGCTCGCAAAGTCGAATCATCATGGGTGATACTTTCTATCAGCTGGACACCAATTTCATCACTAACTTGTGATGTGTGTTGTGGAATCCTATTCTGATCATAAATTCTCATCCCTCTTTCAGGTCACTCGTTTATCAAGGAAAAATGTCTGCTTTGTAATGTTCATGGATGAGGTTACTTTCCAAACGCTTTCTTCAGAAGGCCACATTCCAGATACAGCTGGTTTTATAGGTTTGTGGAAGATTGTGGTGGTGAAGAATCTACCATATAATGATATGCGAAGAGTGGGTAAAGTGCCAAAATTGTTGCCACACAGGCTTTTCCCTTCTGCAAGGTGAGAATCAAAATTGAACTGTTGGTTATGTACTGCAGTTAATTTTTAAATGCCCCGTGATTGCTGTTTTGTGCTGTGGAGTCTGTGTGGAGTGAATTTGATGTCTGAACATTAAGGGAAAGAAGAAGAAGAAGAACATAGAACTTGGAGTAGTGCTATACTGGGTCCTTTAAAAAACGAGTTACAATTTGTGAGAAACTGATTGCTCATTTGATCACAAACTAAAGTTATGCTGGATCCCTTCCCATAGGGATTAACCTTAGTAGATATGATGGAGGGGTTTATAGTTAAATGGTCTTGAGTTTTGTATCAGACCATTTATTTATTTATAAATCATATAAATTGTATTGAGAAGCCCAAGCTGACAAAAAGAGCAGCGAGCTAGAAGATACACAAGGCCATTCATTTCTTGCTTTAGAAATGTATCCAGTATTGTCTTCGAGGAAACTCTAGCAACCAGGGTTCCAGCACTGGTACCAGCAGAAGTAATATTGTCTTCAAGGAACTCTTATTGTGATATATTTAAATCATCACGTTCAAATGATCTAACTTGTTATTTAAATGGTTCACACCACAAAACTGTCCAGGATGCTCATAGATTTTGGTTCATCATTTAGGTGACCTCTGCTTAAATAGTTGTGACATTGGAAGGAACATATGAACTAATAATTTTCTTACTTGGTGGGAATTATTTCAAAACAAGATCTGACAATTGTGTCTAATATTCTGCCTATAAATATTTTCCAGGTATTCAATTTGGTTGGATAGCAAATTACGTCTTCAAGTTGATCCTCTTCTGGTTCTTGAGTACTTTTTGTGGAGAAAAGGTTATGAATTTGCCATTTCTAAACACTATGATCGGCATTGTGTATGGGAAGAGGTTGCTCAAAATAAGAGACTGAACAAGTATAATCACACTGTCATAGACCAGCAATTTGCTTCTTACCAGACTGATGGGCTGAAAAGATTCAATGTCTCTGATCCAAACAAGCTCCTTCCCAGCAGTAATATTCTCTCACAGTTTTCAGGTTATACAATTCTCTGCTGAACTTTTGCTGTTTTTAGTTTGACAAGACGTTTTGTACTGCTTACAGATGTGCCTGAAGGGTCTTTAATTGTGAGAGCGCACACTCCAATGTCAAACCTATTTTCCTGTCTCTGGTTCAATGAGGTTGATCGCTTTACTCCTCGTGATCAGCTGAGTTTTGCTTTTACATACCAGAAATTGAGAAGGATGAATCCTGGCAAACCATTTTATCTTAATATGTTCAAGGTGAAGAAGCGTAACTTTTTCTCTGATTTATCCCTACTAAAGTGAATGAAGTCCGTAGTAGCAGCAAATGTTCCAAATAAAACTAGTTGTCAAAAGTTAATTTTCTCCCCATCCCCAACTATTAACAGTTGTAAAGAAATCTAGAAACTACAGTTTGTATCATGATTTTTTCTATGTTGCAGGATTGTGAGAGAAGGGCCATAGCGAAGTTATTTCGTCACAAGTCGGAGGAGAAGCGAAGTACTCCTCGTCAAGAAGCAGCAGAATGAAACACATTCAAGTTATCTCTTCATCGGATGACTCTGTCTGTACATTATTTTTTGCTACACCCAGTCGACCAAGTTTGAGAGCCTGGCAGTGGTATGCGTCCTTCTAATGCCTCAATATATTACAGTAAAAGTGATGGTTGTGGACCATTTTGTTCTGGATCTGCAATTAAGATGTGAGGAAAGTCCAAAGCAGAAGAAAAGTTTTATTGGCGAGATTTGTTGGGATGAGGTAATATTGCTGCTGTCTCTCTGACATGAATTAAATATCTGTGGAAAAGAAATTTGTGATCTACCATGTCTTATTGTACCGATTCAATTCACCATTTATTGCTTCATCTCTAGGCCATTAATGTCACAGTGCCTTATGCACTATTGCTTCCACTAGAACTACACTTTATCTTTTATTGTCTTAGAAAAACTATTTGATTTTCCCTACATTATTGGGTATCAAAATTGGCTGTTGTTCGTAACAATTTTTTTATGTATAATGAGGTTTGTACGATATAATGTTCTTTTATAGAAATTGCAGTTTGAGAACTCATTTACTTATTCTGCATTCCTTACCCAAAATGTGAATCATGCTTGAATTACTGCTTCGATTCTCCACTGTTATTACTGTTTTTGTTTTCCTTTTTTTTTAAAATTTTTTTTATTACGAAGAGACTAGAAGTTCTTGTAGGGAAGGATTGAATCCATAATTATTGTAGAAAACATGCATAAATTGCATTACTTCCAACAAAACTTTTGTCCAAGAAGAATGCCCCATGCTATTAATTGTTAAAGAAATTGTAAGCCAGAAAAAAATAATAACAACATAAAATATAAAAAAATTGTCTATAAAACCTCATAAAAAGATGTGAAGCATTTCAAAATTAATTTACAAAAAATAAATTTTAAATCTATATATTTTTTTTCTAAATCTTTTCTAAATTTCTATTGCAACAAGATAAGTTTGCAAGACATGATTTGTTACCAATGTTATCTTTATTTCTTTTACGAGTATTTTTTTTTCTTTTTTTAAGATGCTTCATTTTGTATGTTTCTAGGTTTTTTAAATTTTCTAGTTTCAAAATTTTTTCACTCTCTAGGTTTTTCAAGTCTTATTAAGTTTTTAAATATTTTTTATTTATTTTTGAAATAAATTTTCCTTTCAATTGTTTAAATATAAATTTTATAGTTTTAATAGAATAACAAGTGACATCCTATTAGTTATTATATATACCTATCTAAAAAATAATATATAAATAAATAAGAAAAATTATAAATAAAAATATTCATATTAATTTTTATAGCTACGAGTTTTATTTTCTCTCTCCTCCATGTCTATTTTTTTTTTCAATATATTAAGAAATACTATGTGCATGTATCGTGTATGTAAACTCATTATACTATTAATCATGTTGTAGACATAGAGTATTTGTATTATAAATGTAGCGCCATAGAAAGCGTTGTTTTTTTTGTGTTTAGTAAAAAATTACTGCTATGCAACCAGATTCAATGCTATTAGGTTTGGCTGGGCAAACCAATAACATTGGGTCTGGCTGTTCAACCAGATTCAAGAAGATTAAGTCTGGTTCTGGGCCTTATTGCCTAGCAGGAGCCAACAACGTTAGGTACTGTCTCCAGCAGAACTTAATAACATTAAACTCTATTTAATATCCAAAATATTTAATATATTTTCTATACTTTTGATATTTGGTTACAGTAAAAAAAAAAAAGAAGTTGTTATTAACCCACGAAAAATCACAGGACAATATACCAGTAACCTATAGAGGCAATCGGCATCGTGCCCACACTTCAGCATTTTAGACAGGGATTCAATTCAAGATTTGCCTTTATGTTCTGCTACATAATATTTCTCCACAAAATTAAAAGCCTGCAAGTACAAGGTAGCTTTTTTCTGTATTAGCGTAATTTGCATATAGATTATATAAAACTATGATAAAAAAAAAAATTATTTCCATGATTTTTCTAGCTTGACGCAACCATACCTAGGATCTCATTCCTTCCTTTCACCACCTCTTGAAACAGCTCATTAACTACAGAATCAAACATTTCTAGATCTTCCTTG
>Ga0325401_1006098_pt1 | contig 11626 bp, 11 predicted proteins | sample PopdelMetagenome_FD_205666 | JGI IMG/M metagenome (GOLD analysis project Ga0325401, IMG submission 205666) | Populus deltoides microbial communities from Bellville, Georgia, United States - Xylem-PdKOR-R2 | ecosystem: Host-associated > Plants > Phyllosphere > Stem > Wood/Secondary xylem | place...
CCACGCCACCGGCAGGTCCTCGCCGAGCTCGGCGAGCAGCGCGCGGCAGCGGACGCAGACGGGCGCGTACGGGTCGTCGTGGATCTCGCAGCCCGCGACCTCCGGGCTCCACTCGTCCAGCAGCGTCACCAGCGTGCGCATGATGCGGGTCTTGCCCTGGCCGCGCTCGCCGAGGAGCACGAGGTCGTGACCGGCGAGCAGGGCGGACTCGAGCTCGGGGACCACCGTGTCCTCCAGCCCGACGATGCCGGGGAACGCGTCCTCGCCGGAGCGGAGACGGGACAGCAGGTTGGCGCGGAGCTCGGCGGCGACGCCGCGGCTCTCGTGGCCCGAGGCGCGCAGCTGGCCGAGGGTGGCGGGCGTCGGGTGCGTGCCCGCGGAAGACGACGTCATGGCCAGCAACCTACGACCGGCAGGCAACTGCGCCCGGGCCCGCGCGCGCCGGTCAGCCCGGGCGGCGGCGACGGCTGTTCGCCGGGCGCCTGACCGCGGCGGACGCGCCCAGACGGTAGGTTGTGGCCGACGAAGAGGGGAGCCGCCGCGACCGATGCGGACCGCGCGACTGGTGGGACCGACGGCCGACGGCACGTCGGTGGTGCTGCTGACCGAGGACGGCGAGGAGCTGACCGTCCCGCTCGACCCCGACGACCCCACGACGCGCTCCGTCCTGCAGCAGGTCCGTGAGCGCCTCGGGGCTGAGGCCGGCACCCCCACCCCCGAGCCCGCCGCTCCTGCGGACGAGGCACCGGCGACCGCTGCCGACGGACCCCCACCCGCACCAGCCCAGGCACGACGCCCGCCCCGACGACGGGAGACCCCGATGGACACCACGCTCAGCCCCCGCGACATCCAGACCCGCATCCGCGCCGGGGAGTCGCTCGAGGACCTCGTCGCCGCCTCCGGGATGGACCCCGAGCGCGTCGAGCGGTTCGCGGCGCCGGTGCTGGCCGAGCGCGAGCACATGGCGCTCACGGCGCTGAGCGGTTCCGTCCGGCGGCGCGGTGAGGGTTCGGGGAACCGTCCGCTGCGCACGGTCGTGGCCGAGCGCCTGCTCGGGCAGGGCGTGGACGCCGACGAGGTCGCCTGGGACGCGTGGAAGCGCGAGGACGGCCAGTGGCAGGTCAGCGCCGACTACGCGCTGCTCGACCAGGAGCGCCACGCCGAGTTCCGCTTCGACCCGCAGGGCCGCTTCTCCCTCGCCGAGGACGACGACGCCCGCTGGCTGTCCGGCGAGCGTCCCTCCCCCGTCGCCGCCGCCGTCGACCGTGACGACGAGCTCGCGCTGATCCGGGCCACGAGCGAGCCCGGCCACGAGGTGGGTCACGAGGACCTGCGGGAGGGTGCCTCCCACGGCCCGGACGCGTCGGACGCCGACCTCGACGACGACTTCCACCTCGACTCCGACGTCGAGGTGACCGAGCGCCTCGAGGTCGTCGCGGAGGGCGGGTCGGACGAGGACCTGGCCGCGGCGCTCCAGGTCGTGCCCCCGGCCGAGCTGAGCCTCGAGGAGCTGGTCGCCCTCGCGACGACGGATCCGGAGTCCGACCTGACCGGCGAGGACGGCGACGAGGCCTGGGCGAACGAGCCCGACGCGACCGCCCGTACGCGGGACGAGGCCGCCGAGCCCACGATCGCCGTCGTCCGGCACCTCACCAGCGTCAGCGTCGAGGTCGACGTCCCCGACTCTCCCGCCGACGCCCCGGACGACGCGGCCGACCTCGAGTCCGTGGAGGACGCGCGCTCCGCGCTCGACACCCTCTACGACATGCTCGGCGGCGACGGCTACGCCGAGGACTCGGTCAACGTGTACGCGGGGCTGTCCGACGCCGCGGCCGTGCCCGTCGTCGACGAGCACGAGTTCGAGGCGCCGACGGCCGTCGTGGTCCCCGCCGACCCCGGGCCCGACCCGCTGGACGGTCCCGCGCAGGACACGCACGACACGCACGAGCTGGACGTGACGGTCGGGGCCGAGGTCGGCGAGGAAGACGAGACCGACGAGGCCGACGGAACCGGGCCGGCCGGGCCGGGCGCCGAGCAGGACGCCCCCGAGGAGCACGAGGCCCCGGCGGCACGCGAGCAGGACGGGCCGACGGAGCCCGAGGACGTCGCCCTGCCGGGCATGGAGGACGAGCCGGCGGCCGCCGGGCCCGCCGCAGCGTCCACGGCCGCGTCCACCGCAGCGTCCACCGAGGTGACGCACGACGCCGCCGAGGCCCCGCCGGTCCCCGACGTCGACGAGCCCCTCATCCCGAGCCCCGGCGCGTCGCGCAAGCCCGGGCGCCGCAAGCGCGCCTCGGTCCCCTCCTGGGACGAGATCATGTTCGGCGGACCCAAGCAGAGCTGACCGCTCGGCACGTCGACGGTCTCAGGCCGTCCCGGGCTCCTCGCCGGTCGCGACCGGGCGCTCCGGGTCGCTCAGCCAGTCGCTCCACGAGCCGGGGTAGATCCGGCCGCCCTCCAGCCCGGACGCCTCGAGCGCCAGCAGCGCCTGCGCGGCCGTGACGCCCGAGCCGCAGTAGAGGACGGGTGCCTCGACCCCGGCGAAGGCCGCGGCGACCTCGGCCGCCGGACGGAACCGCGACCGCTCGTCGAGCAGGTCCGCCGCGGGCCGGTTCAGCGCGCCGGGGATATGGCCGGCGACAGGGTCGAACGGCTCGGTCTCGCCGCGGTAGCGGTTCGCGGCGCGCACGTCGACGACGGGCGACCCGACGCCGGCGAGGATCGCCGCGGCGTCGACCCGGTCGCGATGTCCGGGATGGGCGACGAACCCGCCCAGCACCTCGGGCGCGACCGGCCCGGTCTCGACCGGCAGCCCCGCCGCGACCCAGCCGGCGTAGCCGCCGTCGAGCACGCGGACGTCGCGGTGGCCGGCGTCGGTCAGCAGCCACCACAGCCGCGCGGCGTAGAGCGACGTCGCACCGTCGTACGCGACCACGGGCACGTCGTCGTCGACGCCCGCGGCCCGCATCACCGCCTGGAACGCCTCGGGGTCGGGCAGCGGGTGCCGGCCGCCGGCGTGGCCGTGCGGCCCGGACAGCTCGGTCTCCAGGTCGACGAACACCGCGCCCGGCAGGTGGCCCGCCTCGTGCTCGGGCCGCCCGGGCGGACCGGTCATGCTGCCGCGGACGTCGAGCAGGACCACCCGCTCCCCGCGGTCCAGCCGCGCGGCGAGCTCCTCCGGCTCGACGAGCACCCGGCTGCGGGCCTCGCGCTGGTCCGTGCTCATGCGTCTCCCTCCGTCGTGCCGAACGGCAGCGTCTCGGCCAGTCCCGCCTGGGCCGCCGAGCGGGTCAGCCGGGCCCGGTGGTGGCGACGGCACAGCACCTCGTACGCGACCTCGACCGCGCCCGTCCCGGGCAGGGCCTCGTCGCCGAGGTGCTCGGCGTCCAGCTGCTCGATGTCGCCGATGACGACCTGGTCGCCCTCGAGCACCATCAGCCCGTCCACCGTGCGCGCGTTGTGCGTGGCCCGGCGTCCGCACCAGCAGAGCGCCTCGACCTGCAGCACCTCCATCGAGTCGCACAGCTCGACCAGCCGGCGCGAGCCCGGGAAGAGCTGGGTCTGGAAGTCGGTGAGGATGCCGACGGCGAAGACGTCGATGTCGAGCTCGTCGACCAGCCGGGCGAGGTCGTCGACCTGCGCCGGCGTGTAGAACTGCGTCTCGTCGCAGACGACGTAGTCGATGCGCGCCCCGCCGCTGAGCTGCTCGACGACGTAGCCCCAGAAGCCGAAGGCCGGGTGCACCTCGACGGCCGGGCGGCGCAGCCCGAGCCGGGAGGAGATGATCGCCTCGCCGGCCCGGTCGCGGCTGGTGAACAGCCGGCCCCGGCGGCCACCCGCGGTGTGGGTGTGGTCGATCTGCAGGGCCAGGGTCGACTTGCCGCAGTCCATCGGACCGGTGAAGTAGCGGAAGGACGCCATCGTCGGGGGTGCTCCGGCGCTCAGCCCGTGACAGAGCCCTGGGAGGCCAGGACGCGGGCGGCCTCGCGGACCGCGGAGACGTTGATCCGGCCCTGGCGCGACCCGGCGAGCTTGGCGGCGATGTGGTCGCGGACCGTGACGGGCCCGTACGCCTCCCCGGGATCGCCGCCCCAGGCGCTGGCGTCGAGGTGCGTGGGCAGGGTCGCCACGACGGCGTCGACGTTGCCGTCGTGGAAGTACGCGGCGGAGCGGCGGCGCTCGATGCGGCCGTCGACCACCGGCGGCTTCACGCGGTGCAGGGTCGACATCCAGCGGTCGTTGGTCAGCCGGGCGGTGAGGTCGCCGAGGTTGACGAGCAGGGCGTCGTCGGCGGGGTCCACGTCGTGCCAGCCCCCGTCCCGCCCGAGGACCTGCAGCCCGGCCACCTGGTCGGCCCACAGCACGGTGACCAGCCCGAAGTCGGTGTGCTCGCCCATCCCGGTGAGCTCGCCGTCGAGGGTGATCTCGCCGGGCGGCAGGGCGTAGTTGTTCATCCTGAGCACGTCGATCGAGTGGTCGGTGAGCTCGGAGAAGAAGGTCGGCGGCAGGTCGAGCGCGGCCGCGAAGACCCGCAGCAGCGTGCGGGCGACGCGCCCGGCCTCGGCGAAGTACGTCTCGACCCGCTCGCGGTAGCCGGGCACGTCGGGCCACACGTTGAGGCCGTAGTCGGCCTCGTCGAGGTCGAGCCCGGAGAAGGAGCGCGCCTCGACGCCGACGTTGAAGGCCTCGAAGAAGTCGTTCATGCGGGTGGCCGACTCGACGCCGAGGCTCAGGCTCAGCGACTCGCTCTTGGGCGCGGAGTAGCCGCGGTTGGCCGGGACCTTGTACGCGAGCTTGTCCTCCAGCGGGAGGCCGAAGAAGTCGTCCATCGCCGAGGCCAGCCCGTCGATCGCGGACCGCGGGACCCCGTGGCCCAGGACCTGCACGAAGCCGACCGTGCGGCACGCCTCGTCGAGCTCGCGGGCCACGCGGGCGCGAGCGGCGTCCGCCTCAGGGCCCTGCTCCTCGCCCACCCAGGGCGTCAGGTCGATCGCGGGCACCGCGAACGTCGCGTGCTCGGTGGCTGCCTGGGTCATCGGTCGTCCTTCCCGCCGGCTCGTCCGGCGCATCCGTGCTGCAGTGGCCGTGGGTCAGGCGGTCGCCACGACGAGCGGGACCACCATCTCGGCCGCGGTCAGGGAGGCGTGCATGCCCACGAGCTCCATCTCCTGCGGGAAGGTGCGCGTCATGAACGCCCACTCCCCCGTCGGCGCCGCGACCACGTCGCCGTAGCGCTGGAGGACCTCGTCGGCGACCGGGCCGAACCAGCCCTCGTCGACGGCCTCGTCGCGCGTCCGCACCCAGGCCCGTCCGCCGAGCCGGTCGCTCCAGCGCCGGGCGACCGACCGCGGGTCGTCGCGGTCGACGTACAGGTGCCGGAACCGCGCCTCGCCCGCCACCACCGTGACGCCCGCGGCCAGCTCGGGCTCGTCCTCGATGACCATGCGGCGGTCGGGGGCGACGTCGACCATGCCGTGGTCGCCGGTGACCAGCAGCACCACGTCGCTGGGCAGCGCGTCGCGCAGCCGCGCGAGCATGCTGTCGACCCGCGTCAGCCGTTCACGCCACTCGGCCGACCCGCAGCCCTTGGCGTGCCCGGCGTGGTCGAGCTCGCGCTCGTAGCCGTAGACCAGCGTCCGTTGCCCGCGCGCGGCCGCGTCGGCGACGAGGTCGGTGCGCAGCTGGACGTCCTTCTCGCTGGGGAACGGGACGAAGGTCGGGCCGCGCAGCGCGGCCTGGGTCAGCCCGGTGCGCGCGAAGCGCTGCAGCGCGACCGAGCTCACCCGGACGCCGGCGGCCGCCGCACGCTCGAACATCGTCGGCTGCGGCTGGTAGGCCTCGGGGACGAGGTCGGACTCCCAGGTCAGCGCGTTGAGCACCTCGCCGGTGGTGGGCACGCGGGAGGTGATGCCGACCAGCCCGTGCTGGCCGGGCGGCAGCCCGGTGCCCAGGCTCGTCAGGCTGGTCACCGTCGTGGCGGGCACGCCGGAGGTCAGCGAACCCTCGCCGAGGTGGCTCGTGAGCCACGGCGCGTACGCGGCCGCGCCCTCGAGCAGCGCGCGGCCGAGGCCGTCGACCAGGAAGACGACGTAGCGCTGGGCCGCGGGGAGGCCGAGCACGTCGGCGGCGCAGCCGGGGACGCCCAGGTGGTGGCCCACCGACGGCAGCAGGTCGGCGAGCGTCGAGCGCCCGTACGCGGGGACGAGCGGCCCCACCGGACCCGCGTCCGGCCGGGTGACCGGGGTGGTCGCGGCTCCGTCGACCGTCACACCGCCGCCGCGCGCTGCAGCGTGGTGGAGAAGCGCACGAGCCGGGCGACGCGGTCGGCCCCGTCGGCGGCCGCGCTCATGCGCACGGTCAGGTCGTCGCCGGCCATGGTGCCGGTGTAGCCGTGGTCGGCCTCGCACTGCGGGTCGTCGCAGCCGGCCGGCTCGAGGTCCACGCGGCGCACGCCGTCCCAGCCCACAGTCAGCCACGTCTCGCCGACCCCGCCGGAGCCCGGGCGGTAACGCTCCGGCTGCGTGACGACGCGCGTCAGCACGACCGAGTTGATCTTGGACAGCGGCACCGACTCGGTGGACGACGCGGCGTGCGTGCCCGTGGCGGGCGGCTCGGCCGGCTGGTCGTCGGTGTGCCCGACGACCAGGCGCGTCGGCGTCAGCGCCAGCACCGTGACGTGGCGGTGGATCTCGTCGTGGTCGAAGGTCGGCTCGTGGTGCACGACGAAGTCGAGGAGCTCCTCCTCGGCGACGGCGAGGGTGATGCCCTCCTCCACCAGCTCGGGGAAGTAGCCGGTCGCGTCGATGTCGGCACGCAGGTCTTTCCGCGTGGAGCCCAGCCTCATGCCGGTCATCCTGCCACGCACCGCTGCCGCCCCTCGGACGATGAACTCCCGATCCGCGACTGGCGAGCACGGGCTCGAAGCTCGTCGACCGGACCAGGAGCCCGGAGCTGATCTCGACCCGCGTACCCGCAGCGGTTCCTGAGCCTGCCGAAGGGAACGAAGCAGACGCAGACAAGCCGACCTCTTCGAGGCCCTTCGACAAGCTCAGGGGGCGTGGTTGCGGCCCGCCCGCAGGGTGGGGGAATCCGGAACCTCGATCGCGAACCCAGCCACGATCCCTGAGCCTGTCGAAGGGCGTCGGACAGGTTGGCGTTCGGCGGACGAGGGCTCAGCGCGCGTCGGTGCGCGCACGCTCCTTGATCGCCGCGATGACCGCGGACTTCGCGTCGGCGTAGGCGTTCATGTCCGACCAGGAGCGGGTCATCAGCTCGCGCTTCGTGCGCTCGTACAGGGCCCGGTCGGCCGCGTCGGCGCGCAGGTGGTCGCGCAGCAGCAGGTAGGCCTCGACCTCCGGCGCACCCTGCTCGTAGACGTGCACGTGGACGTCGCGCCCGGGCGTGCGGACGAGCCGGTGGCCCGGCTCACGGGTCCGCAGCACGTAACCGGCGGCCAGGAGCGGGTCAAGGTAGTCCTCCTCGGCCGTGATGTCCTCCACGGTCAGCGCGACGTCGATGATCGGCTTCGCCGCGAGCCCGGGCACGGCCGTCGACCCGATGTGCTCGACCGCGACGGCCCTCGCCCCGAGCGCGGCCACGATCCGGCGCCGGTGCTCCTCGTACGCACCGGGCCAGCCCTCGTCGTAGGGGTGGAGACCGACCACGAGCGGCTCGGGCCCGCCGACGAGCTCGACGTCGGTGACGTCCGGACGCCGCGGGTCGCGGCGGTTCACACCCACGTCAGCCCGGGCCCCTCGGGCCGCAGGGCGCGCTGCAGGGCGACCGCCTGCGCGCGCCAGAAGTCGCGCGAGACCGGCTTGCCGGGGAAGATCGCGTCGAAGCCGTGGAAGGCCCCCGGCACCACCTCGAGCTCGCAGGCGACCCCGGCCTCCCGGAGGCGTCGCGCATACCGCACGTCCTCGTCGTGGAAGAGGTCCAGCGTGCCGACGCCGATCCACGCGTCCGGCAGCCCCGACAGGTCCTCCCGGCGCGCGGGGGCCGCGTACGGGGAGACACCGGGCCCACCGGGCTCCCGGCCGAGGTAGGCGCTCCAGCCGTAGCGGTTGCTGCGCGGGGTCCAGACCCGCACGCCCTCGCGGTGACGGTCCCGGCGCGCGGCGGTGCGGTCGTCGATCATCGGGTAGACCAGCAGCTGGAACGCGGGGCGCACCTCGTCCCGGTCGTGGGCCAGCAGCGCGAGCCCGGCGGCCAGCCCGCCGCCCGCGCTCGCCCCGCCGACCGCGACCCGCTCGGGGTCGACGCCCCGGTCCGCCGCGTGCTCGACGAGCCAGCGCAGCGCGGCGTAGCAGTCCTCGACCTGGGCCGGCGCGTGCGCTCCCGGCGCGAGGCGGTAGTCGACGCTCGCCACGGTGATGCCCAGGTCGCGTGCGAAGGCGAAGCTCGTCCGCTCGTCGATCAGGGCGTTGCCGGAGATCATGCCGCCGCCGTGGACCCAGACCAGCGCGGGTGCGTCGCCCACCAGGTCGCGGGGCCGGTAGAGCCGGACCGGCACCGGCGGGGCGCCCGGGGGCCCGGGGACCTGGGCGTCCTCGACGACGAGGTCCTCGGGGACCGGGGGCGTCCGCGGCGCCACGCGGTTGAGCAGCGCGGTCGAGCGAGGGGTGAAGCTCAGCGGCGGGATGAAACGGCCGACCGCCAGATCGGGGTGGAACCTGGCCACGTCGCTCCTCGCGTCCTCGCCTGGTGCTCCACGCTACGCGAGCCGGCTCACTGCCCGTCCCCACGGGCGGCGAGCGTCGAGGCGCGCGACGCCGGGACGCCGAGGACGAGCAGGCTGGTCGTCACCGCCGCGTCGACGGCGAGCCCGCCGTGGGCCAGGTGGCCGTCGGCGATCGTGAACACCGACGACCAGGCCACCTGGCTCAGCACCTCGGCCGGCAGGTGGAGCCCGAAGACCCCGTCCTGCTGCCCGCGCCGCACGAGGTCGGCCAGCGCGGCGTCGACCGGGGCCAGCACCGCGTGGATGTCGGGGCCGAGCTCGCCGCGGCGCAGGACGACCAGCACGCGGTAGCGGTGCAGCAGGGGCCAGAGCCGGCCGACGAACCCGGCCCAGACCTCGTCGGGCGGCTGGTCCTCCGACCCCTCGGCCAACGCGGCCACCAGCTCGTCGACCGCGCGACGCGACAGGGCCAGGACCAGGTCGGCGCGCGAGGGGAAGTGACCGTAGACGGTGCGCCGGACCACCCCGGCAGCCGAGGCGACCTCGCCCATGGCGGCGTCGGGGTCGGAGCCCAGCACCTCGGTGGCTACGTCGAGGATCCGCTCCCGCGTGCCGCTCACTCCTGGCCTCCTCCGGGCTCGTCCTGCACGCCGTCAGGATTGCACACCACTGTGCAACGGGCCTACATTGCACAGCGGTGTGCAATCCCCCACCCCTTTCAGAGCAGGAGCCCGATGTCCGAGACCGACCTCCGCCCCTTCCGTCTGCACGTCGCGGACGCCGAGGTCGACGACCTCCACCAGCGCCTGGCCCGCACCCGCTGGCCGGACCCGGAGACCGTCGACGACTGGTCGCAGGGCGTGCGCACGCAGGACCTCCGCGCGCTCGCCGCGTACTGGCAGGACGGCTACGACTGGCGCCGCTTCGAGTCCGCGCTGAACGCGCTCCCCCAGCTCGTCACCACCATCGACGGGCTGGACGTCCACGCCGTCCACGTGCGGTCGCCGCACCCCGGCGCGCTGCCGCTGCTGATGACCCACGGGTGGCCGGGCTCGTCCGCCGACTTCCTCGCGCTGGTGGGACCGCTCACCGACCCCGTCGCCCACGGCGGGGACGCCCGGGACGCCTTCGACGTCGTCATCACGACGCTGCCCGGCTTCGGCTGCTCGGGCAAGCCGACGGCGACGGGGTGGGACGTCGCCCGCACCGCACGGGCGTGGGCCGAGCTGATGCGCCGCCTCGGGTACGGGTCCTGGGTCGCGCACGGCGGCGACTGGGGCGCGGCAGTGACCACCGCCCTGGGCGCCCAGCGCCCCGACGGGCTCCTCGGGGTCCACCTGAGCACCCCGTACGCGGTGCCGGCCGAGATCCCCGCGACCCTCAGCGCTGAGGAGCGCCGCGCGGTCGAGGGATTGGCACGCTACGCGGGCCCGCTGGGCGGCTCGAACCACCTGCAGGGCACCAGGCCGCAGACCGTCGGGTTCGCGCTCGCCGACTCCCCCGTCGGTCAGGCGGCCTGGATCTACGAGAAGTACCAGTCGAAGACCGACAACGCCGGCCGGGCCGAGGACGCCCTCGGCCTCGACACCATGCTCGACACGATCTCGCTGTCCTGGTTCACCGGCAGCGCGGCCTCCTCGGCCCGGGTCTACTGGGAGAACAGCACGGCCACCATGGCCGGGCCGAGGCTCTCCCTGCCGGTCGCCGTCACCGTGTTCCCGCGCGACCTCCCGCGGATGCCGCGCAGCTGGGTCGAGGCCGCGTACAGCGACCTGGTCCACCTCGGCGAGGCGGAGCACGGCGGCCACTTCGCCGCCCTCGAGCAGCCGGCGATCCTGGTCGACGAGCTCCGGACGGGGTTGCGGGGCCTGCGGGGCTGAGGTGCCCGTACCGTCGGGCGATGCCCCCGGGACCCCAGCAGCCGCAAGATCCGCAGCGCCCGCCGAGCGCGTGGTCGGGGACGGCGCTCGTCGTCCGCGGCGACGTGGTCCTCGAGGAGGTGTCGCAGGGTCCCGCGGCCGGCGGGGACGGCCCTCGCTGCACACCGGGGCTGCGCAGCCAGGCCGGCTCGATCAGCAAGCTCGTGGTGTCGGTGGTCGTGCTGCGCCTCGTCGAGCAGCGGCTGCTGGACCTCGACGTCCCGGTCTCCCGGTGGCTGACCGGCACGCCGGAGGGCTGGGCGGGCATCACCCCGCGGCACCTGCTCGGGCAGACCTCCGGGCTCGGGCACTGGGGCGACGTCCCGGGGCTGCCGGGCTCGCTCCTGGTCGACCCGCCGGCACGCGACGACCTGGTCCGGAGGATCATCGACGCGCCGCTCGTCGCCGACCCCGGTGACGCGTGGCGCTACAGCGGACCCGGGTTCCTGGTCGCCGCCCTGGTCGTCGAGGCCGCCGCCGGCGCCGCGTACGGCGAGGTCGCCGACGAGCTCGTCCTGCGCCCGGCCGGGATGCACGCGACGACGTCCGGCCGGCACCCGACCGACCTCGCCGAGGTCGCCCTCGGCCACCGTGACGGGGAGCTGCTGCCGCTCGTCGAGGGGTTCACGCACCTGCCGGGCACCGGCGACCTGTGGACGACGGCGGGCGACCTCGTCCGGCTCAGCCAGGCGCTGCGGGCCGGGGTCCTGCTCGGCGAGCGGGGCGCGGAGCGGCTCTGGACGCCGTACGCGGTCGTGCCCGGAGCGCCCGCCGGAGGACCGGTCGTCCCGCAGGCGTACGGGTTCGGGACGTTCCTCGGGACCGTCAAGGGGCGTCAGGCGCGCATCAACCCGGGCGACAACCCCGGCTACCAGTCGCTGCTGGCCCACCTGCCCGACGAGGACCTCGACGTCGTCGTCCTCGCCAACGACGAGGTCCCCGGCGTGGACGCCGCGCTGGGGAGCCTCACCGCGGTGTGATCCCTCATGACTCCTACCGGGCCTTACGGTTGCCGGGCTACTCGTTG
>Ga0325401_1006100_pt1 | contig 11624 bp, 7 predicted proteins | sample PopdelMetagenome_FD_205666 | JGI IMG/M metagenome (GOLD analysis project Ga0325401, IMG submission 205666) | Populus deltoides microbial communities from Bellville, Georgia, United States - Xylem-PdKOR-R2 | ecosystem: Host-associated > Plants > Phyllosphere > Stem > Wood/Secondary xylem | place...
AATTTGGGTTGTTGTGAATCATGTTATGGTTTAGAGTTTTGTTGAATAAACTTTTTATCAAAATCATGTACCTTGATTAATTTGAGATATTGATAAATTTGGCTTGATTTTTGTTATATTGTTTGCAAAATGTCTTGTAGTATTAGAACATTATGCTTTTATGATGGTACTAATTTCAATGCCGACTTGGGACCTGGTTCCTAATTATTACATTAAATATACCTCTTACTTAACTATCTAGAATGTTCTATGGTCGAATTGGGTATAATTTATTAGAAATTGAAGTGAGATTACTAAGAGGATGCAAATTAAGATGCATCTAACTTGTTATATCTATGTACCCATTCGTAGTAATGAAAATGTGATTTCAATGTTTGGGTTGACCAATGATAATGGGTTGTATATTCTAAGGCTCTACTTGAATAATAGACCTCAACGAGAAAACTCTTCTAGTATGGAGTTCACTCAAGTGTCAAGTTACACTTAAAAAACCACATAAAAATCATGAGTAGTTGGTCCCTCTAGTTTAGGTGGTAATTGAATGAACTTAACGTCGACACAATAAATTATAGATATGGAAGCTTAATTGTGTATGACATCTGCTCCATATTGTAATGGAAAATCCAAACTAAGTGACGACAAAGATGATCGTTATATTGATAAAGTTGAGGAAGAGGAAGATGTTGAGTTAATTAAGTCACTAAACCAATTTATAGGACTTACAAGATTTGTGTGGTCGTCTACTGGGACATGTGCCTTCAACCACTATTTGTAAAGGCGACAACATCAAGCTGACATGGTTGGCCACTCATTTTAAGACCTTTACATAAAGCAACAAAGAATTAGTTGATTATGTATGCTCAAGCATACTTAATGCATATGTTTTGGGTATTATATTCATGAGCATTGCTAGCAATACAATGACAATGTTCTTTTTAACATTGCTTAAAAACTTTAGGGTCATTCCTAATTATAGTTGAGGAGTCATGCTAGCATATCTATACTAACAACTATATAAAGCATGTCTTAAGAAAAGAAGATAGATAATTAGGTGTTTACTATTCCTACAAGTGTAATTATTTTAAATATTTATCACTAAACAACTTACTTTGTTTGTTAGTAATAATTTCTCTTTAGTACTAACTTGGAATTGTAAATGCAAATAAATCTAGCTCTGGTTGTTGGAGCATCTCCATATTAGTCATCTAGAGAGTTAGGAAAACAATATGTTTAACGCTAACATGTAGAGGCAACTCTCCATAGGAGCTCGGTATTAATAAAATTTAATAAATTTTGAATAACATGTTACATACATAAATTAAATACAAAAAGATGTATTGATTTTGACATAGTATCAATCATCATGATAAACAGAAAGAGAATTGGTTTGTGATTCATGTGACTTACCTAGATCTTTGGAATATGAGGAGAGATCAGATATTTATGGAGTGACATCCGATAATTGATATAGATAAAAACATTAAATGATTTTTATCTATAACGTGTTGAATTATTACACCTACATAGTTGCATTTTTCAAGATGTCCAAGCAATCCAATGTATTATAGGCCTCATTATCCGAGATAGAATTGATTGGTATGCAATAGTTTTTTTTATATAAGATTTATTAAATATCTTATTCATATTATTATAGATGATAGGTGCTAAATATTTATTTTATGTATTTATTAGATGTATTATTTAAGAAGGGAGGCTTAAAGAGAAACAACAACCCTCCACGAAGGAGTTAATGAGACGAGACATGTTTCGACCAACAAACATTCAATTTATGTCGTGATGGACTTCAGGAAGTTTAAGAGGATGAGCGTCTTGAAACAGATTTAATAGGTGATGGGATCACTTTTCGTGAACAGGGATATATAGTTAGGGAGATAGGTTCATTCACGAGCGATCTAAGTCTATCCACAAGCGTTCAAACCCATCTATGAGCTAGGGTGATTTCGATGCTAACTCATCCACGAGCGCTACAGGCTTGTCAATGAGTTAAACGAGTTGGGGTGGTGCAGCCCCATTCACGAGCTCTCCAAGCCCAACCACAAGCGCTCTAGGCCAATCCATGAGCCTGAATGATTTTTAGATGTGGTTAGATTATGTGCTTTAATATTATAGGAATTTTGAATTTAGTTTAAATTAATAAAATGCTTTGTGAATTTTAATTGTGTTTGATTATAAATTGTTAATTTTGATTAACAACTAAAATTGTGTGTTGTTTTTTTTAATTGTGAATTGTTTTGAGTGTTGAATTATAAATTATTGAGTTGGTTTTTCATGGTAGGGAGTTGAGAGGCTGGAAAAATTGTCATGACTATATATTTTTTGGCGAGTTATAAATGTAATCTGTGACTTTGTCAAATTATTTAATTTTTCTAAATATAATTTTTTTTAAAAAATACATCTAAGAAATGCAATTGTGATATGTGAAGTATGGTTACATTGAATATGACTCATAAACGTCTTGTTTTAGCAATTTGATTATTGTGATGATTAGTGATCTTGACGGCTACAAGGAGCAGTGAGAACTTATCACATGAAAGATTAAAGATAATTTTGTTTTTCAAGTTGCCTCCGGTGAGTTGGCCAATCAACCCAAACATCCCGCCCCACAACATCACACCAAAATAGAAAATAAAAAACCATCTTTTTTTTTTTTTTTTAATCTCTAATATACCGCCTTCACCGACATTCACATGTCTAAGAATTCAAGGAGTCTTTTCCACACCTTTTGTTGCCGAAGTTTTGTTTCGTCTTTAATTAATGGAGTTATTTGTATCTCAATTCATGTAATAATATTTATAATTTTTAAGAATGATATATTTAGTACTTTCATTAATTTCATGTTTTTTTCTTAAATTTCTTTATATTCTATTTTTTATAAAACTATATGGAGAAAAGAGAAGTGGGTAAGATGGATGATTAATGGAGTATTTAATTATTTTTAATGCTACAAGAATTAATTAATTAATTTTAATAAATTACGTGGACTTGAATTATGGCTAGGTTGGTTAGCATAGGTCAATTAAAAATAATATTATTTTAAAATTATAATTTTTAGGGTAATTTAGGATTAAAAATATTTTTTCACATGTAATTCATCTCTCGACACAACTAAATTATTCCCAGCTCATTAAAAAAAACCTTCCACTCCTCTATTTTCCTTTAACCAAATGTCAATCAGGCTTGGTATTTATTTTTTTTTTATATTTTTTATAACGATCTTGAATTTTGAATTTTTGAGATTATATTTTTTATAAGGATCTTGAATTTTAAATTTTTGAGATCAATACCCATTAATGACTCGTATAATCTTCTACCAAACGTACTCAACTGAAACCCAAACTATTATTTTGAATTTAAGGGGAGATTTTGAAACAAAAAATATTCTATTAATTTAGTTTCAATATACAAATTTATTTTTTGAAATCCATGATACTTGAATAAAAAATAAACTCTAAAAAAAAAAAAATTATGCTTATTAAAAGTCTGTTTGTTGTTATAGTATTATTTTTTAAAATGATTTTCGTTTAGAAATATATTAAAATAATATTTTTTTTATTTTTTAAAATTTATTTTTAATATTATTATATCAAAATAATTTCAAAACATTAAAAAAATAATTTAAAACAAATAAAAATAAAAAAAAATACATATTTATTAAAACACTTTCAAAACATAAAAATAAAATTGTTACACTAATTAATTTTTTTTTAAAATCTAACCAAAACTCAAAATACCGACAAAATCAGCGCCCCTTCTACAAATTACCCAACCTACCACAACCTCAAAAGTCGGTGCTAGTTTCGATTTTAGCCCCCTATATTTGATTTGATTTTTTTTTTTTTTTACATTTGAAGAACTCAAATAAATAAATAAATAAAAGAAAAGGAAAAGAGGTAAAATAATAAAATAAATAAAACTAAAAAAAGAAGCTTCATAGGGACCTTACATTTCATTCCAAAAAGAGTCAAGAAAATAAGAGCCGGTCTCGTGGTTTCGTGAATTGAATGCGACCTCTAAGCCACCACCCTCTCTCTCTCTCTGAAAGCCTTTCTTTCTCTCCCCAACCACCTACAAATATGAACACCAGCCTCCTCAAATGCAAATTGTCTTCCAGCTTCTTCTTTTATCCTAAGCTCGTTCTTCTTTGACAAAAAAAGGCTACCTTATACCCTTCATAAAGAACAAAACTTGACCTCCTTGACAAATATAACCAGCTTGACATTCAAAGGATTGTTTCTTGCTGAATTCTTTCCGCTTATACACACAGGTATAATCATGGGTCTCAATCCTTTTATGGCTTTTTATTTGTTTTAGACTGTTTTTTGCTTTTGCTTCTTTGGGTTTTTTAGCCCATGTCAATGGCTTGATCCGCAGATTTTTGCTGTACTGGGGAGGTTTTGAATTTACTAGTGATTTTTGTTTTTTTTCCTCTAGTGTTGATGTCATTGACCCTTTTCCTGTCTTAATTGTTTGTAGCTGTTTCGTTTTTATTTTTTCTAGATATGGGGTTTTAGATGATTTAAAAAAAAAAAAAACTAATTTGAATGATTTGTTTAATTTTTGCTATGGCATTGGGATTTCTAAATTACATCTGGGTTTTTATTTTTGCTATTAGTTTTGTTTTTGCTGTTTTCAAGTTTGGATTTTTTGCTCAATCTTTTGCTGCTTGCCTTGTATTTTTTTGGTTTTTTTTATGTGCCTTTAAGACTTCTAATGCTAGATCAAGAAATATGCATCTTTTTTTATTTGATCTCTTATCTTTCCATGTTTATTGATCAGGAGGATCTTGCATTGGAGACATAGTTTCTCCATGGTGAGCTTTTATGTATTTAATTTTTATGTTCTACTGGGTTAGAATTGGTCAAAGTAGATGTAAAACAACATGAGGCAATGCTATTATTTAGTAACCTGGGAATGTGGATTCATTTGATTGCTTTTTGGTGATCTTTTTTTTTAATTCGGTTTTGTTCATCAGGGAGAAGCCCCAGCTTTCGTTGTTGATAATCTTCTGCAGAATCAGGATGGATTTGGCTCAAAATCCAAAGGCTGCAAGACCACCACAACCATCGGGGATAAAACTGTAAGTGAGCTTGTTGCTTTGATTTGACTCTCATCTAAAACAAACCTTATTCCCTGTTGTGGTTAATCCGGTTAATGATCTAGCTGATCGGGAATTTTTTTGGGCAGTATGTGATTGGTGGTGGCAATGATGAGTCCACATTGTCTGTTGAAGTTCAAATTTTTGACAAAACTACTGGCAATTGGTGAGCTGACAACTCTGCCTTAGTGAGCGTTACTTCTTCGGGGTTCTAGTTTAGAGTTGGGATTGCTTATTGTGATAGAATTTTTCACCTTTTTCAGGGTAACTCCTATCGTGCTGGGAACAAAACCTAACACATGCAAAGGCCTCTCAGCTGTATCGTTGAATGATGATCGTATCTTGATAGTTAAGAAGGGTTCCACCCCGGATGACTGCATTTGGTTCCTTGAGGTTGGTATTTCCCAAACTTCTTGAGATTCAACCAGGTAAATATTAAGATTTTATTATGTTCCCAACAGCTTCTGAAGTCACAAAAAAGTAGCACCAAAATGATCAACAACAACCCTCTTAACATTTTCATCGCTCTCCAAAAGTGTGAACTAAACTGATCTTGAATTCTATTTGGAATACAATATGTTTGATTTACACGTGGTGTGGAACCTAAATGGATAAACACTGTCAATACATTGAATGCAACTTTTACATGATTCCTAATTGCGTTTGCTTCAGATGACTTATTTGTTTTTATTTTGGCAGGTGGATACTCGGTTTGTTAGGGAGCAGAAAAAAATTCAGGGGACTGATGTTGTTGCCTGGAGTAAGGGAGCGAGGGGTTATGCTGAGAAGCCAGTTGTCATAAGTGGTCCTTCTGGAGTGGGCAAGGGAACATTAATATCCATGCTCATGAAGGAATTCCCATCTATGTTTGGTTTTTCTGTAAGCCACACAACCCGTGCTCCAAGATGCATGGAGAAGGATGGGGTTCATTACCATTTCACTGAGCGAAGTATTATGGAGAAAGAGATAAAAGATGGGAAATTCCTTGAGTATGCTTCTGTTCATGGAAATCTGTATGGGACCAGTATCGAAGCTGTCGAGGTGGTAACAGATGCGGGGAAGGTGAATATTTCTGTTTCTCCTCCATTTATAAATCTTCATGAAATAAAATATATTGTAGGAGCCATGATAAATGGTTGTAGGTTATTGATTGCTTGAGTTATTGACTGGACCAACCAAGAAATGAAAGTGAATCTGGAATATTGCTTTTGCTGAATGTTTTAAGAAGCCACATAAAGGACCTTTTCTAACAAGAAAGACCTCAACTTAAATCAAATTACTTTCATCTGCAAAATTGAAATGTGTTTCTGAGAATCTTATTTATGAAGTATTTCATTTGGGCTGCAGAGATGCATTCTTGACATAGATGTTCAAGGGGCAAGATCTGTGAAGGCTAGTTCCCTGGAAGCAATTTTCATCTTTATCTGTCCCCCCTCAATGGAGGAGCTTGAGAAACGCCTGCGTTCAAGGTGAGTCAGAAGTTCACATCAACTCCTAACCATTCATGTATTTTCCTGCACTTGTTCTAACTTGAATCTGATCAACAGAGGCACTGAGACAGAGGAGCAGATTCTTAAGCGACTCCAAAATGCAAAAACAGAGATGGAGCAAGGACATTCTTCGGGCATCTTTGATCATATCCTGTATAATGATAATCTGGATGAGTGTTATGAGAGCCTTAAGGTAATACTGTGCTGCTTGGCATTGCATCCATGTGGAGTTTACTTCCGAATGCTTTATATTCAAGTTAGTGTTCTCTGATTTGGTGCAGAAACTCCTTGGGCTAGATGGAGCTGCTGCAGCTACCCAGAGATCAGGTAAGATATCCATCATAAATAAAATCCATGACATTGCAAGTTTTTAATGTCTTAGAAATTGTAGCTAATATCTTGCTGTCAATCCAGCACCCCAAGGGATTGATCTGCCTACAGACCATTCCGTTTCGAAAATGGATAACAAGATTATCATAAACTGTGGAACACCGGAACTAAAGAAAGCATCAAAGAACTTGTAAGTTCCATTATCTTTCTTCTTCAACATTTTTAATTTCAACTGCTTTGGTTATTGACTTGCAACTACCGTGATTTGTGCTAAGCAGGATAGTTTTGGATGTATCCTCACTCAAGGGAGGAGCTCCTGGACGGACAAGAGGGCTTGACGTGTACGCCATTGACTCGTTTTCAGATGGCTTGAATGGGATCAATCAAACAAGCTAATGAGTCCAGCCTCATTGATACTAACATGGTTTCACAAAGTTCAAAAATTTCGAGTCGTCTTTGCTTTATATTCTTAAGAAAGTGAATGGTGACAAAGCTCTAGACATGGTTTTTCCGCAATAATCCCATACCTTAATATCCTCCATTTTTTTTTCACATTCTTTACTTGTTTTTGAACGGCGACGACTTGGGATTAATGTTTGAACAGTTAATCAATTACTATTCCCTTTACAGCCAGTGGGATGATTTATGATTTGTCGGCAAAAATGTGCGTATTCGCTATCATATTGTTATTAACATGACTAGTTTTCCCCGAGGAAAGCAGATTTGAGATTTTGAGTAGGTAATAGCTATGTCAGTGCCAATCCATATTTGTACAAGTTTCTTACACTACATAGGCTGAAAGAACACTTCTTTTTAAAAGGTGAAGTGGGTTTTCATTGGTTTTATGTATCAAGTCTGCATTATCCGCGTCAATTTGTCATCTTTTGAGCACATGGTCAAGTATGCTCATCAAACTTCGCAATTTTAATACTTGTTAAAAGCCTCTGCCTTTTGGAAAAGGCTTGTGTCTTTCATGGGGGACCTTTTCAAGATTGCGTTTGCGTGAAGATGAAGGGCTGGAAGATGCTTATGAATCCAGATCTCACGAAGAATTCACTACAAGTTGACTAACAATTGGCAATCTGTGATAGGCCTGGTGGCTATGCCACTTGACATCACTTGCTTTTGTCGTTTTCAATTGATTGTACAGCAATTAAAGACTGACTGGCAATGAAGGCGGAATATTCCTATTTTTACTATATGGTCGAGACCTGACCCTTTCCGCTTGCAATTCAAAATAGCAGAAAACAAGGAATAGTTCTAAAGTAGTTTGGTAACAGAAACATTTCACAGATTCAGATGCTACGCTTGATTGTTTATGGTTTACCAACCCGGTATTCCCAATTGGTATGATGATCAAATTATGTTCATCTTTTGCTAGAAGAATCACTGCAATTGATTTATTTATTTTTTCGGTTTAAGGTGTGGTCCAAAATGATCTAGATATTGTGCTTCCTACCATAACTTCTAGTGACCAGCTAGATAGGTATCATGTGCCATGGGCAACACTGGTATTTCTTTAAAAGTAAAACAAATCTGGGATCTAGGTTATTGAATAGACTGGTTGAATAAATTTGATTAATTTTAAAATGTATTAATAAAATAAAAATAAGTTGACAGTATTTAACAATAAAAAATAATTGTCAATATCATTGGACTCATCATCGCTCCATTACAAACACCACCCTACAATCAAAAAAACCTCACCAATATAGTTATATATCACCGCAAAAAGATGCATGGTGATATCAAAAGAGATCGTTTGCGCTATCAAAGCAACAACTTGATAAACAAATCAAACAAAATATCATAAAGTGAACATCTCGTGCTTGAATTTAATCTATTAATTTAATTTAATTCAAATGCAAAATTTAACTAAAAGCGACAAATAAAAAAAACCCAAGATAACTCAAGTCATTTCAAGATTACTGAAAAATGATACATGAAGAAAAAATATTAACGGAGCCTAATTTCCAATTAAATAAATAGTGAAGGGTGAAACTGAAAAAAACATGAGTTTAAAAAAGAAAAAAAATCTAGCAAACTCGAGCAAATCTTCTAAACTTAGGTTAATCTTTCAAGCTTGTAACCCGTGAAATCCTACATCAAGCTCAACCAATAAGTTCAATTTCCAACCAAATATTGAAAGATGAAACTAGAATAAAAATATCAATTTAAAAAATATGCTAAAGTAAAAAAAAAAAAATAGCAGTTAAAGAAATGATAATCAAATCTAGGTGGGAAAAAAGTAGAGGAGGATAAAATTGTAAAACAAATTCAATTTTAAAAATTATCTCAGATAAAATAAATATCAATTAAGAGAATATGGACCAAATTTAACATATGAAAACAATTAGAGGATAAAATTGAAAAAAAATTAATTTTATTAATTATTTCAAATAAAAGTAACAATAATTAAAAGAAAAATGATCAAATTTGAATGAAAAATAAATTGAAGGGTTGCTTTAAAAATTTAAAGGGCTAAACGTGAAAATCAAGGAAGAAAGAGAAAAGAATAAAAGAATAAAAGAATAAAAAAAAAACCCACCAGTGCCAACCACAAATTATTTGACCACACGCGCTGCCTTGTGATGGAGGGGCCGCCAAGACAATTCCAATGTTATCCTGGAAGCCGTTGTTTTTCTATCAGGCAACGTTGCATGTATTTACCCAAAGAGCACGAGAAAAATCAATGCATGTAAATCATTTTTTTTTAATAATATTATATTTATTAAAGTATAAAATTACTTCTTATTCTAAGTTAATTATAACTAAAAATCATGATGAAAATATAAAAACAAATCCTAGATGCAAGTTAAAAGAAATTTTGCTTTTAGATGAAAATATAAAAACAAATCCATGATGCGTAAACCTTTTTTAGGTAGGAATCCTTGAATTTTCACCAGCCAATGGCTCCATACCAACTTGATAAAGTTGGCGCGAGTTATCACACAGTGATCATAAAGTAACAAAGAACATTTCCATTTTGATAACTTGGCTCCACACCATGACCAGAAGGTTAGAATCAAGAACAATTATTTCTTAGAATTAGGAACAATTTAAATCCACTAGCAAGGGTATCCATTCTTAGAATTATTACATGGTACAAGGTTTGCAACTAAAAGATTCCCCGCTATCTTTTACCAAATTGATGAAAAGAATCTATCGATTCGCATGAAATATTAACTTTAATTGGAATGTCAGACCATGTAATATTTTTTTTTCTTACAGCTATTTCTTTTTTATAATCTTTAGACTAAATGGTAATAAATCAAATCCCAAGTCCTGTAATCAACAGGCCATAATGGTCTTTTTCTTCAATAACTTCTGCGGAAAATTATAAATTATAATTTTTTTTAATTAAAGTTTTGAAAGAGAATAAAATTATGATGTATATTAATTAACTAAATATTTTTAAATTTATGATTAAAATAGAACATAAATCACACCATATTATACGACGAAAACAAACAAAACCTTTCTAAATTAACCTCCCGGTTTTTTCATAGTGGCCAAGTCGATCCAAGTGAAACTAACGGTGGATTGTACAGACAAAAAATCAGGACCACGCCTTTGGAATTGTGGGTGCCATTAGAAATGAACAGAAGCAGCTAAGCTGTGTTTTGTTCTAGGTAAGTGGGCTTATCAATTTGTCATGACAACTAAGGATCCCCCGAGAGATAATAACAGATGATTCTGCTTTATTAGAAGCTATTCTTCAAAGATATCTGTGCAAAGGGATAACGACACAGATGGAGCGCTAAAAGGACAGGTCAAAGTGGCTTAACATGGCATGGTCACCAGAAGTCTGGCGAATGGCATGCCTTAGTTCGGATCCCAATTGTGCTGTGACAAGGACATGAAGCTACACTCGTTATGTTTCTGTTGGAGGTCGTCATGGTCCCAGGGTTCCTCTGTGGCTCTGCCAGTCATTGATTTGCTGGTCTGGTCTAGTGGTGCGCGCCATGTGAAGAAGCTTCTTAAGAAATGCATGCTTTAGGATTTATATCACTAGATATTTTCGAAAACACAACAAAAACTAGAAACTTTGGAGGTTTGATTTGTTCCACGTATTGGGTCCAAAAGCATGCCAAAGCTTTGTGGGATGAAGAAGTGTTCCTGTTCCATGTGAAAGGGCACTACTTTAACTGAATTTTTATCCAAGTTGGCTTCTTTGCTTCTTTTTTTAAGTGTTCGGACCAGTTTCATTCGCTATGACTAATTTTTTAATATGAAGTTAACGAGTAAGTAAATTTTTAATAACCTTGAAATTTATAAAATTTAAATTAATAATCTCTAAAAAAAAATTAAAATCTAACTAGCCATATCTTTTTATTTCTTTCTTTTTCATACTCCACGGGACCAACACTAGGGAGCAAGATGGTGATAATCTCTAGGATTGTTGGGCAATTTCTTTTCGGGCCCTCGTTCCTCTCCCGTTCAGATCAGATTCTACTGAATGTGTTGATTGTATGATCTGCTGGCTTTGATAGGCCATTTGAGTTTTTCATGAGAGGCCCAGGATGCATTGCCAATATAATTAAGAATTACTACTACCACCACCCAATTTCCCAAGATCGCATGAGCTATGATAAGACATTCTTGATGGGCTTAGCTACAGCACAAAAAGAGAACACAATGCGAAGGATTGCAAATATGACAACCATTTTGATTTTGATTTTGATTTT
>Ga0325401_1006104_pt1 | contig 11618 bp, 9 predicted proteins | sample PopdelMetagenome_FD_205666 | JGI IMG/M metagenome (GOLD analysis project Ga0325401, IMG submission 205666) | Populus deltoides microbial communities from Bellville, Georgia, United States - Xylem-PdKOR-R2 | ecosystem: Host-associated > Plants > Phyllosphere > Stem > Wood/Secondary xylem | place...
TGGCCACGGGGGGCCGGCGAAGGATCAGGGCAAGGCGGCGTCAGGCGGGGATCTCGGCGATGTCGCGCCCCGGTGCCGGCGTCACGCCGTTCTCCCGCTGCCGGAAGGCGGCGAGGGCGCGGTAGACCTGCAGGCGCGCCCGCATCACGCCGCCGAGCGGCCGGTGGGCCGCGAGGCTGTGGGCGGGCCGGAAGGTCATCCTCTCGTCGAAGTGGCTCCTGCGGGCGGGGCTGTAGGCGTCCTGGGCCGGCAGGCGCAGGGTGGCGACCGTGCGGTAGGGGCTTTCCTCCTCCGGCCACCGGACGGAGGCGTCCTCGATCGGCTGGGTGTCGGCGTTCGTCCAGAGCTGCGCGCGGATCTCGTAGACCACCTCGTGATCGCGGAAGAACGCCGTCGCGGCGTGGCGGAAGCCGTCCTCGTCCTCGCCCGGGTCGAGCCGCCAATCCTCCAGGGCCGCCTGCGCGTCCGAGGCGGGGAAGGCGGCGAGCTTGGCGACGTGGCTGCCGAAGCGGATCGGCGCCTGGCTGTAGTAGGGTTCGGCGAGGGGGTGGCTGAAGGGGTGGCCGAAGAAGTCGGCCTTCGGGCTCTCGGTGCCGAGGGCGTGCAACAGGCTGTTGAAGCCCCGCGCGGCGGCCGAGACCGCGCTCTTGATCCCCTCCGGCAGGCCGGCGGACTTGCCGATGACGGTGCCGTCCCGCAGGAACCCCGCGGCCGTGCCCGAGGGGAAGGTCGGGCCGCTGGCGAGCACGAAGTCCTGGGTCGGCGCGTCGTGGCCCTCCAGCCGCTCGCCCTCGACCTCGTAGACCTTGATCGACATGCCGCGGTGCGTCGAGACGCGGTCGCCGAGGGTCTCGCCCGGGCCCTGGGCGAAGCGGACGGCGACCGGGTGGGTGCCGGGCGTCGCGAAGAGCCCCTGGGCGAGCTCGGGCGCGAGGCCGGGCGCGATCTCCAGCGTGCCGACGGCCAGGGCGCTGGACTTGGCGTGGCTCGCCCGGACCGCGTGCTTCTCCCGCTTCTCGACGGTCTCGCTCTGCTCGGTCATGCCGCGGATGATGCCGTCGATCGTCCCCTGCTCCTCCGGCTCCGGGGTCTCGATCTCGGGGCTGTAGCGTAGGTGGGTCATGGGACCTCCTGGAGGCTGAGCGGGGGGGGCGTCGGGAACGGGAGGGGCCGGCGTCGTCCGGGCCCGCGGGATCGCCCGCGGGCCCGGCGATGCCGCCCTAGTCGCGGAGCAGCCGCAGGCCGTCGCCGAGGCCCTGCTGGCGGCCGAGATCGGCCAGCCTGTCGCGCTCGTAGCGGGGGAGCGCCTCGAGCTGCTCGCGGGTCAGGCCGAGGCGGCCGCGGCCGTCGGCGCCGAGGGTGATCCCCTCCATCGGCACGATCGCGCTGCGCTGGCCGAGGCCGAGGAAGCCGCCCCACTCCACCACCGCGCCGCGGACGCGGCCGGTGCCGTCGAGGACGAGGTTCTCGATCTCGCCCGCGTCGCGGTCCTCCGCCCCGCGCAGGTTGGTGCCGATCAGGCGGCCGGCCTCCTCGCGGCTGAGGGACGGCACCGCGGCCGGGCTGGCCGGGGCGTTGGCGGCCACCGGCCGGGCCGGCGCGGGGGCCTGGGTGCCGAGCGCGGGGCGCAGGCGCTCCACCGCGAAGGCCTGGGCCTGGGCCGCGCCCTGCACCACGGTGGCCATCCCGAAGAACTCGTGGGTGGTGCCGGGGAAGGTGCGCTGCTGCACGTCGACCCCCGCCTCCCGCAGGCGCGCCGTCAGCGTCTCGCCCTCGCTCCGCAGCGGGTCGATCTGCGCCGAGACGACCGTCACCGGCGGCAGGCCGCGCAGGTCGTTGCGGGCGACGAGGTTGATGCGCGGGTCCTGCGCCTCCGACTGGCGCGCGAAGACGTGGCCGACGAACCACTCCATCCCGGCGCGGGACAGCGGCAGGGCGTTGGCGTGCTCCCGGTAGGAGGGCGTGTTCATGTCGGCGCCCGCGACGGGATAGACCGCGAGGACGTGGGCGGGGCGGGTGAAGTTGCCGTCGCGCGCCGCGATGGCGACGTTGAGGGCGAGGTTGCCGCCCGCGCTCTCGCCCGCGACCGCGACCCGCTCGGGGTTGGCGCCGAGCTGCGCCGCGTTGGCGAGCGCCCAGCGGTACGCCGCCACCGCGTCGTCGTGGGCGGCGGGGAAGCGGTTCTCCGGCGCCTGGCGGTAGTGCAGCGACAGCACCGCCGCGCCCGTCATGGCGGCGAGCGCTCGCGGCGTCGCGTCGTAGGTGTCGAGGTCGGCGATCACCCAGCCGCCGCCGTGCCAGTAGACGATCAGCGGCAGCGGCGCCGCGCCCGCCGGGCGGTCGCCGGGGGTGTAGAGCCGCGCCTGGACGGGGCCGGCCGCGCCGTCCGCCTGGAGGTCGCGCGTCCGCACCGCGGCGACGGCGGGCGGCACCTGGATGCCGCGGTCGCGCATGACGCGCATCACGGCGTCCGCCGGGGAGGGCTGGCGGCGGGCGTCGGCGGGGGAGAGCGTCTCGTTCGGCTTCGCGCCGAGGGCGGTCAGCGTCTGCAGCACGGCCGCCATGTCGGGGGCCGGGGCGGCCGGCGCGGCGGCGGCGGACGGTGCTGCGGACGGGGCCGCGGACGGGGCGGGGGCGGCGCCCTGGGCGAGCAGGGGCTGCCAGGCCCCGGCGAGCGCGAGGCAGCCCGCCGTCGTGCCGGCGAGGAGGAGGGCCCGGACGGTGCCGGGCTGGGTCTTGGTCATCGCTGGTGCGTTCCCCGCGGGATGTTGGCGCGGGACGCCGCCGGCCGCGGTGGCCGCGGGCGGTCCCGACGGGACGCCAAGGCCCCGGCCGCCGGGGCGTTGCACCGGGCGCGCCGGGGCTGGACGCCCGGCCAGCCCTTCCGGACGCCCTGTCAGCCCGGCGGGTCGGCCCCGCCGCCGATCCCGGTCCCGGCCCCAACCCCGGCCCCGGTCGTGGCCCCTGCCGCGGCGAGGCCGCGATGGGTGCTCGGGTCCCGTCCGTAGGCCGCCCGGAAGGCGCGCGAGAGGGAGGTGGGGTCGGCGTAGCCGACGGAGGCCGCGATGACCTTCACCGGGTGGTCCGTCGTCTCGAGCAGGCGCGCGGCGGCGCCCAGGCGCACCGACTGCACGAACTCCATCGGGCCGCTCCCGACCGCCCGGGCGAAGTGCTCGGCGAAGGAGGCGCGGCTCATCCCGGCGCGCTCCGCGAGGCCGGCCACCGTGTGCGGCGCGCCGGGCTCCTCGAGCACGGCGAGGACGGCGCGGGCCAGGCGCGCGTCCCCCGGCAGGGCCGCCCGGTCGCCGCCCCCACTCCCGCCTCCACCGCGGCGCCGGACCCGCGCGCGCAGCAGGGCGACGAGGCAGGCCTTCATCAGCGCCTCCGCCGCCGCGGCCGTGCCGAGGCCGGGCGCGGCGACCTCCGCCCGCATGAGGTCGAAGGTGCCGCGCCCCACCGCGTCGTCCGGGGCCTCGACCACCGGCTCGGCGAGGAGGTCGAGGAGGCCGAGGGCCCGCCCGTGCGGGGCCGGGACGGAGCCGCAGAGCAGGAGGGTGCCGGGGCGGTCGCCGGCGGTGAAGGCGGCGAGGCCGTCCGCGAAGGGGCCGCAGCGGTCCTCGGCCCGGACCTCGCGCGCCTGGGCCCAGGCGTCGCCGACGACGTGCATCTGCCGCGACGGCACGACGATGACGCTGCCGGGCGCGTAGGGCAGCGGCGGGCCGTTGCCGACCCGCACGACGCCCGAGCCCGCGAGGACGTGGTGGACGGTGACCGACGCGAAGGGCGCGAAGGCGAGGCGCCAGCCCTCGCCGATCGTGCAGACGGAGGCGGCGTGCAGGTGGACGGCGAGGGTCGTCAGGAGGCGGTCGGTGCTGGTCAAGGCCCTGTTCCAAGCGCGGCCCCGGCGGGGGCCGGGCCCGTGGCGGCGATGAGGGTTCGCACGCCGGGGCGGCCGGGGCCAGATGTGGGGCCAGACGTGGGGCGCGGCGTGGGGCGCGGCGTGGGGCGCGCCGATGCCGGGGCGGCCGCGCGGGCAGGCGTGCGCCGGCAGGTCCCGCGGGTGCCGTCCTCGGGGCCGGCCGGAGGACCGCGCCATCGATCCCCGGGGTCGAACAGCCGGTCGACGGGCAGGTGCGGCGCGTCGCGCGGCCCTCGCCGAGGGCCCGGTCCGCGATCTCCTCGCGCCGGGCGAACCACACGCCGGGACGGCCGGCCGCCCAGGCGAGGAAGGCCTCCGCGCCGCGCATGACGGCGGGGCGGCCGGCGACGAAGTCGTGCAGCGGCACGCTCATCATCCGCCGCCGCGCCGCGCCCTCCTCGTAGAGGGTCTCGAACTCCTGGCGCAGCATCCGCTCGTAGTCGTCCAGGCTCCGCTGCGCGAACTCGAAGAAGCGGAGGTCGTTGACGTTGGGTGCGGTAGGGCACGCGGAGGAAGTCGCGGTCGCCGTTCACCGTCTCGATCCAGGGCTCGTCGCGGCCGACATCGTCGATGGTGCAGGTCAGGCCGAGCTCCTGCAGCAGCCCGTTCGCGTTCACGCTCGCCCGCAGCCCCTGGGCGTCGAAGCCGCGCGGCCAGCGGCCGGTCACGCGGCGCATGGTCTCGGAGCCGTCGCGCAGGAACGCGCGCTCCCGCTCCTCCGGCATCCGGTGGGTGGAGCGGTGCAGCCGCCCGCGCCCGCCGGGCTCGTGCCGGGAGAGGGGTGCGCGCCCGGCCGGCCGGGGACCACCACGCGGGAACCGCATGTCCGAACCTCTCGCAGGGCTGCTGTTGCGCGACGCCGGCCGCGGGCCGACGGCCGGGACGGCAGCGGTTGCCGCCCCCGCGCGCGCCCGGCGGGACGCCCGGTGGGACGGGAGGGCGGGTGCGGGGCCCGGCCCGCCCGCCGGGGCGTGGCTCCCCGTGCCGGGGCGCCGTCGCCCTCGCCGGCCGCCCCTCCGTCGTCGGGGACGGCCGGCCCGTCCTGCCCGGCGGCGGCCCCGGCATCGTCCCGCTCGCCCGCATCCGCCCGCGGATCCGGTGCGTCCGCGCGGCCTTAGGTCCCGGTGAAGGTCGGCGGGCGCTTCTCGCGCATCGCCGCCATGGCCTCCCTGTGGTCCTCGGTGGTGTGGGCGATGGCCTGCAGGGCGGCGGAGAGCTCGAGCACGCTGTCCAGGCCGCGGTTCCAGGCCTCCCGCAGCAGGCGGCGGGTCATGCGCACGGCGTCCGGCGGGTTGGCCGCGATGCGCGCCGCGATGCCCCGCGCGGCCGCCATCAGCTCCGCGTCGGGGACCACGCGGGAGACGAGGCCGGCAGCGAGCGCCTCCTCGGCGTTCAGCATGTCGCCGGTCAGGGCCATCTCGGAGGCGCGGGCGAAGCCGACGACCCGCGGCAGCAGCCAGGCGCCGCCGTCGCCGGGGATGATGCCGAGCTTGACGAAGCTCTCGGCGAAGCGGGCGGAGGCGCCCGCGATCCGCACGTCGCACATGCAGGCGAGGTCGCAGCCGGCGCCGACGGCCGCGCCGTTCACCGCGGCGACGATCGGCACCTCCGCGCGCTCGAAGGCGAGGGGCAGGCGCTGGATGCCGCCGCGGTAGTGGCGGCGGTGCTGCACGGGGGTCCGCGCGGCAGGACCGGCGCTGGACGCCCCCATGCGCTTGACGTTGCCGCCCGAGGAGAAGGCGGTGCCGGCGCCGGTGAGGATGGCGACCCGGATGCCGGGCTCCGTGTCGAGACGCTCCAGCGCCGCCAGCAGCCCTTCCTGCACGTCCGGGTCGCCGACCGGGTTGCGCGCGTCCGGGCGGTTGAGGGTGATCGTGGCGATGCCGTCCGCCACCTCGAAGAGGACCGCGTCGTCCATGCCTAGCGCGCCTCGCGCAGGTTCATGCGTTCCACCACGTCGCGGTTCTCCTCCATCATCCTCGGGACCGTGGCCGCGAAGGCGGCGGGGTCGAGGTAGTCGACGACCATGTTGAAGCGCTCCAGCACCGCCAGGTGGACGGGGTCGTGCAGCGCCTCGCGGAAGGCCTCGTGCAGGCGCGCGACCACGGCGGGGTCCATGCCCTTCGGGCCGGCGATGCCGTAGGGGCCGGTCTGGACCATATCGATGCCGAGCTCGCGCAGCGTCGGCACCTCCGGCAGGGCGCGGGCGCGCTCGGCGCCCCAGGTGCAGAGGGCGCGCAGCTTGCCCTCCTTGACCAGGGGCAGCCAGTCGGTGGAGGAGGCGATCGCCTCCACCGTGCCGTTCAGCACGTTCGGCAGGATCTCGGCGGTGCCGCGGAAGGGGACGTGGGTGAGAGTGAGGCCGCGCTCGCGCGCGATCGCCTCCATCGTCACGTGCAGCGTGCCGCCGACGCCGGTGGTGCCGTAGCTCATCCGGCCGGGGTTCGCCCCCGCGAAGGCGAGCAGGTCGTCGAAGCTGCGCAAGGGGCTGTCGGCGCGCACGGCGACGCCGAAGACGTAGCCGGTGAGCTGGAGGACGTAGGTGAAGTCGGTCAGCGGGTCGAAGGGCGGCCGCGCGACGGTGAGGGGGTAGCGGAACACGTTGGAGGGGAACTGGGCCAGCAGGTAGCCGTCCGCGGTGCGCTCGTTCGCCAGCGCCTGGGCGCCGAGGATGCCGCCGGCGCCGGAGCGGTTCTCCACCACCACCGGCTGGCCGAGGCGGCGCGAGGCGGCGTCGCAGACGGCGCGCATCTGGCTGTCCGTGAGGCCGCCGGCGGCGAAGGGCACGATGACCCGGATCGGGCGGTCCGGGTAGCGGCCCTGGGCCCGCAGGGCGGGGGCGGCCAGGAGGAGGGGGATCGCGCCGAGCGCGGCGCGGCGCCCGATCCCCGTCTGCGCTGTCATCGGCGTCCTCTCCCCTGGTTCCTGCCAGTCATTTCCCACTTGGCGTTTCCCGCCCGGTGCTCTCGTCGATCAGTCCCTGCCCGCCCGAGGCGGCGCGTCAGGGCGGCGTGTCAGGGCGGCGCGTCCCCGATCACCGCGACGGCGTCGGCCACCGTCACGCCCCCGCCGGCCGGGTGGACGAACACCGGGTTGAGGTCGAGTTCGGCCAGCCGCGGCCCCGCCGCGGCGCCGAGGGCGGAGACGCGGGCGACGAGGCCGGCCAGCGCCTCGAGGTCGGCGGGCGGCGCGCCGCGGGCGCCCCGGAACAGCGCCGCGGCGCGGAGCGACAGCAGCAGCGCGCGGGCGCCGTCGGCGTCGACCGGCGCGGGGGCGAGGGCGACGTCGCGAAGGATCTCCACGTGGATGCCGCCGAGGCCCACCACCACGGCCGGGCCGAAGTCGCGGTCGTGCTTCAGCCCGACGATCACCTCGAGGCCGGGGGGCGCCATCGGGGCGACCGAGACGCCCTCGATCCGCGCGCCCGGCGCGTGGGCGCGGGCGGCGGCGAGGATGCGGGCGTGGGCGGCCCGGACCGCCGCCGCGTCGGGCAGGTTCAGCGCCACGGCGCCGGCCTCGGTCTTGTGCGGCAGGTCGGGGGACTGGACCTTGAGCACGGCGGGGAAGCCGATCGCCCCCGCGGCCGCCACCGCCTCCTCCGCGTCCCGCACCAGCCGTTCCGCCGGCAGCGCGATGCCGGCGGCGGCGAGGAGGCGCTTCGTCGCGCTCTCGGACAGCGTGCCGGCGGAATCGTCGAGGATCGCGCGCGCCTCCGGGGCGAGGGACGGCGCCGGCGCCTCCGCGAGCAGGCCCGGCAGGACGTCGGCGCGGAAGGCGGCGTGATCGGCCATGGCGCGGAAAGCCCGCACGCAGCCCGTCATGGTGGCGAAGCCGTGCATCCCGAGCCTGTCCATCAGGGCGCGCGCGTCGTCCGCGACGGGGGCGTAGGAGTAGAACAGCACCGGCTTCTCCCCGCGCGAGAGCTCGACCATGCGCGCGCCCTCGCTCTTCAGCCGCGCGGTGTGGGTGAAGGACCCCGCGACGATCAGCCCGTCGAGGTAGGGCGCGTCGATCAGGATCTCGAGCGCCGCCGCGAAGCCGCCGGATGTCTGCGCCGTCAGGTCCACCGGGTTCGCCGGCGAGCCGAAGTCCGGCATGATGGCGCGCAGCCGCGCCTGCCGCTCCGGGTCGATCTCCGGCAGTTCCAGCCCGAAGCGCGCGCAGGCGTCCGCCATCCAGACCGCGGTGCCGCCGGAGGTGGAGATCACCGCCACGCGCCGCCCCTTCGGCAGCGGGTGGCGCGTGAGGCCGGCGGCGATGTCGATCATCTCGTCCTGGTCGTCGGCGCGGATCACGCCGTGCCGCGCCAGCACCGCGTCCGCCGCCTCCGCCGATCCCGCCAGCGCGCCGGTGTGGGAGGCCGCCGCCCGCCGCCCCGCCTCCGACCGCCCGGCCTTGGCGAGGATGATCGGCTTGCCGCGCCGCGCCGCCTCCCTCGCCGCGGCCAGGAAGGCGGGCACGTCGGGGATGGATTCGAGGTAGACCATCACCGCCGCCGTGCCGTCCTCCTCCACCAGGTGACGCAGGAAGTCGGACAGGGTGAGGTCGACCTGGTTGCCGACCGAGACGACGTGCCCGAAGGACAGCCCCGCGCCGCGCCCGCGGTTGTAGAAGGCGAAGCCGAGCCCGCCGCTCTGCGACACCACGCCGATGTCGCGCCCGGGCGGGGCGCTGCCGGGATCGACGTGCACGGCCGGGCTGAAGGTCGCCGCCGTCCCGGCGCGGGTGTTGAGGAACCCTTCGGCGTTCGGGCCGGCCACGCGGATGCCGGTGCGGCGGATGGTGTCGCGCAGCCCGGCCTGCAGCCGCTCGCCCGCCTCCCCGGCCTCCCCGAAGCCGGAGGAGAAGACGAGGGCGCCCGGGATGCCGGCCGCCGCGCACTCCTCCACCGCGCCCGCCACCAGCGGCGCCGGCACGGCGATCAGCGCGAGGTCCGGCGTCTCCGGCAGGTCGGCGACGCGGGCGTAGGCGGGCAGCCCGTGCAGGGTGCCGCCGCGCGGGTTCACCGGCATCAGCCGCCCCGGATAGCCGCGCCCGATGAGGGTGGCCATCACCTTGCCGCCGATCTTGGCCGTGCCCTCCGAGGCACCGATGAGGGCGATGCCCCGCGGGGCGAGGAAGCGCGCCAGCGTCACGCGCGCACGGCCCGCCGCGTCACCAGCGGCCAGAGGCCGGCGCCCCCCGCCCGGCGCACCATCGCGCCCATCAGCGCCGCCCACTCCGTCTCGTCGCCGAACTCCTCCCGCCAGGACCAGAGGCGGCGGGTGGAGAAGTGCAGGGTGTGCTCGTAGGTGAAGCCGATGGCGCCGTGCACCTGGTGCGCGATGGCGGCGCCCTGGGTCGCGGCCTCGCCGGCGCGCACCTTCGCCGCCGCCGCCTCGAAGACCGGCGCGCCGGGCACGCCGGCCGCGAGCGCCGCCCGGTCCACCGCCGCCCCCGCCGCCGCCGCCTGCGTCGCCAGCACCGCGATCCCGTGCTGCACCGCCTGGAACTTCGCGATGGGACGGCCGAACTGCACCCGCTCCCCGGCGTAGCGCACCGTCAGCTCGGCGATCCGGCCGAGCGCCCCGGCGATGGCGGCGGCGCGGAACAGCGCGCCGAGCGCCCGCAGCGCGACCGGATCGGGCGCCGGCCCCTCGGCGATCACCGCCGCGCCGTCGAGGTCGACCGCGTCGCGCGGCTCGGCGGCGTAGTTGGCCCCCTCCGCCACGACGGCCGGGCGGCCGGTGAGGACGAGGCGGTCGCCGGCCAGCACCACCAGCCCGGCGGCGTGGCGCGCCCAGGGCACGCGGTGCAGCCGCCCCGACAGGCGCCCCCCATCCCGCCGCGCCTCCTCCCCCGCGAGGACCGGCGCGACCGTCAGCGGCCCCTCCGGCACCTCGATCCCGGCCGCCGACAGCAGGTGCCCCGCCATCAGCGTCTCGGCGAGCGGCACGGGCGCGGAATGGGCGGCGGCGATGCGGGTCAGCAGCAGCAGGGCGGGCAGCGGCAGGGCGTCCTCCCCCGCCGCGGCGCGGGGGATCCCCGCCTCCTCCAGCGCGGACCAGAGCGGGGCGGCGAAGGCGCCGCGCTCGGCCTCCTCCAGCGCCGCGCGCCCGCCATGGGCCTCGAAGAGGCGCTCCGCGCTCTCCGCCAGCAGCCGGTCCAGGCCGGCATCGTCGTCCCCGTGCGGCAGGTCGTTCATCGCAGACCGAGCCCCCGGGCGATGATCCCTCGCAGCACCTCCCGCGTGCCGCCGCGGATCGACCAGGAGGGGGCGTTGAGAAGGGTGTGCGACAGGTCGGAGGCGAAGGGATCGCCCTGCGGCAGCGCCGCGCGCCGCGCCTCCGGCACGATCCGCCGCACTACCTCCGGGATCTCCTGCTCGAAGCCGGTGCCGAGGTCCTTCACCACGGCCGCCTCCACCTGCGGCTGCCGGTTGGCCTGCATCAGCCCCGCCACCCCCTGCGACATGGCCTGGAGCGTCCAGAGCTGCGCCGTCAGCCGCCCGAGCGCGACGTCCGCCTCCCGCCCCTCCTCGGCGCGGTCCACCGCGTCCGCCAGCAGGCGGTAGGAGGTGAGCCAGCGGTCGGGGCCGGAGCGCTCGTAGACGAGCTCGCTCGTGACCTGGTTCCAGCCGTTGCCGACGGTGCCGACCACCGCCTCGTCGGGCAGGAAGACGTCGTCGAGCACCACCTCGTTGAAGTCGTGGTGGCCGGCCATGTTCATCACCGGGCGCACGGTGACGCCGGGGGTGCGCAGCTCCACCAGGAACTGGCTGACGCCCTCGTGCCGGCTCTCGCCGCGATCGCCGGTGCGGGCGAAGAGGATCATCATGTCGGCGCGGTGCGCCGAGCTCGTCCAGAGCTTCCTCCCGGTCACGCGCCAGCCGCCCTCCACCTGCGTGGCGCGCGTGCGGATGGAGGCGAGGTCGGAGCCGGAATCCGGCTCGCTCATGCCGATGCAGAAGCACAGCTCGCCGGCCGCGATCCGCGGCAGCACGGCCTGGCGCTGCGCCTCGGTGCCGAAGCGGAGCAGCAGCGGCCCGCTCTGCCGGTCCGCCACCCAGTGGGCGCGCACCGGGGCGCCGGCCGCGAGCAGCTCCTCCGTCACCACGTGGCGCTCCAGCGCCGTGCGCTCGCCGCCGCCGTAGCGCTTCGGCCAGGTCATGCCGAGCCAGCCGCGCTCCCCCAACCTGCGCGAGAAGGCGGGATCGAAGCGGGTCTGGCGCACCACCGGATCGTCGAGCGTCCCGCGCGCGCGCTCCTCGTCGAGGAAGCCGCGAACCTCCCCCCGCAGTGCGTCGAGGCCGGGCACCTCGGCCACGCCGAAGTCGAACATGCCGTCCATGGCAGCGTCCCTCCCCTTCCCGTTCGCGGGGAGGCTGGCCTGGTCCACCCGCGGCATCAAACGAGTTTTGCGAACACCTCTTGCGGTTTGGGAACAGCCCTGTGCCGGGCTCCTGCACGTTGCCGCTCCGGTTCATCGAAGGCCCGCCGTGGCCGGGGGGAGGAAGAAGGAATTCTTCCTCCCCCTGGAACCCCCTCCGTCATCTTCTTCCGGGAGATCGGCGCCATCCGCGCTGGCCCACGCCTCGGGTCGATGACCCGAGGCGCCCGGAGAGGTCAGGACGGGTGCCGATGGCGTCCAGGGACACCGTGTCCCGCCGATCCGCGGCAGCCTCATGGGGGTCCAGGGGCCTCAAGGCTCCTGGCGGGAG
>Ga0325401_1006105_pt1 | contig 11617 bp, 14 predicted proteins | sample PopdelMetagenome_FD_205666 | JGI IMG/M metagenome (GOLD analysis project Ga0325401, IMG submission 205666) | Populus deltoides microbial communities from Bellville, Georgia, United States - Xylem-PdKOR-R2 | ecosystem: Host-associated > Plants > Phyllosphere > Stem > Wood/Secondary xylem | place...
CCGAATGATAAGAGACTGTATAGAGTGATTGAACTAGAGAACGGACTCTGTGCTTTGCTCGTTCACGATCCAGAGATTTATCCAGATGGAGTTCCAGATGAATCTGGAACAGTAGAATATAGTGAAAACGATGTTGAAGAAGAGGAAGACGATGACGATGACGATGACGATGACGAAGAAGAAGAAGAAGACGACGAGGAGGGGGAGGAGGAGGAAGAAAATAGTGAAGGAGAGGAAGAGAAAGGAAAGGGAGGTGCTTCTTTGCAGACTAAGAAGGTTAGTTTATTATTCATAAATCTTCGAATAGAATCTGTTGGGACTACCGTGAGTGAGTTTTAGGTTTTGTAGGATTCATTCATTGATTTATTATATATAGTTGACGAACTGTTTATATGATGCTGAATCGTTGAAATTTCATTTTTATTGTGATTAATTCAGGATTTTTTCACTCATTATGAATTTGGTAAAAAGAAAGTCTTGAATTTGATGATGGGAAATTTGGTGGCTTTTTTTTATCTGCAGGCAGCGGCAGCAATGTGTGTAGCAATGGGGAGCTTTTCTGATCCTGCTGAAGCCCAGGGTCTTGCTCATTTTCTAGGTTTGATTAAGTTCGTACCCTGTTTGTAGCATGTTATAGTAAACTTTAATATGTAGGTTTTTACTACAACTTCAATATTTTGTAGAACACATGCTTTTCATGGGGAGTGAAGAGTTTCCAGATGAGAATGAGGTTTGTTTGGGCATGTTCTTTTCATTAAGCGCTTCTTGCAGAATATGGAAAAATAATGAGGAAACAAATTGGAGATGTTGCTTTGAGTCCATTCAAATTTAATTCACCCCTTCATGTATTTAGATGCCTTATCTAACAGGATATGTGACTTATCCTTATGACGACAACTCCATCATAGATGTGGTTACTAGGGTTTAAGCATTTCCTTTTTTTTTTTTTACCTTAAATTTTCATCAACTGCAAGGGTAAATGAAGCATCGCACAACAGAAATTCTGAACAGGTTTTCCTTATTCAATTAAGAGTCATTCATGGTCATGATTGTCTTGGCTTCTGAAAAGCAATGACCTTTTGGGCAATATATATTGCTTGAGGGCAATCAGAATGCAAAATTAGCCTTATATGCATACACATCAGCCTGTTCCATTGTATTTGTTATTTCTTTTCTTTTGAACATTGGAATAGTTGCTTTTTACAAGATATATGGATGTTTTTACTGTCGTTCAACATTAAGAGCTATCAAGTTAAGTGTAGATTGGCCTTGCAGTTTGACCTTTTCCTTTTCTAGTATGATAGTTTCTTGTCCAAGCATGGCGGCTCATCAAATGCATATACTGAAGCTGAGCATACCTGCTACCATTTTGAAGTCAAACGTGAATTTCTTAAGGGTGCTTTGAGAAGGTAACAACATATTTCTTAATGGATAGATATTTGTGCCAGAATGTCTTTCAATAGTAGGAGATATTTTAGATTTTAATGTTGGTCTCATTGCTTTAACAGATTTTCTCAGTTTTTTGTTTCACCCCTCATGAAATCTGAAGCTATGGAAAGAGAGGTACTTGCTGTAGATTCAGGTGTGTGCCACTCTTCTGAGTCCATTCTTTGGATTTCCTTTCCAAAGTCTTCAATACCCACAATTTATATGTTATTATTTGAGCTGTCGGTGTATTTCTTGTTGCTAAATTATGTATATTTGAATTGCATGGATCTAGAATTTAACCAGGTTTTGCAAAGCGATGCTTGCCGCCTTCAACAGCTGCAATGCCATACATCTGGACCTGGTCATCCATTTAACAGATTTTCCTGGGGTAAGCTTGTCTCTGTTATGTTCTTTTTCGGGTCTGCATATGTGTATAGGCGAAACTGAGTGCTTTCCTTTTGTTTCATGGAAGGCAATAAGAAGAGCCTTGTTGATGCCATGGAGAAAGGGATAAATTTGCGGGAGCACATATTGAAATTATATAGAGATTACTACCATGGTGGGCTAATGAAGCTGGTTGTCATTGGAGGAGGTAAGGTTTCCTTTAGGGATTCTTATTCTATGTGATCTACTGTTTAAACTGTTTAATATGTGCTTGGATGAGAGAACTTGTATGAGGTTTTTTCTCTTAATAAACGTGATTTGAGGGAAGCCAATTAGCAGGGCATATATTCACTTAATAGCTGCTTGTAGAAGTTTTTTTTTTTTCATATGGGTTATTGTTTTTGGATTCCATGGAATGAGATGGTCCAGATGTCCTTTGTGAATGATTATATTGGATCCCGTGGAAACGGAGAAACTCCAGTATTAGAGTGGCACTGATGTTGGTAGGTGGGGGAGCATGATTAGGTCAGGGCTCTCCATTCTGTTGTAGTAGAGGTGGCAATGGTCATGAGTGGAGAGTTAAAAATTGAGGGTTACTATTAGCTTGGACTACAGTGATGGAAAGAACTTCCAGTCCTGAAAATGAATTTAGGGAAAAGCTTACTTCTAGTCGGTAGCATATATATATCTTCACAACTTCTAGATGGAAGTTTGTGTACCAACTTTACTTTCCACATCTAGTATCAATACTTCCTTTTCTTTTCTAAAATACTCCTTCAACAGTCATTGGTGCTTGTGTTGAAGCTTCCTTACCTTTTCTCCTCTAAAATTTGGTTATTGAGCCTCTTGCATATGTGTGTGTTTTTGGTGGATGTAGATCTTTGACTGCACAATTTGCCAATATAGGGGCACAGTTACTTCCAAATTTTTTTTGTTTATTTTAAAAGGTTTGGGTGGAAGTGGTTCTTCTAATGGACATAATTCTTTGTCAATGAAATGTTCCAATAGAGGGTCATTTCCACATTTTACAAATGTGCAAATTGTTCCAGTTATTATGAAAAGCACTTGGAATCTAATTTGAAAAGTGATCTTACACGCACAACACATGTCTTTTGATGTTAATTCTAAAAAATGATGCAGAACCTCTGGATGTACTTGAGAGCTGGGTTACTGAATTGTTTGCTAAAGTCAGAAAAGGTCCTCAGACAAAGCCAAAATTTCAGGTGGAAGGCCCTATATGGAAAGCTGGTTTGCTTTATAGGTTAGAGGCTGTAAAAGATGTGAACATCCTCGATTTAACATGGACACTACCTTGTCTTCACCAAGATTATCTGAAGAAATCTGAAGATTATTTAGCCCATCTGCTTGGGCATGGTAAGATATACACTTGACATCTTAAATTTCATTGTAACCTTTCAATAAGCTAACTCTTTGTGTTTTCTGCTGCATGCATAAGTGTCTGTGTATGCTCACATGTTCATGGTAGAAAATGGGATCCTGTGAACAAAACGCAACATTAGAGCAGTAGTGAGAAAATCATTTCTAGATTTCACTAGTCTCTAGCTCAGCGCTAGAATTTTGCAAATGCACAAATTTAAATGAACAATTACTGATGTCATACAAAATGAGTGAAACCTTTTGTCTTACTTTTTTGTAAGTAGCATCTTGCAATGGTCTCTGTTCTCAGTTCACTTGTCATGTTTCTAGTTTCCCCTTGATATTAGCATGACATTCATGAATGGTTTGCCTGGATATTCTCTTGTTCCATGGAAGCTGTTGTGTGGTTGGCCTCTCTCTTTTATCTAAATTTGTAATGTCAAGCACATGTTTAAACTTTGCAGAGGGCAAAGGAAGCTTGCATTCATTTCTCAAAGCAAGAGGATTGGCAACATCCTTGTCTGCGGGAGTTGGGGATGAAGGAATGCATCGATCTTCTTTAGCTTACATCTTTGGCATGTCCATTCACTTGACTGACTATGGCTTGGAAAAGGTTTTGTCTTTGTCTTGTCTTGTATATCTTGAAGATTTTTATTTTTCTGCTCTGCGGTGCTATAGTCCTCATTTTTTAGAGGATCTTGAGGAGCTGCTTTTAATGTGGAGCATGTCCACTTGCCGAGACCATAATATTTTAGCCATTCAAGCGTTACAAGAGTTGTTTGAATTTATTGCTCGTGTTTTTTTTATGAAGAAAACCATGCCCTTTCAGCTGTTGTCACTGATTACAATGATCTTTATTTGCAGATTTTTGACATCGTTGGCTTTGTTTATCAATACCTTAAGCTGTTACGAGAAGTTCCGCCTCAACAATGGATATTTAAGGAACTACAGGATATTGGAAACATGGAATTTAGATTTGCAGAAGAGCAACCTCAGGATGATTATGCTGCAGAACTTGCAGGTTTGTCTTTGTTGAGTCTTGCTGGCATCTATCTTTTTGTGGTGTGCAAAACTGGTACTAGTTCTACTTGTAATTTGTAGTTTAAAAATTTGTTAGAGGTTCCTGCAATTATTGCAATATGTGCCCTTTGACGAGCAAATAAATCATTATCTTTCTTCTGTTGAAATTGAGGTTCCTTTTTTTATTAGAAGTTCTATATTTTTGCAACTTTTTTCCATTGCACCAATCAATTCTTTCATGGAGAATTTTGGGGACAATTCTCATACTGCTAGTTACTTGACCTTACCTGGTTGTTTATGCAAGGTGGTGAATAGTTCAGACAGAACCGTCTATAATTTCTTATGTATCCTTGGTTTCATGGTTTGACAAGTACCCTTTCATGGTCATTTTGAAGCTTGAATGACCAAGATGTCTAGTAGCAACATGATGCAGGCCAGTTGCTATTTTCTATATGACGACATATAACAGTGGCAGCTTTCCTTCCTGTCATGTCTTTCCCAGACCATTCAATATCATTTTGAGCATCTTTATGATAACAATCTTCTATTTTAACTAACTAAAATTGGCAATTTTCTATTGCAGAAAATTTGCTTGTTTTCCCAGCAGAAAATGTTATATATTGTGACTATGTGTACAAGATTTGGGATGAGAAAGCTATTAAACATTTACTGCAGTTCTTTACACCAGAAAACATGAGGATTGATGTGGTGTCCAAGCCATCTGTGAAGTCTCAAGGTAATGGTTATTCCAGTTTTTCAATGTTCCCATATTTGATTGAATTATCATTTTACCTATATAAAATATAAAATATAGAACTGTAAATGGAGATATAATCTTTGAAAGGAAAACTTACAAGAAGAACAGTATCTCTTGCACAATTTTATTTCAAATTGCTCATTTGCACTTTCTATGAGAGTTGTGGCTAGTACAATATAATGTACTTGATATCTTCTGGCAATAATATACCAGAAGCTATATTTCAACATAAATGATTGAGCTGTTTATCCTGTCTTTCTCTCCCCATCCTATTTCAGATCTCCAATGTGAGCCTTGGTTTGGATCATCTTATATTGAAGAAGCTATTCCGCTATCTTTGATAGAAATATGGAGGGACCCATCAGAAGTTGATGTTTCATTACATATGCCTTCAAAGAATGAGTTTGTTCCGAGTGACTTTTCAATTCGTGCTGATAACTTAGACCATGATCCTGTCAATGCATCCTTCCCAAGATGTATAATTGATGAACCATTAATGAAGTTCTGGTACAAGCTTGATAGCACTTTTAAAGTACCTCGTGCAAATACATATTTCCGCATATATCTGAAAGAGGGATATGCAAGCATGAAGAGTTTTCTCATGACTGAACTGTTTATTCTCCTTCTGAAAGATGAGCTGAATGAGATAATTTATCAGGTTCGTTGCCTATCTTTTATCTGAACGAGTTCTCCACTTTTGTAATTTATCAGCTGAATGAGACAATGACTTAATGAGTGACTTTGCCTTGTTTGTGATTTGTTATGAGGATAACCATACATGTGTTATATTGAGATCTGATACTATTTCTATTGGAGCTTATTTTTAATGGAGAATTGATTACAGTAGCAGCTTATTGCATGGACTGGTTGCCCTAGTTGTTCAAATGCAGTTGTGTTGTTTTTGCTGGTATAAAACTTAGTTGAATGGCCCTCAAATCTCGTTGCACAGAAATGATAACTTGTTGAGCTAGACCTTGCATTAGCTTGTTACATTATTTTCATAATGCTGGTCATTTGTTCTCATTTTGTTTGACATTTACTTTTCACTCTGTAAATTTGCATCTTTTTCTGTTGTTGTACGTATCATATGACAGGAAATTTTTTATTGTTTCTCTGCAGGCCAGTGTAGCCAAGTTGGAAACATCCATATCTCTTGTGAGTGACAAGCTGGAGCTAAAGGTTTATGGTTTCAACGAGAAGCTCCCAGCTCTCTTATCTAAGGTTTTGGTGATAGCGAAATCCTTTTTGCCATCTGATGATCGTTTTAAGGTACACATACTGTGGCGTTTGGTGTCAATAGATATCCCAATGTGTTTTTAATTTTTCAACCGAATGCCTGCTCTAATGCACTGCACTTATTTGGAGATAGAGTAAAGTTTCTTTGATGGTTTTTGAGCGTGACAGGTTATTAAAGAGGATTTGGAGCGAAATTTAAAAAATGCTAATATGAAGCCTCTAAGTCATTCATCATACTTGAGGCTTCAAGTTCTGTGTAAGAGCTTCTACGATGTCGAGGAGAAGCAATGTGTTCTAAGTGACCTGTCTCTTGCTGATTTAAATGCATTTATTCCTGAGCTTCGTTCACAGGTATGCTTAACTCATGGCATGTTAAAAGGTCGTATTTTTCTTCAAGATTGGTATTTGTTCATTTTGGCATGCCATGCCATGCCTTGCATATTGTACAGGTCTCCAAATTTAAATGTGTCTGCATATTGTACAGCTCTATATTGAGGCCCTTTGCCATGGCAATTTGTTACAAGAAGAAGCAATCAACTTATCAAATATAATTAGAAATAACTTGTCTGTACAACCACTTCCAGTCAATATGAGGCATGAAGAGCATGTAATGTGTCTTCCATCTAGTGCCAATCTTGTGAGAGATGTCAATGTGAAGAATAAATCAGAAACAAACTCTGTGGTCGAGGTAATTGAAAATTTACTAATTTGACAATTTTCTTTTTCCTGATATGATCCATTACATTCTTTCTCCTTTTTGATCTCCACTGCAGCTATATTTCCAAATTGAGCCAGAAGTGGGGTTGGACTCAATAAAATTGAAGGCCTTGGCAGATCTTTTTGATGAAATTGTGGAAGAACCACTTTTTAATCAGCTAAGGTTATTTTTTTGGAGTTTTTTTTTTCTTGGTTATTGGTTTTTTGTATTAAGTAGGCTGGGAAATATGCTTACATTTTGGGGGAAGCAAGAATATGATGGTGAGTCATGCCAATGAGATTTGTGTCCCAGAAATTTAATTGTGTGTGGGTTTTTGCTGTTCTCCTGGGTCTGTGTAAACAAAGGTGCAGTTGTCTACATATTCTATTGGATGGGCATAGAGAATGATTTAGAGATATCCAGATTGTTATGCCCACCCTTCAAAAAGAAAACCAAATTTTACGTAGGATTTATATTTACTCAATTCTTTATTCTCTTTTCCTTCTGAAAGTTTTCTATTTATTTTGAAATACAGGACAAAAGAGCAGCTTGGCTATGTTGTTGAATGTAGCCCGCGTGTGACCTATCGTATTAATGGGTTTTGTTTCATAGTCCAATCTTCCAAGTACAACCCAGTTTACTTGCTAGGAAGGATTGAAAATTTCATAAATGGGCTTGAAGAGTTGTTAGTAAGTATCCAAGTTCAATGTTCTCGTATACTGCTAGTTTCTTATATTTTTGCACTGTTTGATTCTACATTATAGTTATTGTGTTAAGAAGCTTGTCCTTATCCACTACAAGGACCATTTGCTCACTTGAAATGATTTACTTGGATGGCTCATGGGAAATTGCATCTTTTGGGGTTCCCAAGTTAGATGGTTTGGGCATTCAGTTGATGCAATATTATTGTGAATATGAATTGTTTAATTTTTGCTTGTTAGAACAATCATTTTGCGTTGATTAGCTTAATGCTTCTGAGGTGCCATCCTGGTTCTTACATGGCATGCTTCTTCTTTATGTGCCTTTGTTTTCTCATGGACAGCTCTTTTAATTTTTCTTCCCCCTCAAAAGTATTTACCATAAATTTTCTCATTTAACTTGATTTTAACTTGTATAAATGTCAACTGTGTTAAAGCATCAAGGGGCTTTCAACAATGATATGTGCACTTTTAAAATGCTTGGTTTTTTTCTTCTTTGTTTGCACAAACAAATTTGGTTCTGACATGTTGATGAGCAGGAAGGACTTGATGATGCATCCTTTGAGAACTACAAAAGTGGGTTAGTGGCTAAGCTACTGGAGAAAGATCCTTCCCTCCAGTATGAAACCAATCGGCTGTGGAATCAAATAACCGACAAAAGGTACTGCTATCTATATACTTTACTCTGACATGGATGGCAATTTTTAATTCAATTAAAACCACTTGAATCAAATGAGATCCCCTAACCCTTTTTAACGCACCGGTGAGCAGAAATTTGAGCATCACCGAGCCCCTGATTCTATTGGATGATCACGACCGTGGAGCCATGATTCTTAACTGAATTTAAAGCATCTAATGCTTTTAAACTCTACTCTGAATTTAAAGCATTTTGCTGATAGTAACCCTACTTGGGTTTTGATTTTCAGGTATGTGTTCGACTCCTCACTGAAAGAAGCAGAAAAGCTTAAAAGCATTCACAAGAGTGATGTCATCAACTGGTTCAGAACCTATTTGCAACAATCATCGCCAAAGTGTAGGAGACTAACGATTCGGCTTTGGGGTTGCAACATCGACTTGAAAGAAGTTGAAACTCGACCAGATTCTGAGCAGGTTATTACAGACATCACTGCCTTCAAGGTATCATCCGAGTACTATCCGAGCCTTTGCTGAATATGTGATAAAATTCAATTCATGCAATAACCATCGAAGGCCAAGTTTGAACAGTAGATGGTAGGTGGATCGGAAACTATATTATCTCTTGCACTTCAGAATAGGAACTGAAAATAAAAAAACATTGACCATTCATATGTCACACTATATTCTTTTGGAATTTTTGTAGACCACAAATAAAGTTTGTTCTGTTTATTTATTACTAGTTTTTTTTTTCTTATCACGTGATACGCTTTCTTAAAATAGCAATCAAATGAAAACTACATATTGTAGGATATTTGAATGAAAATCTTTATAAAATTTTGAATAAACTGCAATATGTTTTTGCTAGCTTTAAAAAGTTACATTTGATACCAACAAATTTTTGTATTTTACATTTTATTTAGTAGAGAATGATGTTTAATTAAACCCAATTACTCTTAAAAATCTTTAACATAATTCAAGTTTTAATATTATTTGGTATTCTTGATTCAAGCAAGAGATTTCAATTTTATTTTTTTTATCTTAAATTCAATATTTATTTCTAATAATCTCTTCTTTTTAGAAATGCTCTTAAACTCTTATCATATGGGGGGATGTTTTTCTTTGTAATCATGTTATAAAATGATAAAGTCTTGTTACTAATAATAGTAAATATTTTAGAAACAATAAACAAACTCGAATTTTACAGAAAATAATTTTATTTTCATTGCCATTAGTATAGGCACCACGATACCATCTTTCAGACTTTTTAGAAGGGAAAAAAACATTTATTGTTTGATAAGTTTAAATAATGTAAATGACCTTATAATCCCTGGAGCAATTCTAATTCCCAATTTTAGTTCAAAATATAAAAAATAAAATAAAATCCTTGAGTTTAAAGACAAAAGGGCAAAAGCTGAAGCAAACAGGGAAATCTATGTTGATTTGGATTAGCAACAGCATCAACATGCGCTGTTGTCACTTGGCATAGTGGATCATAAGCCCAGGACCAAGACTTCAACACAACAGTCCAAGAAGAAGAAAATAATCATGTTTTGAAATCCTGAATTTTGGGTCTCAGCCCTGTAATCTCCCCTTTCCTTCACAACTCGAGAAAAGGAAAGCCTTCACACCAACATATAGGTATATTTATAATTGTAGCATGGTAATGGTTTAAAATGTTTTTTTATTTAGAAATATATTAAAATTCATTACAAAGTTGTTTTCTATATTTTTTCAAGTCAACTAAATTATAGATCACCTGTAACTTAATCGACCAGCCAAGTTCATCCAGATTTTGAGCTAAGCATGTAAAAATCTCACAAATTCAATCTAATAATAATTTATGAAGCTGACATTGGAGTAACCGTTTTGTTTAGTCAGCCAATGTGGGCTGCATCATTGAGAAAAATTCCATAAATGGGATAACAAAGCACATCAAGAACCGTATATCATGATAGAAGTTCACCTCATCTCTTTCAAAATTTCCATCAAGAATGCACATGGTAGGGTTTGGCTTCGTCATCTAGCTATAGTACCACCATGCTCATACTTTTTCCAACCTGAGAACAGTTATTCAAAGGTCTTGATCTTGTTGCCCTACCAGTGGGACTAGCAATAGACAAACCCTAGTGAGGGGGGCTTTTCACATTGCCCTCCTCACCAGCAAGAAATAACACACACTGCAAAACTCCCATGCTTCCTTGTGGATATAACTCGCCATTAGCATCCCCTGGAAAATGATGTGTCAAGCCTTGAGAATCACAGGTCCTGTTCCTAGCTACCCTACATTTATTAGGAAACTTTATTAGAAAATACAGAATTCTCTCTCTTTTTATGGCTGAAATTGTTCTTTCTTCAAGAAAGAAGCTAAATCCCCCCAAGATTTCCTTGTTGGATCTGTATCTTAGAACCTTGTCATCACATAGCAATGAAACAATAAAAAGGTTGCTTTTAGCTATTGTTTCTGAACAGAAAAAACAGATACAGAGAAGAAAGAAACACATACTTGGTTAAAAAAAACAGAAACAGAAACTATTTCTTAGACAGTCTTAAAATGAATTTCTGTAATTTCAAAATAAAAAATACAGAAAAGCATGTACTCTCTATCCTAACTATTTCCGTCTTTTCTACCAAACGATATCTGATACTGGCTTTTGGAGGGCTGAATCTGTATTTCTTTACAATGGAAGGTAAAAAGCGACAGACATAGACATTAGAAAAATAAACTGTATGTGCACGTGGAAACTCCACATGTAGCCTGGAAGGTAGAAGACATAATTAATGAAAGCCTGACATTGAGGACAAAAAGTTGATGTATTCACCAACTGACCTGAAGTAAGCTAATCAAGGACATTCGCTGGTGGAGTAATTAATGTTTTTGAAGACAAGTTTTATACACATTGCAAAGCTTTTTAGTTTGGCTCTTAATTAATATATAAAAAAATATATGACCACTGAATCTTGTATTTGTATATATGATAAATGAAAAAAATACGAAGAAGAAGAAGAAGATTGAGAAGATGCATGAATATGGCATTGGTGGCCGCAAAGCCGGAAGTTGCATGTGCTCCTAACATGGTAGGACGGCCAATATCAAATTAGCGGCATAAAAGAATTGTACGTCTCTATCAAGAGCGGCAGCTAGAACAGCTTAATCAACTCCAAGCCCTCGTACGTAGTTACCTATCTCGATCTGGTTTGATTTGTCAATATGGTTTTTCGTCGGTTCAAAATCTAGTCTGGGATATGTTAATTAATTACCTATCTTCAAGCCCACATGAAGTTTTAGAGTAGGTTTATGTTGAATCGGCCAATTATCCACGATCTAGATCTTGGCGCAGGTCAAATTCCTGTGCGTGCTCTAATGGAAATGCTTCAAGTTCCACC
>Ga0325401_1006107_pt1 | contig 11616 bp, 8 predicted proteins | sample PopdelMetagenome_FD_205666 | JGI IMG/M metagenome (GOLD analysis project Ga0325401, IMG submission 205666) | Populus deltoides microbial communities from Bellville, Georgia, United States - Xylem-PdKOR-R2 | ecosystem: Host-associated > Plants > Phyllosphere > Stem > Wood/Secondary xylem | place...
GACCAATCATTACCAGTCTAAGCACTCAGCGAAGAGTTGGGGTTTACACAAACTTAAACCTTGACTAAAAGTCATAAGGTAAGCTGTTAGTCCCCCACTTAACCTAAAGTTTTTCTCATATAAACTCTCACATAAAAAGAATGATGCGTGAAACAGTTCTATACAATGTATGAACAAATATATACAAAAATTAAAGCCTGTAAATAAAATAAGCATCTTAAAGACAAAATACAGACAAAACCAATAACAAAATCAGACAAAACAATGCTTAGTCCACAAGGTCCCCAGCGGAGTCGCCATTCTGTTGCACGTGTGCGGCGTCGCGGCGATCGTCCACCCTCATCTATAGATATATATCTGGTAAATGTGGGGAGACAAGGAATCTTTCTCTCTTAGCGGTAAAAAATGAAATGGGAGTCGCCACCTAGTAATTTGGTTACTAGGAACCCTAACTGGTCTCAGAGATCGAGTACGGAGATTGATTGCGTAAAGGGAAGGTATTAGCACCTCAAATACGCCCTACCTAAGGTAAGCTGCATTGTTTTATTTGTCTAATCAAAATCTAAGGTTTGGTTGTGTTTTCTACTTGTTGGTCCTATCTATCTAAGACTCAAGAAAAGCCCTCCTCAATAAGGAGGTTCTTATCTTTAAGGGGTAAAACCTAACCGTTCTAATATCTATAAAAGCACTATTGTTTTAAGATCAGGAATACGTATTACATGTAATATCGTATCCCGGATACTAAAAGACAAACAAAATAAAATTTTTGTTGTTTTTGAAATTTTGGCCAATGTTCTCTTGACTTTAATAAACTAGTTATTAAAGTCAAAATGCATGCTAAAACATTTGTTTTTTTTGGTGTATATAAAAAAAACACTATGATTTTTTAACTTTGAGACACTTAGCCGTATGCACAAAAACATTTTTTCTTCTTTTTTTTTTAATTTTTTAGAAGTTTTGACGAAAATCGGGTATTTTAATATCAAATTTTATATTTTTAGCAACATAAAAAATATTGCTTGATATTAATCAAAATGACATAAAAAAATACGCGAGAAACTTGTAAAATTACAAACAAATATTTTTTGAATTTTTCTTTCAACAAAAAAAATAAAATAAAAAAACTGGGTCGGATCTGGCCCAACCATCCTGGATTGGGCCTAACCTGGCCCATATACTGTGGGCTGGGCTCAGCCCAGCCGCGTGGGCTGGGCTGATGTTCCAGCCCATAAGCAAAAAAAGGGGCTGGTTACTGTGCTGCACACAGTAACCAGCAAAAATATAATTAGCTATGTTACTGTGCCCAGCATAGTAACTAGCTAATTAATCTTCATTTTGCTGCAGAACGTGAATTGCTCACGTTCTGCATGCAAAATGAAGATGAACAGCTAAAAAAACGACAGGGGGAGGGGAGAAAGTTACCTAGAGCGGGAAAGCAAGGTTGTGGTAGTTAGCGGTGGTGGAAGGCGGCGGTGACAGCGGCGGCGTTTTCCTTCCTTCTCTCCTCTCCTATATTTCTCTTCTCAATCCCTTCTCTGTCTTTTGTTGTTCCCTCTCTCTGATCTGCTCCTCTTCTTCCTCTTCAGTTCTACTGGCGTTGGCAGAGTTGATGGTGGCAGGAATGGCGATGGCAGCTGGGAAGCCCGATGACTGCGGCTGTGCTTCCTCTTCTCGGTGCAGAGACACTAACGTCTGTGTCTTCCTCTTCTGGTCTCAGTTTTCCCCGTTAACTTTCAGCTCCCCTCTTCTCCTTCCCTTCCTTCCTCTATTCTCCTGTGCTTCCTTTTTGTTTTTTTTTCTTTTTGTTGTTGTTTTAGTTTGTTGGTGGTGGCGTTTGTTTCTCTCTAAACCTTTCTTCCCTCTTAACGTCTCCTCTGTTTTTTCTCTAGTTTCTACTTTCGGTCCCTTGCTCTTCCATGATGTTTCACTCCTTCGGTCTCACTTCTCTTTCTCTCTAATAACTGTCGTTCTCTCTCTCGGTCTACCTCACTTTCTCTTTCAAACGAAAACGTTTCAACTCCCCTCTTCTCCTCCTTTCTTTTTGTCCTGCACTCCCTCTGTATTTATAGGCAGAGGGAGTGAGGGCCACCCTGCCCTGCCCTCTCATGGCAGGGCATGGTGGCATGCATGGGGGCGGCTACTGCACAGCCGCCCCAGCCTCTGCAGGGCATGGCCCTTTTGGCGTGAGGGCGTGGTGGTGTCAGTGAAGGGACAAGTCGGGGCGTTGGTTTTTTGGGTTTTGGGAGAGAGAGAAAGGATAAAAAAATGGGAGGGAAAATGCTTCTTCTTCCCCTGTTCTTTGCGTGTCCAGGGGAAGAAGAAGGCTTATGGTGCCGTTCAAAACGGCATTGTTTGCTTCCTCTTTTTTTTCAGTGAAACGCATGAAACGGCGCCGTTTTGACCAAAACGCTTCGTTTCATTTAAACGAAAACTGGCGCCTAAAAAGGGTTCAATTTCAAATCAGCCCTTCACTTTGCACGCTTTTTCACTATGGTTCTTGGTTTTGGATTTCTTCAATCGAGTCCCTAATTGGCCACCAGACTTCAATATATATGCAATTAAGCCCCTGATTTGACCAAATCAACTCTCAAAAATTATAATTTGACACCAGAACTTTAATTTCTTCCAATTAAAACCCAAATTGACTTAAAAATCAATTTTCTTGCGATCAAACCCTCCATAAATTCAATTAAACCTTCAATAAAATTTAATTGAGTCTATAAACATCTGATTTTGTACATTTCTTCCTCAAATAAAATTTTCTTTATCAATAGGACTCTCATCGGTCAATGATATACTATCAAATTTCAATCTTTGTATTTTTAAACCTCCTTAACCAATTTTTGACCATTTTCTGGGCGTTTTGACATCCTCTTTTCACTGCTATTATTTTTGAAAATATTTTGATTTTTTTTTGTATTTTGTGCGAAGACCCAAAAATGGGTTACAATAATAACTAGGAAAAAAAACTTTGGAAGTTTGAAACTAGATAAAAAAAGGAACAAAAATGGCGAGTCAACCTGGATTAACTTATGAAATCCATGGCTCAGGTCATGAAATTAAAATAACTTGATAGAAAATAAATTAAAAAAAATCACAACGTCAATCTTCAAACAAAAAAAACTAATGTCGCATAATGAAATAAGAAATGAAAATAAGCCAAAAAAATCTTGATCTGCGTTAATTTTCATTAATATATAAAAATTAATGAAACCCAATCTCAATAAATAAAATATTAAAAAATAAAATCAAGAAAAAAAATTAATTACAAGACTACAGGCTCATTTCCCAAGAACTATCTTAAATTTCTCTAAATGTTAGAAACCCATTCAACCATAGCTCTTTTAAGCTTAGTTGCTTTGAACGAATCATGGGATAGGTCCTTTTATGGTCAATGTCGTAACCAGACTTTACCCTTTTAAATTTTATAAAATAAAGTACTGTTTGGTTAGTTGAATAATATTAATTGGAATGGACTGAATAATTATCTTATGTTTGATGTGTATTGAAATGAATTGGATAATTTGTTCTATTTTATATTTGGTAGATATATAACATAGTGTAATGATATTAATATTAATTTCTTGTCTAATATTTGAAGGGTAGATTATAATATAAATATTTTAACCAAAAAATTTAATTTATTTTGTTTTTAATATAATGAATATATAAATTTCTTTAGAAAATCATTACTAATATTTATTTAAATATTATTTTATTCTGAACAAAATTCACAATTTTTTAATGTTAATTAACATATTATTTTGGCAATTAACTAACTTGTTGACACTTGTAATTACTTCAAATTAACCCATCTTTGGATTTTTGAAACAAATTAACATACAAATTTCCAATTCTTTGATTCATTTTTCTTTTCAATATCAAGTTATTTTTCATTTATATTTGTAATTACATATGGTCAATTTTATTTCACTAGAGGATCAAGAAGTGATTGAACCAGCAATTTTAATATCTTGGGATAAGGGAGGTACAACATTTGATAGAGTAGATGGTGGCAAAACATAGAATAATTAATGTTATTTTCAGTTATATACTCAACATCCTCTAATGTATCTCCAAGTGATTCAATTGTTTTTCCACTTATACGATTTTTTTCATAAATTACAAGTCTTGTTAATACATTTTTGTAATCAAATAAAATGTATTAATTTAAAAGTAATATGCTTAAAAACATGAGGAAAAACAAATATAATTAACCTTCTGCCACTAAATCCTCAAGTATGCTAACAAAAGCATTATCCTCAATTTCATCTATAGGTGATAAGCATGCATCTCTAATAAAAACTAATGTTAAGATCATGGCAGAGAAGGTTAGCATGAACCCATGTTAGTTGCATTCGGTATCAACTCTACTACCAATTACTAACTCGATATTGCTAACACCAAGGTTCCAAATCACATTCAACCTCTACAAAACATACTTATCTAGACAAATAATAATCAATTCAGCATCAATCTCTCCTAATTCAAACAAATAAACCCTTTAATACCCTAATTTTAATCATGCATTACGATTGTTATTCACTCCATCTATTTTAACACAAACATAAAACACATAAAAAATCATAAATTAAAAAAACCAACACTAAACTTTTTGATTAATAATCTTAGAAATTAAAAAAAAAGACATATCACTTCGTAAAAATCACCAGAACGAGTAGAAATATCAGAGGTATTACTAAATCGAATTGGCATGTTTTCAAGTCTTCTCTGAAGGTTCACCACTATCTCCCTCCTATTCCTTGAGCACAAGTATTGTGTACACCATCAACATTGTCGATCATGTGCTTGTCGCGAGTGGAAATGTAGGGAGCGTTGATATTATCTTCTTTGACGCTACTACTACTACTTGTAATTCACCGCCTTTGGGCCTACCCGTTGACATTCTTATCCAAAACCCTAATTCCTTGATTTAGGGTTTATGTTGTTGTTTGAATATCAGTTTGAATGTGATTTTAATTAGTTAATAATTATTGTTAAAAAAAATGGATGGATTTAATTTAGTGTATATATTTTATATGAAGAGTAGTGTAGTCATTTCATAAATAACAATTCTTGTGTAAAGAATTGGACAAGATTGTCCTACCTCTTTTGGTGTAACAAAAATTTCTCCTCTAAAACATCTTTAGTTAAGAAAAAAAAATTAATTTTTGTGCGGTTCAAATATACATCAAACAACTTCATACAAAATTTCTCTTTGTCTATCGTACCAATAACCCTATAAGAAAAACTTAAAATGAAAAGATAAGGTATTCCAAAATCTCAAAAAGTGTATATTTTATGATTTCTTTAATTTGTTTTTTTTCTTTAGAAGTTTTATCCTTTCTATGTTTTAGTTTTTTTTATTTGGTTTGGGAAAGAAAAAAAAATAAAAATGAGAAAAAAAAGAAAGAGAAAGAGAAAGAGAAAATGGCAAGAATGAAGACCAAAATATGCAAAGAAAAAGAAAAGGTGAGAGCAAAGGACTAAAGTAAGATGAAGGTAAGGTTATCAAATCCATCTTTGTAAATAAGGTAAGGTCAAATGTTAAAATCACTAAAATTTATTAAATTATAAATATAAAACATAATATTTTGTTGTTTGGATACAAGTGATGGGAAATGAAGGTTATGAACCCATCTTTGTTTGGTTAGAGGAAATAAGGTAAGGTTTAATTTTGTAATTACTAAATTTTAAATATTTTTAATTATAGAAAGAACGATAGCTTTGGAATTAAATAGAGAAAAATAAAACTTTAACCGTTGGGGCGTCAAGGATCAAGGTTGTCAATTCCGTTCCGTTTCATCTGGAATGACCGAAACATTCCATACCAATTCAAAAAACAGAACAAAACGAAAAAAATTTCATCTCATTTTAAATCTCGGTCCGTTCCGGATTTTTCTGCTAAATTCCACCCGAAACATTCCGGTTTCATTCTACATGTTCCGTTCCGTTCTTGAAAAGCCATTGAATCATATTGAACCTTGTTCAATTTAATTAATTAAACCACCTAATTATAAAAAACTATTTTTCATTACTATTTTCAATAACAATGATATTAATAATAATATTGAAAATTATTATTACTATTTTCATTAACAATGATATTAATTTTTTAAAATTAGATTTATCACTAATATATATGGTTTATATTCATGTTTTTTTTTCATGTTTATACTTTGTAGGAATTTGAGCAAAACAAGGGATGCTTTAGATTCTATTAGCCTTGATAACATTGACCTAACTTTTTATTTAAAATATTTGTGTTAAAACATTTTACTTTCATAATATTTTGATATTTTGTTTAAGTGGAATTACTTTAAGTTAAAGATCTATTTAATCTTGACTATTTAGAAATATTTTAAAATTTAAAATTATATTTGTTTAACATTGTGTTTGTATTGCATAATTTGTAATTAATTTATCTTGAATTTAAATTTTATATATATATATATAAACAACACAACCCTAAAATAACATGTCAAAATACTTCAAAACTAAAACATTTTATTCTAATTGAAAGAACGAAACATCTACCAAGGACAACCTGTCAAGGATTTACAATGGTGTCAAGTAATGTTGTGATTGTGAGATTGGGCCGTGGGCTGTCATCCCACAAATGGGCCAAGGTTTGCCCCAAATAGAAAAACGAAAGGGTGGTGAGGACCCCACATGACACGGTCTCCTTTCTTTCAGTCAAACCATAACCGTCAGATTCGCATCAAGATTGACGTATATTATCCGACGGTCGTGAAGCCCTCTTCTCCAGCAGCGGCCGACCCGCTTCCAAAACCTACATAAAGAAACAGAAGAAGAAGAAGGCAAGGGAGCAGAGACAGGGATGGGCGTAGATTACTATAACATACTGAAAGTGAACAGAAATGCAAGCGAGGATGATCTGAGGAAATCATATAAACGTTTAGCGATGATTTGGCATCCTGACAAGAACCCTACCGCTAAAAGAACCGAAGCCGAGGCTAAATTTAAACAAATCTCCGAAGCCTACGATGTCCTCAGTGATCCCCAGAAGCGGCAGATCTACGATTTGTATGGTGAAGAGGGGTTGAAATCGGGGCAGTGTCCGCCGCCGTCTCCTTCGACGTCCAGGCATTATTTTCAGAGGCAGCACCCCAATCCGTCATTCAGGTTCAAGCCGAGGAACGCGGAGGATATTTATGAGGAGTTGTTTGGATCGGAGAGTGGTGGTGGTGGTGGGAATGAGAGAGGGAATTATAGTAGAGGGCATTTTAGGAATAATACTAATAATAGCAGCAGCAGCAGCAGCAGCAGCTACTTTGGTAATGGAGGAGACATGAAAAAGCCGAATGCGATTGAGAATTTGCTGCCTTGTAGTTTGGAGGAGCTGTATAAAGGTGCTACGAAGAAGATGAAAATTTGCAGGAACATTTTTGAGGGTACTGGGTATGTTTTGTTTTGTTTTGTTTATTGATTTTTCTTTAATTTAATTTATTTTCGGTACTTTTTCATGAAAATGGGAAGCAAGAGCTCTTAGACATATTCTTTTGCTCTATGATGATGATGGTGTTAACCATAGTTGGAATGATGTACAATTCCATTTTGAATTATACGAGAACACTTGTCGGTTGGTTCGGTCTCTTGGCATTTCAATCCTAAAACATGTTTCTTTAGACTGTAGGTCTTGCCTGATGTGGCTTACGGTATACTCAAACTAAAGCAGGGGTCAGCCCTGAACTAGTTTCATATATTCTGTCTCTTGAATAATTCTGTTACTGGTGTAAAGGCACTTTGAGGAATCATCGGATTTTGCAAGGAACAATCTACTTCTTTTTATTGGTTGCAAGAAACCTTCAAATAATCATGTTATCGATTGCTTGGTTTCCTGCAGTAAGGTTCTCGTGGTTAAAATATTTTGTTGTTAATGTACGAAATCATCATTTAATTTGATGCCGGCATGGAATGGTGCTATCATAGTAGATGGAGTGATAATTTTTTTGAAGATTTAGTGGATATGGTTGGAACCCATCTTCCTTGCTTGGATTTATTTGTGATTGTTAACAGTGAGAAGATTGTCTCCGGTCTTGTATTGATAGAGAGGTACAAAGCTAATTTGTGGTGACAGTATATTTGTGAATAACCATATCAAAGTCCTCAGTACAGTCTAAGAAGCACATTGAGGGATGACAATCATGCAATAAGGTAGTCCACTGTGTTGCTTCCTGTGTTACTGTCTTTATTTGCTATTGATTATGCTATCTTCATTTGGAACTACAAGTTTCAGCTGGCTATGGCTCTTGGATATGAACCTTTTCTGATCTTTGCAATGGAAATCAAATGTGTATTATGCAGATTCTAGGTTCTGGGTGTTATGTGCCCTTGATGGAATAGGTGTGAGTTGGGGTTATACAGTGCTAAAGTTCACCACTTTCTACTAGCATTATAGAAGTTAAGCAACTTGCAATTCAAGCTCATAAGATATTTGTTCTTTGACGAGTCATGGAAAGAAGCACCTCCCTCCACGTGCTTCATTAGTTTCTGTATTGTTACTCATATCTTATGGAAAAGTTTTTAAATAAATATATTGCAAAGCATCTGTTTAGGGCTGTGATCAAGTATTTTGCAGCTATAGATTTTTGTGGTGAAGTTTATTTTGGGAAATTTTGTGGACATGATTTTGCTAACTGTACATTCTTCGCCCTTCAGTTTCTTATGTTATAGAACAGGCTTGAAACTCTACAACTGAAAACTAGATGGAAGTGTTCCACTTAAGGTACAAACAGCACGATCTACTAAAGTGTGAAGACTACATATGCTTGTGAGGTTAAGAGAAAGGGAAGAAGTTTGCTATGTGGAACTATTTTTCTATATGTTAGGATGTTGGTCATTTTCTATTCCCTTTATAGTGGGACTTTTAGATAGTAGCTGAATCGTAAAATGTTAGTCATTTACATGTTTTGGGGATGTTAGGGCAGCTAACTGTTACTATTTTTTCAAGAAGGGAAGCATCCTCTGTCATTTCTTATACTTCAAATTATTTTTCTGGATGGCTCCATTTATTGTTCAAACTAATTTTCCTTTGTTTAAAATGACAGATGAAAGGAATTTAGAAAAAAGAAAGATGAAAATTTGTTCCCATGGCTTCCAGGTTTGGAGGATAAAATGGAGCAAATTTAGGAGTGTAAAAACTTTTGTAAGTAGTGAAACTTTGTGCCTAGAAAATAAATACATAGCTAAATGAATGACTGAGAGTAAGTGTGTGTGTGTGTGTGTGTGTTCGCTGTAGCCATCATGACAGACTAAAACAAAAAAGGGGGTTTGTTTCTTGGTCTTTTTTACTTTATTTCTCCTTTGGTTTTTTTTCCCCTGAAACTGTAAGGCTTCTTGACTTTAGTCCATGTTATTTGTCTTCTTGTTTTGGCCACCTATTGAGATTATGAACATTGTCGGGTCAAGAGTTTCCCCTTCCCTAATCTATGTTATTAGTTACTGGTCAAATTTGGAGATATTTTCAGATCAACTTGTGCATTGCACACAGATTATTAAAAAATTTGCTTTGTTTAGTTATGAAATAACAAGAAAAATGGTTGCCTTCCGTATCAATTATCACTTGCTTTTTAGAAGCTGACTTTGGACCAGCATGTTCACTGTTTTTCTTTTTTTTTAGACTTGAGATGTGAATAATTCTTTGCACTAAAATTTTTTAAAAATCTAGATTGACGTTGACTTGACTTTGAGTGCATGCCTTCCTTCCCTTTCTCCATTAATTGACTTGATATATGAACATTTTCTATTGCAGTAAGGTTCGGACTCTTGAAGAGATATTGACCATTGAGATAAAACCTGGTTGGAAGAAGGGCACAAAAATCACATTTCCTGAGAAGGGCAACCAAGAGCCTGGCATTATCCCTGCAGATATTGTTTTTGTGGTAGATGAAAAACCTCATGCTACTTATGTGAGGGATGGTAATGATCTGGTCATCAAACAGGAGATTACACTGCTGGAGGCTCTCACAGGCAAAACCTTCAACCTGACTACCCTAGATGGAAGGAATATCGTGCTTCCACTGACAGATATTGTCAAACCCGGTGTTGAAGTGGTTGTCCCAAATGAAGGAATGCCAATCTCTAAAGAACCTGGGAAGAAGGGAAATTTGAGAGTCAAGATTGATGTCAGGTACCCATCAAGGCTTACTTCAGAACAAAAATTCGAGCTAAGAAGGGTTTTGGGAGGAGTTTCATGATGGCTCCTTGCTTTAGCTGTTGAACTGGAGTATATTAACACTAGTAATTACTGCAGTTATTGTTGGATGAATATATAGCATGCAGCTCTGGCACGCTATCGTAGATTGTGAATCTTAGGAAATTTATTTGGTTGGATGGGAAAATTTATTTGGTTGGATGGGAAGTTGAGGGTTTAGTGTGTCTAGTCTTGGAGAGCTCATGTGGTAAGAGGGATGTATTTGATAGTGGGGCTATGCACCATCTAACCAAAAGAAATAGGAGGGCAATAAAAATTCTTCCTGGCTTCTCATGTTTGCCTAGCATTTTTAGCTTGCATGTTTGGATGCTATGTACTTGGAAGCATGGTGCATGGGTTTGAGCATCGTGGAGCAAATTGATCTTTTTTTCTTTTTCTTTTTTTACTTTGAGAAATATGGATTTCATTTATTGCTCAAGATGCCATGGAAATGCTTGTTATTATCTTGATTCCTAAATATATGGATATAATTCATTGTTTCATTTTCTCCTCATCGTAGGACTGTATATAATAGAAACCACTTATGATTTGATACAGCAAAACTTTGTATGCTTATGCTGATTTCCTTGGCCTAAAAGTCCAGTTCACCGTCCGTCAACAATTGGCTGGTCCCTGGGGTGTAGGGCAAGAGGTAGCCATTGTTGGTGGATGTTGAAAATGTTTGACACCTTACTGTTATTGGGATGCTGTTGGTGGATGTTGCCTGTGCAGTTTTCTCCTTGATACAGATTGAAGGCTAGTTTCAAGGCAGGGTTCGCCATCTATACGGCAGGCTTTACTTATTTGAGTTTTCTGTTTTGGGCCTGGAAAACCAACCCTGCTGAAAGACCGCAATGCCTCAGGTCCAGTTGTCCCTCTCGCTCGTACCACAGGTATCTCTCGTCTGTCTTTTTCTTTTTCTTGTGGTGTCTAGATGAATGGTAATAATAGTTATTTTTTAAAGTATTTTTTATTTTAAAATATATTAAAATAATATGTTTTTTAATTATTTTTAATATAATATATTAAAATAACTTGAAAACATCAATAACATATTAATTTAAAAAAAACATAATTTTTTTTAAAATTTTTTAAAAATACTTTTCACTGTAGTGCTAAAAACCATCATAGCAAGCATGGACCCTGACTGACGAATCTGTAACCCTTTTTGGTAAATTGTTTTACTCCGGTATGGTCCCAGCGGAAAGGTATGTGGGGAGGCATCTGAATATTCTTCTCGGCTACACGAGACCTTTTCTGACCTGGAAGTCGATCGTCTTCGTCTTCCCGTTTTCTTTTTGGATCTGGGCTTTGGAGTGTGTACGTGCTGTAAAGCCGACAGCAAAACGCTAAAGAACAAGAGGGGCTCCTCTGCGTGAACTTGAACGTGGCCATGTCAG
>Ga0325401_1006110_pt1 | contig 11614 bp, 7 predicted proteins | sample PopdelMetagenome_FD_205666 | JGI IMG/M metagenome (GOLD analysis project Ga0325401, IMG submission 205666) | Populus deltoides microbial communities from Bellville, Georgia, United States - Xylem-PdKOR-R2 | ecosystem: Host-associated > Plants > Phyllosphere > Stem > Wood/Secondary xylem | place...
GGATTGTATGAATAAAAGGTGAGGCTTACTGGCAAGCTCTGAAAGTTCTGCTCAGTTCAGCCAAACCTTCCTTCTGAGCTGATAGTGCCTCCAGCTCTGCCCAGCTCCCTTTTATCACTTCATAGCAATTCAAGCTTGCTTCCTGCCCATATTAATAAAATTATCTTTCAATACAAGAAAAAAGGAGACTGAGAAAAAATTGAACCGAAATGACACCCTCTCCATCACACACAGAAGAAGAGGGAGAAAGAAAAGGAGACCTTGAAATCCTGGGAGACAGCATCATAAAAGCTTGACCATGGAGTGATGTCATCAAACTGCAAAATAGGGGCTGAAGATGCCAATGCACCAATGGCTATGTGTGGGTATTTCATTCTGAACCAGGCTGCCAGCACTGAGAGAGAGAGAGGAGGAAACCTTTTCATTAAAAACAAGAAATAAAGAGACTAATTTCACCGGTGACAAGAAAATTAAAACAGCAGTCCCGCCATCTAGACCATTTTTCTACGAGTCAACTGAAACAACTAGCAGCCCCCCACTATAAAGAGGTATTAGCATCTACCATCCTACTACACCATTGATGACTATTTTTTCAATTACTACATTTGGCTACTATCCCATTGATCTTAATTTCCTAGGCAAATTAAAACAGCTGTGATGCTCGATGTTAAATGAATTCATCTTAGCCATTTACTACAGCCATTAAGCATCAAAAGCTGAGAGGGGATTTTGAGCCTACTTCCTCCGTAAGAGCCACCAAAAACCACCACAGGAGATGCTTCAGAGGAAAGATTATGCTTCAAACTCCTTATCAGAAGTGCAAAATCAGCCAATGCTTGTTGTGAATTCAAGTATCCCAACGTCTCTGCAGACTTGTATGATTTGTTTCCAAATGGCATTGACTCCCCATAAAATCTATGCTGAAAAATAACACTAAAACAAATCAATCATAAATGTTAATGCTGAATGACAGTCAAGTTCACAGCTGGTTTTTAATCAATAGCTAATGTTGTGGAGTTTTTTTAGAAACAGTACTTCAATGAAAACCAGAAGAGCTCTGAACTTGGGAGCAATGTCAAGCAAGAAGCCAGTATTGGCAGCAAACCACTCAATGTCACCTTCATTCCCAGTGTAGACGAAGATAGGAGCTCCTCTGTGCCAGTAATGGCTGTTGACAAGGTACTTTTGGTAGAAAATTTTTGAGCTTTTGGGCTGAAATGTGAAGTGGTCTAGGACTTGCGGGAAGTAGTGAGTCTTGTATGGGATCTTTGGTTTTGAGGCCTTTGGTATTTTGGCTAAAGATTGATCATAACTTGGTCCTGGAAAAAATGTGGGCACTGATTGTATTATTGGTAGTGTTGCAAGAATGGCAAAGAGTGGAAGCAGAAGAGATGCACAAGGAGCCATTCTCACTCAGGAAGAGATGGGGCTAGTCCTGGATGATTTTTTATACCAAGCGCCCACCTTTGCTCGTGACTTACCTTTCGTTATTTTGGAGTCTTGCTGAAGGCAGAGGATAAGGATTTCAATTTACTGTCCATTATTGAGTGTGAATCTTTTTACTTGAGCTGTAGCATTGTACAATACTTGTTGTCAGCTAGCTGCAAAGTATGCCAACTGAGAATAACAGTAGGTGGCATGAGAGATTGTCAAAATTAGCATCACTGCAACAAAACAGGCATAAAGTTGTATCAGACTATCAGGTCAATTTCTCCATCACTTTCTACTTCTTACTCTTAAGAAGTGAAGTCTCCTTTACACATGTATACTTAGCACTATTATTATAACAAAGTTACCATTGTTAAGTTTTCCTTTGGGGAGAGGGAAGGTTCTCCATGGTATTAGAGGGTCCTCTTCAGGTTTGGGTGGTAGGGTTTTGCCCATTTACAGCAGTTATTACGAATACGTTGGCATTTCATGCTATGTTGCTTCACTTTCATGGCTTACATTTACTTTACCTACCAAGTAAGCCTCTACTGTCATGCTTGCAGAAGTTGTCCTACTCATTGTTGAAGGAATCAGACCTGAGAAGTAAAAACATGTATCCTGGCAAAACAAAACATCTGTTTCTAAGAGTCTCACTCACTTAAGCTTAATTTGAAGTGTTCAAAGCAAATTCAAGAGTACTCCCTTCATGCCTCAAGCATCTTTGCTGATGCAAGTAGTGTTGCTGCAAAGTGTACACATGACATGCATGAAGTTAGATCCAAATCCCAAACTGTGAGCCAAAGAGCAAAGGCTGTTTCATGGCAGTTAAAAGCAGATGGGGTCACTGTATAAACAGGGTTGACAAGGTCAGTATGAGAGATCCATTGCTTTGCTGCCACAAGCGTGACATAAGTGATGGGCCAAGGCTGAGCAGAGCCGTTTGCTCTACCATCAGTACAAGGGATAAACTACCGAAGTTTTAACCTCTTATCCCACATTTCTACGTCTCTGGGGCTTTGATTCTTTGAAGATTTCAGACAATATCTTTAAACATTATGTTCTGATTAATTTCCATTTTTGGAGTGAATTCTGCTTTGTGTTGATAAGAATTCTGCGTTGTGTGGATAAGATGAGATAAGACCATTCCAAAATATCAATCAATAATTGATTGTTGATTACAAGTTCTTATCAGTATAATTCTAATAAATTGCTTTCAAATTCTTCCTTTTGAACTTGCGTGCGCGCGTGCGTGTGTTATGATCTGTTCATGGATGGACTGAGTCGGGTTTTGATGGAAACACCTCAAATCTTCACATCTCGAGGCTCGGTCACCTGGCCACACATCAAGGCCCCAGCCTGACAAGGCTCCTCGCATGTGCCGTGATATGATAAATGTTGATAATTAATGCCGACATCAAATTAATATGCTTTTATGACCAATCAAACATTCCACCTCCCAATTGCATTCTGCTTTAGCAAAAAAAAAAAAAAAAAGCAACATATGAATACATTTATTAATTTATTTATTGAAAAATATTTTCCTTTTATTTTTATAAAAAAATAAATTATTTTATAATATTTGATAGTATTTAGAAAAACATTTTTCAAGACTATACTATGAAAAATAATCTAAAAAATCACTTATTAATGTATTAGTTTTTTTTTTTTTTAAGTTTATCTAACATATATAAAACATTAAATGTAATTATTTAACCATTTACAAATTACAATAAAAAAATGAGATTTAAGAAATGTGATGATGAAAAAAGATTTATTTTATTATATATTTATTTATAGTTTATTTTATAAAATGTAACTATACATATAATATAATATTATAGATATATAACTGTTTTTTTTTGTTTGGAGAACATTAAAAATTGAAAAGAGTAAATTTCTTTTCTACAGTATCTTAATTTTATAACATAATTTATATGATTTAAAATTCATAATTATTATATAATATAACATGTTTTGTATTCGGTGTATTTTCTAGCAATATTATCTAAATTAAAGTATTATATGCACTAATTTATCAAATTAATATGCTTTTATATTGTATGTTATCTCCTATATAAATATATTGGTAAATTATTATTTTTTAATAATATTTTATTTTAAAGTATTTTATTAATATATATATATAACTAATTAATTAATGAAGTATTTTACTATCATAATTTTTTTATCCTTCCAATCTTTTAAACTGGAAAATACTTTTCTCCATCTAAATTTTATGTTTTTTTAATGAAAAATTATTTTTTGTTAACTATTTTTTTTATGATGTAGTCAGATATAAAAAAAAATCAAGAAAATATTTTCCTACAAATAATATCTTTTCTTAAGAAAAAATCATTAACGATCCAAAAAAAAAAAAGAAATGGAAAAGAGATATTGCATTAGAAATTAGAAAACAACGTGTTTTCAGCAGCAAAAACTAAGAAAACATGTCAATTAAGCTACTAATGCCTTAAATAATTTAATCAACTAAACTAATTATTTTGAGATTAAAAGATTCTTTTCCTTAGTTTCGAAAATAGACTCAAATCTTATAAAATCTAAACCCAATCTTCTTCCAATTAGATGATATCCTTATTTTAGAAAGCTTGTTTGGAAACAGGTGTAAATCGTATTTTTTAAAATTTTAAATTTTTTATTAAAAATTATTTTTTTAATATATTTTTAAATAAAAAAACATTTTAAACCACAAATCTAATTCATTCTCAATTCTCAAAGATGCACTTAATCTTTATCATTTCTTCCTCACCAAGTTTGCCACTCTTCCAAGTCACATTCACAACATGTTCCCAAATCAAGACATTTGCCAAAAAGATCCTAGAAGCTCCCATGGTCATCCAGCACATTTCACACCCACCACATGCAAGGTCATTAGCCCTCCACATCTACACCTCAAATATCTCAGCCCACCAAACCCTTCCTATATTTGTATTATAAGGAAGTATTCAAAGTTCAAGATACATAACTTGTAAAGCGAAAAAAGCAAGGCGATAAAACCCTCTCCATCAAAGCTTCGAAACAATGGCTACCAAAAAAGAAATGGAAGTGGTGAAAGGAGTAGACTTGAAGAGGTACATGGGAAGATGGTACGAAATTGCTTCATTTCCATCAAGATTCCAACCCAAGAACGGAGTGAACACAAGGGCCACTTATACGCTGAATGAGGATGGCACTGTCCATGTGCTTAACGAGACGTGGAATGATGGCAAGAGAGGGTACATAGAGGGTTCTGCTTATAAAGCTGATCCTAACAGTGATGAGGCTAAACTCAAGGTCAAGTTTTATGTCCCGCCATTCTTGCCCATCATTCCTGTTGTTGGAGATTACTGGGTTCTGTCTCTTGATGAGGATTATCAGTATGCTTTGATTGGCCAGCCTAGCAGGAAATATCTCTGGGTATGTATGAATGCAATTTCTTTTTCTTCGCTTTGTTTATTTGTCTTGATTATGCTCCTTCTTTCTGGACTAATTTCTTGAATCAGTTTATTGATTAATGATTTGCTCCAAATCTATACTAGTGACGTTGGTTGATTTGATTATGTTATGATTGATAATTAAAATTAAAAACTGCAAATTGGTGAGAAGAAAATTGTTTGGTGGGTAAAATCTTGGGGATGGTATGCAAGTTGTCCTCTCGATTGCAGGCCCTTTCTTGTTTCGTTATCCTCTTTGAAAATTGTTGTTTTCTCGGCAGTTTTCCCCTTACACCATCTTTCCTTCCATTAGTAGTGAAAACCAGACAAGAATGGAGGGTTTCAGCCCCATTCTTCTCTGCCCTACTCCTCCTAAACAAACATGGTGTTAAAGTTTGAAGCTTGTAGGGCTTTGTGCTCTTTAAATCCACAAACAGGATGGTGCATGTATAGTTTATGCAGCGTGCTTATCTTCTGGTCTCAGCATTATATGTTCTGTGCTGCTTTCAGATACTATGCAGGAAGACCCATATGGAGGATGAGATCTATAATCAGCTAGTGGAGAAGGCCAAGGAAGAGGGATACGACGTGGAGAAGCTCCACAAGACTCCACAGACTGACCCACCACCGGAAGAAGAAGGGCCCAAGGACACCAAAGGCATCTGGTGGATCAAATCCATTCTAGGAATGTAAAGTAGAAAATAAGAAAGATTATCAAGCAGAGGGTTAAGCACATGCACAACATAGAGCAGTACTACTGTGTTTTAATACCCCTTTGTGCCTTAATTTCTGTAAAGAAGGTTCTTGTTTTTGAATAGTCGGTTCCTAAATTATATAGAAGGTGCAGAACTTTTTCTAAATAATTTTGATGTAGGCTTTTGAATTTGATTGATAAGGCTCGGATTGTTGTTTGTCTTGTGGGGTACGATTTGTGTTTTGGGTAATAATATCACGCCAACAGTTTGCAAAAGGAATCACAATGCCAAACTAGAATCCAAGGAAGAATATCTATGACCTTATCTTTGATGAGTGTCGTCTGGATTTGCATCTTGAAACCAGCTCGAGGTGGGGTCAAATTGTCTGTCGTGATAGCGATGGCAATGCACTCATGTCAAGATTCTTGCTTATCTTGCAATCCTGTGTTGTTTTTCCCCCCAAGAGCACGTTGTTTTTTCAGGGCTCACAGGCATTTCATGAAGCGATTCAAGGTTCCGTGCTAATAATACTCAGAATGGAACGCTGAAGTTGGAATTATTTTCATTTTGGAAGCATTAAGCTGCCGTTTTATTCAGCAATGCATCGATCAGTTTCTTTTTTCTCCATGAACCCTAGCAGTAATATACTATAAATGTTCCTGGTTCTCTATTAGGAATCAGGATTCATTAACAAAGATTCACATTGATTTGTTCAAAATCAATGTGAGTTTTCGACACCATCTCTAAAACGTCTGACAACAAAAGCCAAAGAGATTTTCCAGTCTCACAACTTTGAATAGCACCTCATTTGCCTTCCATTCCTAGATCCGACGATCAAAATGTAAAGTAGCAAGCGAAAAGCAAAGAACAACGTTTCATGAGGAATGTTGTGTGTGCATCATCCCTAGTATGTGAGATAATTTGGGGTTCGCCCTGCGAGAATGGACAGTAGGAAACGATTGAACAAATTATATATTAGTTTTACGATTAAAACATAAGAGAATTGCATACAACACTGGTGCGTGCGAACTATGATATTGCCAGTTAACACGAGGTGTATAAAGCTATGATAAGAAACTTGATGGTCAATATCTGGTTTCCTTTCTTTTCGATCCAACACAAATATCCAGAAGGAGAAATTCCACTCAGCCACACAAATTTGATAAATGATATGGACATATTACAATCACAATTTACCATCCACCAGCTTCAACAGTATGACAAATGAGTGGCCATTGCAGCTACAGTATGGTACAACATTGATTGGTTTTCTTCGCCTGCTTGTAGAACATCTGTTTCAACAATCAACCAAAGTTTATGCGTTAATAATCTCCACAAATTGCAATTAGAAAAAGCATAGCTGAGTTTAAGACTTCTAGAAATTAACAGACGAGCTAAAGTTCCATTTTGAAATCATAGCTCCCAGATTTTTCCTTGCAGTTTCTGACATAGTACAACGTAGATCAGCCACTTAGAAATTATAGATAGAAAGCGAATTCATTTGGCAAGCAAATAAATAAGATCAAAGGAAAACAATAGAAAAACAGTTCTGTTTCGTTTTTAAAAAACAAAGTAAAACATAGTTCAAAGGTTTCTAATACAAGTACAACATCAACCTTGGATGCGTAGTGCCTTCATGGTAAAACCCTTGTCAAATTGTGTGATAATTTTGGACTCAGATGGGCAAGTTTTCCTGCTTTTAATTACCAGATGTTTGTTGCTGAAGGGAGTGGATGGGAAAGGGAAAGTTTATAAAGGATCTCAATACCAAAATCGTTTTTCCAATACTGAAAATTTTTGTATAGTGAACACGAGCCAATAATATAGAAGTTCAAAATACATCTACCCAATTGGTGGGAAATGGAAACAGCAGAACATCCTATCAAAAATTTTAAAAGCGAGCAAAACAAATAAATGGTGTATTCATAAATCACCATAAAATTTCTTTTAAGAGACAATTAACTACAGCTGAACACAGACCACAACAACAATGGTGAGAAGAATGACAAAATGCAAGTTTAATCAGCATGTGGATAGTGTCATTGCTAGCACTTCACTGAACTGAAAAAATAACTGCACTTGGAAAACTTTTGAGTGTCCCTTGGAATTTAGAAATGAAAGAATTCATAGCATCTGATTTTCCCCCAAAAGGTTCCATGCCCCTTTTGCAATACAAAATGGTTTTAATTAACGCGTTCTTGAGATGTTATCAAAATCCCAACATAAACAATCATGTAGTAAAGTTGTACACTTTTGTCAATAAACTTCCACAGAGACTCTAACGTCAACTTCTCCAACTGTGAAACATACACATACATGGAATGATGGTGTAATGAAGCAACAAAAACACAATTAGATGACTCTTGCACAATTAAGGTAGGAAAAAACAATAAACACACATACAAGAGTTGCGCATGTTATTTTTCAGATACCTGTGCACTAGAGAGAGAGAAAAAACATAACAAATGTGTGCACATTTACCTGTGATGCAGCACTCAGATCAGAACTCTTCTCGACTAAACTGTCAAGTTTCTCACCTCGTGCAAGCACGCTGTCAATGGTCTTATGCTGTACCAAATAAAAACACACAAACATGTCACAGGGCGAGTAATTTAGGAAACTGAGTTATAAGGATCATGTTCAGTAGATTAGTTATGAATCACCAGAAGGTAATCTATGCCTACACTTTCAGCTTTTAATTACTTTGGCATGAGATTTCTTTCAACGGATAGTGAGAAAACCAAAAAGAAAATTCATGCACAGCACAAAACTCAGGAAACAAAGGCAAATCAGAAGGCCAGCTACCGAGACTTAAAATTGGACATCACAAACCTGTAAGGTCAAAATCATTTAATAAGTGATGTATTGAGCAAGCAAATCTCATGACAAGTGCTGCACTAAGATGAAGATTCCAGCTTCTAAAGAAAGCGAGCATGTTGTGCATATTGCACTGACACATTCTGCAAAAGGGATTAGGATTATGTAGGTCCGGGATTAAAGATGCCATTTGGTTCCGTGATATGTTAATACTGAATTAAGATATACCACAAATATAGGTTACTGTATACGAATGAGATAACAATCCACAGGCTCAAAAAGAACCAGCATGTGGATCATTTTCCAGGGATGGAGTTCAAGCTATTCCTAGTTTTACTGCAACTTAGTCACCCCTTTTTCTGTTTGTAAGCTTTTAAACTTTGATTTTTGCAGGAGATAGTTTCTCACACCCAGGTCTATCCAAAGAACATGCCATTACAGTTTGTTCAACCAATTTCCATATGGGCCCAAGAAAAAAAAAACACAGATCACGTGGATGAAGAATGAATCTGCTTTTTGCTTAAGTTGATTACAGTAGTATTTCATTCTCTAATTGATAGGTTCCAAAATAGCTATTCCAATATGGTAGAACCACGAGACAAAAAAACCTCCAACCAAAAGCTAATGATGGAAACAGGAAAAGGAAGAATAGCAGATTTGACCAAGCATTTTAACTGGAAGAGGATAGGAAAGAATACAGAATTGCAAAACTAAATGTATCTAATCAACAGCTACTCACAAGGATAATTTTTGTCTCGTCCAACTCCCTCTGGATTTTCAACAATTTGTCTGCCTCTGCAGGATCCTGAAAATTTAAAAATTAAAAAGTAAGGTAAAATGAAAAACAAAGAGGCTTTTAAATTCATGAGATTTGTGAATAGAAAACTACAAAATACTTTTCATTAAATTAAAAAAAAAAAATAAGCATCACGTCCAGGAATGAGACTAGGAAAAAAGAAGTCTAAGTTACTTGGAACTTGGTCAAAGCTTCATTCAAATATGGCCAAGGTTGACTACTATCTGCTTGTGCAGTCCTCCAAGATTCACCGAAAATCTTTTGATACTCTTCAATCACCTGAAAGATTACAATATAACATCTTAAAATGAAACCCATGAGATGGCAAGTACAGTTAAGTTTACTCCACCAAATATACTACTTAAAAAACAACCTATATTTTAAATTTTGGGCAGAATCAATGTTATCCTTCACATAAATTTTATGATTTCAGCTTTCAACCAAAAAAAAGTCCCATCTAGTTATAGTATCACATCAGGAGGTCACTCAAGCAAACATAGCATTGCATCATAGGAACACAAAGAAACTTCAAGCAAACCTAACTATGAAATTTATTTCCTTTACATGATTTCATATTGCAAAATTCTAAAATCTTGATGAGACATAAAAATACAAAACTTTATTCCAAAACGAGAGAGAATATCCGACACCCTTAACAAAAGCTATCAAACATCATACAAAATCCTAATTACAGCTGCATTCCAAAGCTCTTACTGATCTCTTTTCACAATAGTTAAACATCAATTATTTATGTATTATTTTTGCCCATTCAATCAATAAACTAACAACATAAACACCAAATAAAACCCAAACGACACCGTAACAAGCGCGGAAACAAGTATTACCTTATCGAGAAGGGAAAATGAGCTGCGAACCGGATAATGATCGTCCATAAACCCCAACGCACAAAGTCCATTTCGGTTATAAGCATGCACTTTGTACTCTGCATAATTCAATTCCAATCCAAAAACACAAAATTCAGTTTCCTAATCCAGCATCCCAAAAATCACCACATAAACTAGAGAAATTACAAAGAATTAGACATCAAATTAAGTATAAAAAATTCCCTAACTTGACCAATTCATCAAATCTAAAATTACAAAAATCCAATTCGACGGAACGGTAAAACGAGATCTCTAACAAAAACTCAGAATTAATTGAAACGGACCTTCGTGCTGGACGGATTGGCGTTGGCCCGGTGGGGTGCGTTTAGCGACGGTTCGACCGACGAAAACGATGAATTCCCTAACACTAGACCGCTGGAAATACCCGAAATGACTCACATCGCAAGCGTTAGCTAAAATAACCGGATCCGATCCTTCCGGGTTGACCTTCAATACCAATAACGCCGTGATCTTCATCTCTATTTAGGAATCTTTTTCAAAACTAATCCTCTCTCCTTAAAACTCTGCTCGGTTTCGTGTTATGAAACTGTTCTGTTCTTTCTTTTTTTTCTCAATTTTAGATTTCTCTCCAATGGAATCCTCAAAGAGGAGTGGAATTTTGATTAGGTGCGGGTGAGATTATGTTTAGGTATTGGAGTTGCCCACTGGGAATAAAGTGTTTGCTTTGCCGACGCAGAGCAATGGATCTGGACCGTTTGTGCAGTTTAGATAAAAGGAAGGTTGTGTTGTTGGGCGGTGATGTATCAATGTGGCGGGGTCCACGGAACTTATTCTCGTTCCTCCGCCAAAGAAAGTGGAGGGATTTTATTTTTTTTTGCCTTATTCTGCTTTTATAATTTATACGGGATGATAATGATTTATTTTTATTTTATTTTAATTAGTATATTATTTTCTGATGTTTTCTTTATATAGCATTTGTTTTTCCTTTACAACATACTTTTCAAATAATTTTTTAATTGAAAAGATTAAATTATTTTTTAAGATATTTTCAGATGATTTTAATAAGGTGATATTAAAAGAATTTTAAAATATTTTAAAAAAACACTACAACATAATATTAAATGCTTATTAAATAAGAACTTTTCTTTTATTTATATGGAGAGAAAAGGGAATAAAACATTATCAATAAAAATATAAAATTATTACTTTTTTTCTATCTTAATTTTACTTCTACCGAAGCAATAGAGATATTACATTTTAATAGTTAATGTTTATCTTGATTTTTTTTTATTTTAAAATAAATATCAATTTAATATTATTTTATAACACATTATCTTTTTCTATTTTGATAAAAAGCTATGCTGAATGAAATTAGATGCGCAATTACAGCTTCTCCTTTTATCTAATCCAGTGCAGCTTTAGGATAAAACTAATTTTTTGGTCTGCTGCGTATTGGATAAAACATTTATTGAAACTAAATAAATTTTAGTGTATTAAAAAATTATTTAATATTTTTATTAAACTTGATTTTATAATTAATTTTAAATTTTCTTAACTTGTTTCCTAGTTTAAATTAATCTTGTAAGAATTTTCATGGTATGA
>Ga0325401_1006113_pt1 | contig 11609 bp, 10 predicted proteins | sample PopdelMetagenome_FD_205666 | JGI IMG/M metagenome (GOLD analysis project Ga0325401, IMG submission 205666) | Populus deltoides microbial communities from Bellville, Georgia, United States - Xylem-PdKOR-R2 | ecosystem: Host-associated > Plants > Phyllosphere > Stem > Wood/Secondary xylem | place...
CTCGGTCATGAAGCTGCTCGCCGACGAGGGGCTGACGATGCTCATCGTCACCCACGAGATCGAGTTCGCCCGCGACGTCGCCGACCGCGTGATCTTCATCGACGGCGGCCGCATCATCGAGCAGGGCCCGCCCTCGGCGGTCATCGAGGACCCCCAGCACGAGCGGACCAGGAAGTTCCTCTCCCGCATGCGCGGGGGCGTCGAGGAGGGCTAACCCCGGCGCAGCAGCGCGAGGTCGGCGCTGCACTGGGCGGTCGCCTCGAGCAGCGCCGGCAGCAGCTCGCCGGTGAGCTGCTCGAGCGAGATGCGCGCCGACGAGGCCGAGATGCTGACGGCGTTGACGATCCGGCCGCCCGGCTCGCGCACCGGTGCCGCGATCGAGCGCGCCCCGAGCTCGATCTCCTGGTCGTTGAGCGCCCAGCCCTGCTCCCGCACGCGGGCGAGCTCCTCGCGCAGTCGCGCGGGGTCGGTCGTCGTGTGGGGCGTGAGCTGCGGGCGCGGGTAGGTCTCGAGGAACTCCGCCAGCTCCTCCTCGCCGAGCTGCGAGAGCAGGACCCTGCCGGTCGAGGTGCAGAACGCCGGCAGCCGGCGCCCCACGCTGAGCCGGATCGTCATGATCCGGTCGGCCGCCGCGAGCGCGACGTAGACGACGTCGCCGTCGTCGTACTCCGTCGCCGAGGAGGACTCGCCCGTGCGCGCCGAGAGCCGCTCGAGGTGGTCCTGGACGACCTCGACGTCGGTGGAGGAGGAGAGGTAGGCGTAGCCCAGGTCGAGGACCCGGGGGCGGAGGTAGAACCGCCCCTGCTTCTGACCGACGTAACCCAGCGTCTGCAGGGTCAGCAGGAAGCGCCGGGCGGACGCGCGGCTCATCCCGGTCGTGCGCGCGACGTCGGCGAGGGTCAGCCGCTCCTGCTCGTCGGAGAAGGCCCGGATCACCGCCAGCCCGCGGTCGAGCGACTGCACGAACTCACCCGAGCGACGGTCCTCCGCGGACTGCGCCATCGTCTCTCCCGACCGCCGTGCGGACCACGTGTGCGCTCAACGATCCGCTGAGCGCACACATGGTCGCACGGTGGCGCGACACCGGTCGATCAGCGCACGTACGACGCGCCGTTCACGTCGAGGGTGGCGCCGGTCAGGTGGCGCAGCCGCCCGGTGCAGAGCACCGTCACGAGCTCGGCCAGCTCGGTGGGGGGCACGAGCTCGCCCATCGCGAGCGTGCTGGTGATCGCCTCGAGCCCGCCGCGGTCGGCGGCGGAGTCGTGGGTCATCTGCGTGTCGACCGCGCCCGGCGCGACGAGGTAGGTGAGCACGCCCTCGGCGGCGTACGCGCGGGCGAAGGTCTTGAGCAGGGCTCCGGTGGCGGCCTTCGAGGCGGCGTAGGCCGCGAGGTTGGGGTGGCCGGCGCCGCGCTGGCTGACCCAGCTGCTGATGCCGACGAGCACCCCCGAGCCGGCCCCGCGGAAGTGCGTGACCGCACGGCGGGCGAGCTCGGCCTGGCTGAGGGTGTTGACCTGCAGGGCAGTGCGGATGACGGAGTCCCACTCCTCGTCGTCGGCCTCCACCTCGACCTTGGGCATGATGCCGGCGTTGAGCACGACGGCGTCGACGCGCGCGGCGACCTCCTCGACCTGTCGCCACAGGTCGGCAGCGCCGTCGGGAAGGCTCAGGTCGGCGCCGACGAGGTGGGCGGTGCCGGGAGCGAAGCCTCGGGTGGCCTCGGCGGCGCCGTCGCGACCCTGGGCGTAGTGGGCGACGACCGTCGCGCCGGTGGTCGCGAGGCGCTCGACGATCGCCCGGCCGACCCCGCGGGAGGCTCCGGTGACCAGGACCGTCCTGCCGGCCAGCTCGCCGTCGGACGTGGTTGCTCCTGTGCTCATCGGGCTCCTCCTCGTGCATGTCGGTGGCAGCGGATACTCTAGCCCTGGCGTACGACAAGCGGACAACCGTGCGCTGGTCGCACACCGCTGACACGTCGTGAGGAGCTGCCATGCGCATCCAGTCCCCGGGGATCGGACCGGCCGAGGAGGGCGCCGGGCTCGACGTCGACGGCACCCCCGTCCCGACGCGGGCCAGTGACACGGTCGCCTCGGCCCTGCTGGCCGACGGCGTGCGCGGGCTGCGGCGCGACGAGCGCGACGGCCGACGCGGCGTCTGGTGCGGCATGGGCGTGTGCCACGAGTGCACGGTCAGCGTCGACGGCGACGGCGGCTCCCTGGCCTGCACCACCTCCGCGTCCGCCGCCTCCAGCATCTCCGCCCAGCCGGTGCGCCCCGACGTCTCGGCCTTCGGTGACGCCGACGCGACGCCCGAGACCGAGCTGGCCCCCGACGTCCTCGTCGTCGGCGGCGGCCCCGCCGGGCTCGCCGCCGCCGACGGTCTCGCCCGGCGCGGCCTCGACGTCCTGCTCGTCGACGACCGCTCCTCGCTCGGCGGTCAGTACTACAAGCAGCCCGCCAAGGCGTTCCGCGTCGACGAGGACGCGCTCGACGCGCAGTACCGCAGCGGCCGCGCCCTGATCGCCCGCGTCGAGTCCTCCGGCGCCCGGCTGCTCCTCGGCACGACGGTGTGGGGCGCCTTCGCCCCCGACCACCTCGCGGCCCGCTCGGCCGACCAGCGGTGGATCCTGCGCCCGCGCCGGGTCGTCCTCGCCGCAGGTGCCTACGAGCGCGGGGTGCCCGTGCCGGGCTGGACCCTGCCCGGGGTGATGACGACCGGCGCGGGGCAGAGCCTGCTGCGCTCCTACCAGGTCGCGCCCGGCACCCGGGTGCTCGTCGCGGGCAACGGCCCGCTCAACATCCAGCTCGCCTACGAGCTGTCCCGCGCCGGCGTCGACGTGGTCGGCCTCGTCGAGGCCGGCCGCATCACCCACCCCCAGCGCGGCCGCCACGTCGCGACCATGGCGACCGCCTCGCCCGCCCTGGCCCGCGACGGCGCCCGCTACCTCGCCGCGCTGCGCCGCCGCCGCGTCCCGATCCGCACCGGCGCGGCCGTCACCCGGCTCGAGGGCGACCCGGTCGACGGCGTCCGCCGCGCGGCGTACGCTTCCATCGACGCGAGCGGACGCGCGACCGGCGCCGAGACCGTGGTCGAGGTCGACGCGGTCTGCCTGGGTTACGGGTTCGTCCCGAGCAGCGACCTGGCCCGCTCGCTCGGGTGCGAGCACCGCTTCGAGGAGTCGCGGGGCGCGCTGACCACGGTGACCGACGAGACCGGGCGCACCTCGCAGCCGCACGTGTGGGCGGTCGGCGACAACGCGCGGGTCCAGGGCGCGAAGTACGCCGAGGCGCAGGGCGCGCTGGCGGCCGAGGCCGTCGCCGCCGACCTCGGCGTCGGCCCCGCCCCGCAGCCCGGCAGCCGCAGCGTGCGCCGCGCGCGGCGCCACCTGCGGTTCCAGGAGGCGATGGTGCGGCTCTTCGCCGCGCCCGTGCTCACCGAGCAGCTCGCCACCGACGACACGGTCGTGTGCCGCTGCGAGGGCATCACCTACGGCGAGATCGCAGCCGGGCTCGGTGACGGCACCGTCGCCGCGGGGTCGGTCAAGCGGATGACCCGCGTCGGCATGGGCAAGTGCCAGGGCCGCTACTGCGGTCCCGTGCTCACCGCGATGAGCGCCCGCGTCACCGGCACCCCGGTCGCCGACCGCTCCGGGTTCGCGCCCCAGGCGCCGGTCAAGCCGGTCCGCATCATCGACGTCGCCGCGCCCCCGGAGCACACCCCCGCCGGTTGAGGTCGTGGTGCATTTCACCGGTTGGCCGGGGAGAGCTGCACCTGGGGGGCGACATTCCGGGCCCCAGGTGCACGTTTCCCCGGCTGACCGGGGAAATGCCCGGTCAGTTCTCGACGAAGCGCATCGGGTCGAACGGCGCGAGGTCGAGCGCGGGGGTCTCGCCGAGGGCGAGCTCGGCCAGGGTGCGGCCCATGAGCGGGCTGGCGGTGAACCCCATGTAGGGGTAGATGCCGACGAAGAGGCCGGGGTGGTGGGGCAGCTCGCCGAGGACCGGTCGCTGGTCGGGGGTGCCGTTGCCGACGCCGACCCAGGTGCGCAGCAGCTTGACGCCGCCGACGACGGGGGCGACGCGCACCGCGATGCGGAGGTTCTCGCGCAGGGAGTCGGGGTTCATCACCCACGCGCCGGTCTCGTCGCGCCGCGCGGGCCAGCCGCCGCCGATGAGCAGCGTGCCGGTGGACGACTGCTTGAAGGTGAGCTTGCCGCCGGCGTAGTAGACGAGGTGCTCGACCAGCGGCTCGACCCGCTCGGTCACGCTGACCTGCACGGCCTCGCTGGTCACGGGCAGATTCACCCCGAGGCGGCGGCCGAACTCGCGCATCGCGTCGCCGGTGACCACGACGACCTTGTGCGCGTGGACGTCGCCCTCGGTGGTCGACAGCACGTAGCCGTCACCGTCGGCGGTGACGGCCTCGACGCCGACCCCGCCGCGCACGGTCGCGCCGTGGCGCACGGCCGCCCGCGCGTACGACGGCCCGGTGACGAGCGGGTTGGCCTTGCCCTCGACCGGGCACAGCTCGCCGCCGACGACGGAGTCCGAGGCCCAGGGGGCGAGGGCGTGCACCTCGTCGCGGGTCAGCATCCGGCTGTCGATGCCGATGGAGCGCTCGAGAGCGACCTTGCGCTCGATGTCGGCGAGCTGGTCGGGGTGGTCGGCGACCAGCAGGCCGCCCTTCTTCTTCACCTCGAGGTCGACGCCGAGCTCGGCGGAGAGGCCGTCCCACAGCTCGAGGGAGCCGCGCAGGAGGTCGAGGGCGGGCAGCCAGGAGCGGGCCCACTCCTCGCCGAGGTGCAGGAACGGCTCGTGCTGGATCTGGCCGTGCAGGCTGCCGGCGTTGCGGCCCGACGCCTCGGTGTTGAGGTCCTGGCGGTCGAGGAGCACGACGCGGGCGCCCTGTTTCGCGGCGTAGTACGCCGTAGCACAGCCCGTCGCGCCGCCGCCGACCACCGCGAGGTCGTACCGACCGGACTGCGGCGAGGTGTGGTGCGCGGCCATGGCCAGACCGTACCGTAAGGTGTTCACAGATCGTACAAGTGTTCGCAGAGAGGCCATCATGTCCGACGCACCCACGTTCGAGGGCAGCTACACCGTCGCCGTCACCCCGTTCACCGACGACGCCAGCGCCGTCGACACCGACCGGCTGAAGGCCTTCCTCGACTGGCAGCTCGAGTCCGACGTCCCCGGCATCATCATGCTCGGCACGACCGGCGAGTTCATCACCCTCTCCCGCGAGGAGCGGCGCACCGTCGTCGAGACGACCGTCCAGCACATCGACGGCCGGATCCCGGTGCTGATCGGCACGATGAACGCCTCCACCGCGATCGCCGTCGAGCAGAGCGTCGAGGCCGCCGAGGCCGGCGCCGACGGCCTGATGATCCTGCCGCCGTACTACTACACGCCGACCGACGACGAGATCTACCGCTACTACGAGGCGATCACCGACGCCGTCAGCGTGCCGATCATGCTCTACAACAACCCCGTCACGTCCAACGTCGACATGAGCGCCGCCCTGGTCGCGCGCCTGGCCGGGGCCTTCCCGAACGTCTCCTACATCAAGGAGTCCTCGCAGAGCATCGCCCGCGTCGGCGAGGTGCTCGAGCTGGCCGGCGACGACATCGTGGTGTACGCCGGGGAGCAGCTCGTCGACTCCTACGCGCTCGGTGCGCGCGGCTACGTCAACCCCTACGGCAACTACATCCCCCGCGCCTCGGCCGGGATGTACCGCCTGCTCGCCGAGGGCCGCGTTGACGAGGCGCGCCACATCGACAGCCTCATCCACACCTTCGACGCGATCATCGCCGAGGGACACCCGACCTACGGCCACCAGTGCTACAGCAAGGAGCTCGCGCGCCGCGCCGGCTACCCGGTCGGCCCCGTGCGCGCGCCGCTGACGACGTTCGCGCAGCTGGGCGCCGAGGGCGAGGAGAAGATCGAGCGGATCCTCAAGGTCACCGCGGAGATCGACGACTACGCCGTGCAGATCGGGCTGTGACCCCGACTGTGACCCCGCGTCTCTTCGACCCCGTCCAGCTCGGCACCCTCGCGGTGGCGAACCGCGCCTGGGTCTCGCCGATGTGCCAGTACAGCTGCGCCGCCCGCGACGGCGTCCCGACCGCGTGGCACCTGGTCCACCTCGGGGCGTTCGCGACCGGCGGCTTCGGGCTGATCGTCACCGAGGCGACCGCGGTCGTCCCCGAGGGCCGGATCAGCCCCGAGGACACCGGCCTCTGGGACGACGCGCAGACCGAGGCGTGGCGCCCGGTCGTCGACTTCGTGCACAGCCAGGGCTCGCGGATCGCGGTGCAGCTGGCCCACGCGGGTCGCAAGGCATCGACCTGGTCGCCGTTCTCGGGCCGCAGCGGCTCGGTGACGGAGGCCGACGGCGGCTGGCAGACGGTGAGCTCGACGGGCTCGCCGTTCGGCACCCTCGACGCCCCGCGCTCCCTCACCACCGACGAGGCCCGCGCCGTCCCCGGTCAGTTCGCCGACGCGGCGCGCCGGGCCCACGAGGCCGGCTTCGACGCCGTCGAGGTCCACGCCGCCCACGGCTACCTGCTCCACCAGTTCCTCTCCCCGCTCATCAACGACCGTGACGACGAGTACGCCGGCGACCTCGCCGGCCGCGCTCGCCTGCTGCGCGAGACCGTCGCCGCCGTGCGGGCCGCCCTGCCCGCCGAGGTGCCGGTCATCGTGCGGATCTCGGCCACCGACTGGGCCGAGGGCGGCTGGGACCTCGAGCAGTCGCGGGCCCTGGTCGAGCTGCTGCTCGAGGACGGCGGCGTCGACCTGGTCGACGTCTCGACCGGTGGCGCCGTCGCGCACCAGGAGATCCCGGTGGGCCCTGCCTACCAGGTGCCGTTCGCCCGCGAGCTGCGCACCACGGGCATGCCGGTCGGCACCGTCGGCCTCCTCGAGGACCCCGAGGAGGCCGAAGGCCTGCTGCTGGACGGCACCGCCGACGTCGTCCTGCTCGGCCGCGCCGCCCTGCGCGACCCGCACTGGCCGCGGCGTGCCGCGTCGGTCCTCGACCTCGACGTCGACGCCCAGCGCAGCCTCTACCCGCCCCAGCACCTCACCGCTGTCCCTCGACGGGTTCCTGTGGTCGACTGAGCGCGTGCCCATCACGCTGGCCAACGTCGGGATCGCGGTGCGCGACCTGGAGGAGGCCGTCGCCTTCTTCACCGACCTCGGTCTGAGCGTCGAGGGGCGCGACGAGGTGAGCGGGGGATGGAGCGACACCGCCGTCGGTCTTGACGGCAACCACTCGCGGATTGCGATGCTGCGCACGCCGGACGGGCACGGCGTCCTCGAGCTGTTCGAGTACCTCCACCCGGAGGCGAGCGATCCTGGTCCGACCGCCCCCAACACGATCGGCATGCACCGCGTCGCGTTCTCCGTCGACGACCTCGACGCGGCGCTCGAGACCGCGGCGCGTCACGGGTGCCACCCGCTGCGCGGGGTCGCGACCTACGAGGACTTCTACCGGCTGACCTACCTGCGCGGTCCGAGCGGGATCATCGTGATGCTGGCGCAGGCGCTGCAGGAGGGCTGAGCCCTCACCCGTCGCCGAACCGGTGCTCCAGCAGGGCCCACTCGGCGGTCGGGTACGCCGTGAGCCGGGGCTCGGCGTCGTGGGCGACGACGAGCTTCCACCAGGTGGCGCCGGCGCGCACGGCGAAGGTCGCGCCCGTCGCGCCGTCCACGGACACCGTGCCCGCGAGGGTCGGCTCGGGGGAGTGCGCCCGGGCGAGGGCCGCCACCGGGGCGCCGAGCGCCTCGGACGCCGCCCGCTCCAGCTCAGCGGGGGCGTGGGGCACGGCGGTGACCTCGAGCGACTGCACGGCCGGCTGGGGCAGGGTCGGGGCGACCTTCACGATGACGTCGAGCCGGCCTCGCTCGGTCGGCACCGACCAGCGGGCGGTGCCGAGGCCCTGCGTGTGCGGGGTCGTGGCCGGTCCGGTGGGCTCGCCGACCCGGTCGAGGGCCTCACGGAGCGTGCGGCGGCGCACGTCGGGGGGCACGTCCTGGGCGACGTTGGAGGTGCAGAGGTCCCCGGCACAGGGGTCGTCGGCCGTGAGGGTCCCGGTCACCGCCTCGACGAGGGCGGGCGTCACGACCTCCGACACCGCGACCGTGCGCTCGGCGGCCACCAGCACGCGCAGCGCGTCGCGGGCGGCGTCGGACGGGCCGGCGTAGGTGCCGTTGGCGAGTGCGACGACGCCGAGCCCGGTCTCGGGGTGCCACCGCATGTGCGAGCCGTAGCCCGGGTAGCCGCCGGAGTGGTGCACGACGTGGCCGTGGTCGCTGTGGTGCTCGACGAAGAGCCCGAAGCCGTAGCCCGCGGCCGTCGCCCGCGCCTCGGACAGTGACGCCGACACCGAGACGAACCGCTGCTGCTGCTGCATCTCGCGGCGGCTCGCGGCGCCCAGCGGGTGCGGTGCGTCGGGGCGCCGGAACGCGTCGGTGAACCCGCCGACCCACCGGGCCAGGTCGCGCACGCTGGAGTGCAGCCCGCCCATCGCCGAGAACGTCCCCGGCACGACCGGCGGCTCCACGACCCACCCGTCCCCGTGGTCGTGGTGGCCGGCGACGAGGGCGTCACCGACCGTGCGGGCGTCGTACGCCGTCGCGGTCATGCCCAGCGGACCGGTCACCTCGTCGAGCACGAAGGAGCGGAAGGCACCGTCCTCACCCAGCACCGCGTCGAGCACGCGACCGAGCAGGGCGTAGCCGAGGTTGCTGTACTCGAAGCCGACCCCGGGCGGCCCGCCCACCGTGATCCCGCCGGCCAGCAGCGCCCGCAGCTCGTCCGGCGTCTGCGGCTCGAGCCGGTCGCCCCACGGGTCGTCGGTGAGCAGCCCGCCGCTCATGGTCAGCAGGTGGCGGACCGTGACGTCGTCCGGCACGTCGTCGACGTGCGCCGCCACCGCATCGTCGAGCAGCAGGGCCCCGCGGTCGCGGAGCAGCAGCACCGCGGCGGCCGTGAACGACTTCGACATCGACGCGATCCGCTGGACGCTCGTGTCGGTCGGTGCCGCGTCCGGCGAGCCCGGCGTCGTCGTCCCGAGGCCGCGCCAGTGCAGCACCTCGCCGTCGCGGACGACGGCGTGGACGACCCCGGGTGAGCGACCCCGCTCGAAGTCCCGGGCGAACAGCTCGTCAACGGCAGCGAGGTCGAGGGTCACGGAAAATGAGTGTGCCGGGGCCTTCGTGGTCGCTACCGTCGGGGGCCTGAACCTCTGCGCGAAGCCCTGGTCCCGCCGCTGACGGCGGCTGGACCTCACTGACCTCTCGCCCGCCGTCCCGGTCCCCGCCGGGCGGCCCCGTGTGCTGCCCGGCTCACCCCAGACGAGCCGAGAGAACACGCATGCTCCGCAACCCTGCACCGCACGTCCGCGCCCGCGATCTGAGGGTCACCCTGGGCGAGCGGACCGTCCTCACCGGCGTCGACGTCACCGTCTCCGTCGGCTCGCGCCTCGCGATCGTCGGCGAGAACGGGCGCGGCAAGACCACCCTGCTCCACGTCCTCGCGGGCGACCTCGTGCCCGACGAGGGGTCCGTCTCGCGCACGGGCTCGCTCGCGCTGGTGGAGCAGACCCTCGAGGCCGCGGGCGAGCGCACCGTCGGCGACGTCGTGGGCGAGGCGGTCCGCCCCGCGATCGACGCGCTGCGGCGGCTGGACTCAGCGACCGACGCGCTCGCGGCGGGCCGGCCCGGCGCGGAGGACGAGTACGCCGCCGCGCTCGAAGCCGCGACCACCCTCGACGCCTGGGACGCCGAGCGCCGCGTCGACGTCGCCCTCGAGGGCCTCGGGGCGTGCACCGATCGGGACCGCCCGCTCGCCACGCTCTCGGTCGGGCAGCGCTACCGGGTGCGCCTCGCCGTGGTGCTCGGCTCCGCGGTCGACCTGCTCCTGCTGGACGAGCCCACCAACCACCTCGACGCCGAGGCGCTGGCGTTCCTGACCCGGCGGCTGCGTGAGCACCCCGGTGGTTGGGCGCTCGTCTCCCACGACCGGGCGCTGCTGCGCACGACCGCCTCGGCGTTCCTCGACCTGGACCCGACCCGGGACGGCCGCCCGCGCGAGCACGCGGGCGGCTACGACGGGTGGGTCGCGGGACGCCGGGCCGAGCGGGAGCGGTGGGAGCAGGAGCACGCGGCCCAGCAGGCCGATCACCAGCGGCTGCAGGAGGCGGCCGAGGACGCCCGCGGGCGCCTGCGGAGCGGGTGGCGCCCCGACAAGGGCACCGGCAAGCACCAGCGCGCGACGCGGGCGGCGGGCACGGTGCAGGCGTTCAACCGGCGGGTCGCCGAGCTCGAGGACCACCGGATCGACGTACCCCCGCCGCCGCCGCGGCTGCGCTGGCCCGAGCTGCGGGTCCGCCCCCGGCAGCCCCTGCTCACCGCCGCCGGAGTGCGGGTCGCAGGGCGTCTGCGCGGACCCGTCGACGTGACGGTGAGCGGCGGTGAGCGGCTCCTGGTGACCGGGCCGAACGGCGCCGGCAAGTCGACCCTGCTGGCCGTGCTGGCCGGTGCACTGGAGGCGACCGAGGGGCGGGTGGCGCGGCACGGCGACGCCTGCGTGGTGCTGCTGTCGCAGGAGACCCCGGACTGGGCTCCTGACCAAACGCCCCTCGACCTGGGCGCGGCGCTGTCGGCACCGCTCTCGGCCACCGGCCTGCTCGACACCGTCGCGCAGCGCACCCCGGTCGGCCGCCTGTCCCAGGGTCAGCGGCGTCGGCTGCAGCTGGCGCTCTGCCTCGCGCGGCAGCCGGACCTGCTGCTGCTCGACGAGCCGACCAACCACCTCTCGGCCGCGCTCGTCGACGAGCTCACCGCAGCGCTCCTCAGGACGCCGTGCGCAGTGGTCGTCGCCACGCACGACCGGCTGGCGGACCTGGGCGGGTGGCCGAGACTCGAGGTGGGTCACGACAGCCCGGCCAGCCGGTAGGCGACCAGGCTGCCGGCCACGGCGACGTTGAGGCTGGCGCCCCAGCCGACCATGGGGATCTCGACGCACTCGTCGACCTCGGCGAGCACGTCGTCGGGCACCCCGTGGTGCTCGTGGCCGAGCAGCAGCACGGTGGGTGTGCGCGCCGGCTCGAGGCGCGGGAGCGGGGTGGCGCCGTCGGCCAGCTCGACGGCGACGATCCGCCGGCCGGCCTCGCGCTGCTCGGCCAGCCACCCCTCCTTCGTCGGGGCGACCCAGTGCAGGCAGGGTCGACGCCCCCGGAGGGTGTCGCCGACGTCGAGGGCGGCGCGGTAGTGCGGTGTGCGCGGCACCGCCAGGCAGGCCCCGATCGCGTCGCAGGTGCGCAGCAGGGTGCCGAGGTTGGCGTCGTAGGCGACCCAGAGCGGCGCGACGACGAGGTGGTCCCAGCAGCCGTGGCGGCCCCTGCGGCGCTGGGCGCGCAGGTCGCGCGGCTTGGTGCGGGCGCCGCTCACCAGCGCTCGGACGGGCCTCCGGGGACGGTCGGGTGGGTCTGCTTCATCGTGAGGCGCCTTTCAGCGGCGGCGCCGGTCCATCGACGGTCGTACGTGGTCGTGGGGCCAGGCTACGCCGGTCCGAGGCCGACGGACTCGACGAGCGCCCGGAGG
>Ga0325401_1006119_pt1 | contig 11604 bp, 17 predicted proteins | sample PopdelMetagenome_FD_205666 | JGI IMG/M metagenome (GOLD analysis project Ga0325401, IMG submission 205666) | Populus deltoides microbial communities from Bellville, Georgia, United States - Xylem-PdKOR-R2 | ecosystem: Host-associated > Plants > Phyllosphere > Stem > Wood/Secondary xylem | place...
AAAAACAAAATATTTCTTTCTGTGCTTTTATCAATCTTCTGGCGAATATGAGCTAAACTCCTACACTCTGTTCAAAAGAGGTATACACCGTCTCCAACACGTGGGGTCCAAAATTGAGTAACAACACAAAGTAAGGCTAGTTGCGAAAGGATTCACATAGACATACGGTATAGATTATGTTGAGACTTTCTCACAAGTTGCTAAATTAAATACCGTTAGAGTTTTACTATCCCTTGCAGCAAATCTAGACTGGCCGTTACTCCAACTTGATGTAAAGAATGCCTTCCTCCATGTTGGCCTTGAAGAAGAAGTTTATATGGATATCCCACCAGGCTTTACATCATCTTCAGGAACTGGAGTTGTAAGCAAGTTCGAGCGAGCTCTATATGGATTAAAACAATCTCCTCGAGCATGGTTTGGGAGATTTAGCTTAGCCATGAGAAGGTATGGGTTTGTTCAAAGCAATGCAGACCACACCCTCTTCCTGAAGCATCGACAAAAGAGGTTGACAGCCTTAATCATCTTTGTAGATGATATGATTATCACCGGGGATGACACTGAAGAAATGTCAAAATTACAAGAGCAATTGTCAGCCGAATTTGAGATGAAGAATCTAGGTGGACTTAAATATTTCTTGGGAATAGAGGTGGCAAGGTCACAAAAGGGTATATTCTTATCCCAAAGAAAGTATGTGCTAGATCTACTATATGAGGTGGGGTTATTAGAGTGCAAACCAGCAGATACTCTTATCATTCAAATCATAGACTCACTGAACACACAGACCAAGTACCAACCGATAAAGGATGATACCAAAGGCTGGTGGGAAAACTTATTTACTTGTCACACACTCGCCCTGATATTGCTTATGCTGTAAGTGTTGTGAGCCAATTTATGCATAATCCAAGCGAAGAACATATGAACGCGGTGATTCGAATACTTCGTTACTTGAAATCCTCGCTAGGAAAGGGTCTAATGTTCTCTAAAAACAACCGTTTGGATGTTGAAGGATACACATACGCGGATTGGGCAGGGAGTATTCTAGATAGAAAATCCACGTCAAGGTACTTTACATTTGTGGGAGGAAACTTAGTTACATGGAGAAGTAAAAAGCAAAAGGTGGTGGCTCGGTCAAGTGCTGAAGCTGAATTTAGGGGGATGGCAAAAGGGCTTTGTGAATTACTATGGCTTAGAAGGTTACTAATGGAAATAGGCTATGGTCCTAACATGGAGATGAACTTGTTTTGTGAAAATAAAGCTGCAATCGATATCTCACTAAATCCTATTTAGCATGATCGAACAAAACACGTGGAGATAGACAAACATTTTATTAAGCAAAACCTTGAAGAAAAGATCATGCGATTCGTTTTTGTCAAATCAGAAGATCAACTCACAGATATATTGACAAAGGTAGTTTCTAGTAGAATTTTTCATGACTTACTTGACAAGTTAGACATTAAAGATATTTATGCACCAACTTGAGAGGGAGTGTTAGCGTGAGCCATTAGAAGTTATAAGGAAATAAAACACTAGTTGTATCAATTTTCTAGTTGCAGTTGTATATATCAACTCCCTGATTTTCAGGCTTTAATATAAAAGAGGCTATTATGTAAAAATAGAGTAGTTAAAACACATCTCTAAACTCCTTCCCCTGTATCATTTCTCTATATATGCACCATGAGTCAATTAATAAAGCAAGTTAGTCTACTTCTCCAGAAAATCTGACATGTGCTTCCTTTAGAGGCAGCTCTTCCGGAAGTTCAATGTCAACCTGTATCAAGATGTGAAATATAATGACAAATTTTTATTGGCTCATTCTTAAACAACAGAAGTAGAGATGATTTATAACTGAATTGTTGCTTAAACATGAATCCTTTATTTTTGTATTGACAATAATTCTTCAAGTTTATAACTTAAAATTTTTCGACTGGATACAGCAACACTCTCTTTTTGGTCCCATTATTTTTTTTTTCATCGCTCCATACAAAACCCTTTTACCCTTCCATTACAAAAAAAAAAAATAATTCTTTCACCATCATTATTAATTATAGTTCATTAGCATATGAAAAGTATAATTTATAGTTATTTATCAAGTAATATCGCTTACCAAACCCTAAGATCCTATTTGCATGTCCTACCCCATGTTGGTTTTTTATTGTACAAGAAGCCTAATGTTGGCTTAATTAGTCCTCTGATTAACAGCAAATTCAAAGGCTCTGTAACAGCCTCTGACCACAGAATACAAATTACTTGTTTCAACTCCAAAAACTAAATAAATTTTTAAAAAAACCCACAAAAACAATATTGATTCTACAAGCCTGATGTAAATTACAATCATCCATACTCCGAAAGTAGCATTGCTTTGCAACATAGGTGACTACGGAAACAAGTAAGAAAAAGTAGAAATAAGGGCAAGGATGCATGGGAGGAGCTCCAAAAGTCAAGGATCATTGCCAGGCAGCTTGCTTAGAACTATATGTTCTGGTTTATGGTCACATTCGAAATCAAGATGAACAAATGCTCTCTCAACCTCAGTCAATTTCTCAATCTTATTTTGCAAAGTCTCACCAATAACATGTGCTTCCTTTAGTGGCAGTTCTTCCGGGAGTTCAATATCTACCTGTTCCAAGGTAGCACAAATCGTTACAGGCTTAAAGAAAAGGATGCGCTAAAACTTGTAACGATTCAATGTTAATGAGAATTCCACATAGCATAACTAACCTCTACAAAATAAAGAACACCAAAGGTGTAGGCTCGGATCATCTCGATGCGCTGGACTAGAGGATGCCTGATGACAAGATATGTCAACTTCTGCAGGAATTCAGGAGGTGCAGATTGTCCAACAAGTGAAACTGCATAAAGAGGTGCCTGCATGGTTAGAAAACTTGGTGTATTCAAGGAGGACTATATTGGTGAAGAAGGTACCTGCGTTTTCCATAACAGTTCCAGACCAATTTATAATTGTGTAAACTGCAAGGAGGATGGCACCTGCAGGATCTATCCACCAGTAGAACTTATTGCCAAGAACGGCTGCAATCAATCCTACTATATTCGTTACTACATCGAAATAGTGATCCTGAACATTGGCATTTGATTTAGTTAGAACTGGTGACAACAAGTCCAGAACTAAAAGACACAAAGCTTTTTCAGTGACAAGGTCAGGAACAAAACCTTTGCATAGGCACGGACAATCTCGTTTCTTGAACTTCTGCAGTATAACCAAAGGGCAAGCTTTACTGCCGTTGCAGTTAGCATTATTGCATATAACCACAATAACTGATTAGAAGACATTTTCTCAGTAGGTTTGTGTTGAATTAGTTGTTCGACGGCCTGTATCAAAATCTGAAACCCTGTAAGGAAATGAATCAGAATGACAAACCCTGTTCCATGAAGAAATCAATTTGCCATTCACATTAGGTTAGTTTTTCTGTTCCTAGTTCTAGCTCCTTGTTTTGCCAAGTTATCACTCACCATGAAATCAAACATGTCAAGATGCAAAATTTCCACGTTACAAACAAAGTTGTATCGAAAGAAACTAAAAGGATATATAGATTTGTTACGCAAAAGGAATAAAAAAAGAAAAATTTGCTAGTTGCAGCTGGTTAACATACCAAGTGTAGCCATGATAGCAGCAAAGATAACTATCCCCACTGGCTGCACCCTCAATTTTCCAATAGGATACTTGTAGATATTTATTTTTTTCATTGACAAGTGAGTGAACCAAAGAATGCCACCAGCCATAAGATCAAGCAGAGAATCCAGCGTCGACGCTGCTATGGCCAAAGATCCAGTCTTTATAGTAGCATATATCTGCACACTATGCAAATCTCCATCTTTAACAATTGGAATAAGAGATTGATCACACAGGCCAAAACCAATTTTTTAACAAAATAAAGTGCAGAAAAAGAAGAAACTAAAACTTTTTGGAGTTTGATTGACCTTGGAGAACCAAATGGTGATAAAACTACACCTTAAATGCCAGCAATACTATGTTTGCATAGTTAGATATCTTCATAGCCTTTTCATGTTGAGCTTGCTCTTCATCATCATCCTCATTGTCGTTGTCATTTCCCATTAGAATATCAACATCCTCAAAGGATTTCAGCGTATCCATTTGCTTTTCATAATATTCCTTTTCCCCTGTAAGAAGATTGAAACAACAAAACATTCAAAACTTGTGCAAAGAGTCAAAAAGCTCTGTTCTTGGATTGAAGAACTAGTGAGTATGCAACCTTGAATAATTATCACATACCAAGGACCGATTACCTTCTGTTAAGCCTGTTGTTTTGGATAAATTGATCTGATAAGGGGACTCAGTATCCAGGCCAGATCTTACCTTATCAGGCAATTTTGCCACAAAATTAGACCTCAGCGAGTTCACTGAATTCCTTCTACTCAGTCTCCTGCTTCTTCTTCCTTCACCCATCAACAATGGTGTTTTTGGGCCGGAACCTGAATTCCCCTCCATCTGGTTCCAAACAATTGACTCCAATTCCAGCTGAAATATCTATAAATATAGGTATATCTTTTGCTGATATTTTTGTACGAAAGACTTGTGCTGATATTTTTGTACAAGAGGCGGCATGAAGATGCTCGCCTTGTTGCTTAAAAACAACGATATGATGCAGCTACTAGTAGCTGTTGACTTTTTTAGCGGTATATGCCTTCGCAAGTTTTGACTATTGCAGAATACTTTAGGAACATACCCAGAATGTCAATTACTTGTGCAAGAATTTTTCGCTCTTTTTCCTGATAAGAGGTCATGGACCCCGAAAACGGTTCATTTTTATTTCCATATTTACCGTTTAAAGTCCAACATCAAGTTTTACATAAAAAAAAAATATAGAATATTAATTTAGTATCGGTCCCTGCCTCTGTGATTTAAAGACAGAAAAATAAAAGAACATGCAACATAAAATTCTATCTAATTTAGTCACACCACAAACTTAACTTTTATTCAAAATTTTATCATGAATATTTCATCCCATAATAAACTCTTTATTACAATTCTTTTTTTTTTTGGATTAGAGAAAACTTTACTTCTCGAAAAGCGCACCTTATGAGCTCAGGTGAGTAAGGAAAACTTTGGCTGTCCCAGAGTCTTACAAGAGATGCACGCCCTAACTCGAACTCGAGACCTGCTGTGCAGATCTCAAGCTCTTTATTACAATTCTTCTATACTGCTTATATACTATTAAAAAAATCCTAAACAAAACTCGAATAATAATAATAAAATTGTAAATCAAATAAAAAAAATCTTAAGTTAACTAGAGAAAAATAACAAATTTCGAATAATAACTTTTAGGTATTATCATGAAATCTTTATGATATCTGATTGCTATAAAATTTTAACCTTAAAAAAAATAAAATCTCTCAAAACTTCCAGTAAAATTTTAATAACCCGTTCTAATGACTAGATCAAAATTTATGTCCAGGAATAATCTTCAACATCATATTTCCATTGCTTTGATGCAAAAAAATCTAAACCTAACACTTTCTCATCAAAGACTAGCTAAAATATTTGGCATAGGAGAAATATTGGTAAAGAATATTAATGACAAACCCAAACAAAGGTATACGAAAGTAGGCTTTCAAATTCCACTACAAAGATTGTACTTTTATTGTTTGAGGAAAGTAACAAGAAGAATGCATAAAATGGCACAGTGAAAGTGCTAGAAGAACCATCAGCCAAAGCATGTCAACGAAACATGTATAACAACAACTTAACTTTTGTGGATCAAACTTTTTGTGGATCAAACTAGCTGTCTGTCTTGTTTAAAACGTTACGAGTACCTCATTATACAAAAGTAGGGTTCCTTTGTTGCATAGACTTTATTCAATTCCTTAACTGGATAAACTGATTCACCATGAAAGGGAAACACAGGATCCCAAGTTTGTAACCTCTTATGAAACAAATGAAACCAACAGCAACCCTGACTATGCATTTGCACATGATGTTATCTATCTATATATATTTATATAGAGACCAATGCTAACTGTTGGGTAACCTGCTGAGAACAGAGTGCTCTGGTTTATGTTCACATTCAAAATCAAGATGAACGAATGCCCGCTCAACTTCTGGGAGTTTCTCAATCTTGTTTTGCAATGTCTCTCCAATGGTGTGTGCTTCCTTTAGAGGCAGCTCTTCTGGAAGTTCAATGTCAACCTGTTTCAAGACGTAAAATATAATGACAAATTTTTATTGGCTCATTCTTAAACAACAGAAGTAGAGATGTTAAGTCATACATATAATATAGACTTAAAACATTTCCCACTAATAGCTAAACCGTTTGATTGTACAAAGATAGATAGAAGACAGTTCAAGGGTTTGCCAATTTGAAGACCAAGGCTAATTCGAAAGCAAAACTTATGTCATACCGCAGACATCAAAACATTTGGACAAGGAAGATTGAGACATAACAAGCCAAAAAAAATTCAGTGTTCAAATCAGAAGAGTGGATGATCCTTATTGCAAGATAATTTTACTCATCAAGCGATAATTACAACCATGTATGTCATGCTTACCTCTACAAAATAAAGAGCACCAAATGTATAAGCACGGACTGTGTCTACACGCTTGACCTGAGGGTGCCTTGTGACAAGATACGTCAATTTCTGCAAGACTTCGGGAGATGCTGTTTGCCCAACAAGAGAAACTGCAACAAGAAGTCCATCTTAAAATGCTGGCAGATATTTCTAACAGGAATAACTCATCTGTGTATCACTTTATCTGCTTCCTTCCAAAACAACTAGGAATGAAAAGTTGTACCTGCATTTTCAATAACAGTCCCAGACCAATTTGTAATTGTGTATAGTGCAAGAAGAATAGCACCAGTAGGGTCAATCCACCAGTAATATTTATCCCCAAGAACAGCTGCAACTAATCCTACCACATTTGTCACCACGTCAAAATAGTGATCCTGGATGTCAGAACTTGAATAAGTTAAAAAACTGATAATTAGCAGCTCAATAACAAAAAGCTAATTATTTAGAAAGAAGAGCCGAAGACCTTTGCATAGGCACGAACAATACTGTTTCCTGAGCTTCTACAGTAAATCCAAAGTGCAAGTTTCACCACAGTAGCAGTTATCATGATAATGTAAAGCCATAAGAGTTGATTTGAGGACATCTTTGGACGTGATTCATTTACAATAAGTTCTTCAAGAGCTTGGATCAATATCTGAAAACCTGTGAAGAATGAGTGTCAGGAATCCACGTAACACTCAAAGAAGCAAAATCAACGCACCTTTTGTTTCCCTAAGGTGTTCAATGCTGTTGAGTAGCTAACTTACTCCATGACAAGAGAGTGTGTACGTACCAAAATTCAACTTCCACGAAAATTCATGTTCATTAAGGGAAGTTAGACAAACAATTGAGTTTAGGTTCGTGATTGATGGAAAAAAATATCAAAACAATCGAACTTAAATTTTCATATTCTGCTTCATAGAAGTAAAATCAATGGACCACAAGAAAAAGGTTACTAGGCAAAACAAAATTACCAAGTGTAGCCATGACAGCAGCAAAAATGATTATCCCCACTGGCTGCACCCTTAATTTTCCAATAGGATACTTGTAGATATTTATGTTTTTCATCGATATATGAGTAAACCAAAGTATCCCACCAGCCAAGAGGTCAAGCAAAGAATCTAATGTCGAGGCAGCAATGGCTATTGATCCAGTCTTTATTGTAGCATAAATCTGACGAGTACACAAAATTATCAATCTTAACAACTTTGAATAAAACTAACATTAGAACATGCAATTAGAAGACTTCTTTCAAGTTCGAGTATCTAAAAAACAAGCATCGGTCAGGTCACCTTAAACACCAGAAGCAAAACGTTAGCATAGTTAGAGATCTTCATAGCCTTTTCGGCTTCCACTTGTTCTTCGTCATCTTCTTCATCAATTGTATTAGTTTCCATCAAAGTATCAACTTCCTCGAATGATTTTAAGGTAGCGAATTGTCTTTCATAGTACTCCTTTTCCTCTATAAATTCCACAACAACAGACAAGAACTCAATCACTGTAAAACAGAAACTAATCTCTATCTGGTTACCTACAAATTAAACAACATTCTGAGAGAAGAAATCAAAACCTATGAAAAAACAATTAACAACAAGACTTGTTCAAAATTCCTCGTTTCCCTTTCATTTTCTCTGTAGTTTCCAAGCAACCAAACAAGTCCTTAACTTTTTAACCTTTTTTATACATAAAAACACGCATATTCAATAACAATCATAGTTTTTCAACCATCTTTTTTTTCTCAGAAGCCACCACCACAACAAAAGAGAACAAACTCCATTCTTTTTTCACTTTCCTTTACTTCCTTAATAACCAAACAAGTCCTAAGCTTTTACCATTTTCATACGAAACAAACACATACGCAACAACCCTTTAAAGTTTTAGTCATGCATCTTTTGTACAGAAAAAAACATAAATTCCATCTCTTTCTTCATTTCCTTAAATTTCCTCAGCAGCCAAACAACATTTTTAAAGAAAGAAAAAGGGAAGGCCAGACTACATACCTTGGCTAAGCCCTTTGGTTTTAGAGATATCAACATGAAAAGAAGACTCAACATCAAGACCAGAGCGAACCTTATGAGGCAATCTTGATAAAAAATCTGTCCTGAGTGAGTTGTACGAATTAACTCGACTAAATCCATCATTTTTCCACCTCTCATTACCATTCAACAATGGCTCTTTAGGACTCAAACAACCCGTATTATCCTCCATTACTCGGATTCAGATCAAACTCTTGACCCGGTTCTTGGATTTCCTCTTTGTCTCTTACCAAAACAGGCAAGGAAGCTGACTATTTATATATTTAAGAAAAAGAGATCAACCGGTGGAATTGTCTGTATAGTAGCTGTGTTTTTTTATTTTTTATCATCAAATTATTTGATTAAGAAAGATAATAATTACTTCATTTGTTTTCTTGATGGGATTGATGGAGGCAAGTGACACGTGGCAACTTAAAAATTTGACAGCTCTGAGTTTTGGTTTGGATTTTTCAGATTTATTACCACTACTAGCAGCCTGCTTCTCAAATTTTTGTCAGCATGTAAGAAGCATATTTATTAAATTCAAAGTACTTGGCAAAGTGAGATATCCAGAGCTTGACTTGGCTAAAAATGATTTAGGTTCTTAATTTAATTTAATTTTAAAATTGATTTAGCTAAATTATAATGATAAGTGATCTAATATGATGTAGACCCACCAAATTAATATCAATAACTTTCTTTTTATATAATTATTCCTATTTTTCTCCCTGCTACCTATGTAGTAGACTAGACTACTATGATTAAATGTTTCGGGAACTATTGATTCTTAAAATGTTTTTTTTTTTAATTTTTTTTGTTAAATAGGTATTTTTATAGTTTTAATATGATAAAAAAATAAAAAAAATTATTTTAATATATTTCAATTAAAAAAATTTAAAAAAACATTTTTAGAGTGAAAAATGTTAATCTTATAAAAATTTGGTTTTTAGATTTTTTTTAAAAATTATTTTTGAAAAAAAATTAATTATTAGATTTTGGAATCAACATGATCTCATGAGATAGAAAAAAAAACAAATAATTAGATAAATTACTTTTTTTTTCTTATCATATATTAAATTATATTCACTGCAGAATTTAAAGAATGTGAGGTCTAGCATTTCAATCTATTTTAAATGTATGATTTTGAAGAATTTTGAATTTTTAAGCAGAAGAATTGATGATTTTACACATTCTACTGTATGCTTTCTGTCACAGGACCATGCAAGCACAAGCAGTTCACTTTAATGCTATACAAGACCATGCATTTGCATTGAGCCCATAGTATCAATGGAAAACAGTCTATCAAAAAACAAAGCTATTAGGGTTTACCAGGTTGGTTTGGTACAATTTTAGTTGTTTTCAATATTAGAAAACCTATATGAAGGACTGTATTGAATCTTTTTTTATGTGGAAAGTGAAGTTCTAACCTACCAACACGGAAACCAACAGGAAAAGGAGCTCTGATTAATTTAACTTCATTGAACTTTCTTGTCTCTCTTGCGGTATGCTTCAGAATCCAAAATTTGACTCCGGCAGCATTATTCAAATGATATTGGAAATATTCAGAGTCAGTTCTAAGATAGTTTGTAGATATTTTAAGGTCTCTCACCCACCATAGTTGTGCCTGCATTTGCCAATTGGTCAGCACATATGATGCCTTCCATGAAAACATCACAAATCCTCATCCAATTCCCACTTGTTGTTACAAGCTATTTGCTGTGAAAAAACATCTGCAAATAAGCAAACTAAGGAAAGAGAGATTAAAATTCACAAGTCCAAACACGAAAATCTTGAGGTAGAACTGGGTTGCAAGGCACATAAATACAGGAATTGCTACAAACTGTAGCAGTTTTATCACACAAGTAATCAAACTCTCCCTGCAGAAGAAAAGCTGTAGAGAGTCCTACAAAACAGTGGTGGCATCCTTAAAATTAATCATATGCCTGGTTGAATATTTTTAGTGGACAAACAAACTTTCAAGTTGCTAAATAGATGAACCCTTTGTATCCATGTTTCACGGGGAAAATGAAATAAGCCTCTTTCCCGACTAGATCCTCCAAAAACTTTGGTTCGAAAAGGGAATAAGCCTCATTCCCATAACTCCTCAAAAGATTTTGGTTTGGCAAGGGGGCACAAAAATTAAAGATCTTCCCTCTACAGATGGTGTATGTTGCCAGCTATTTCCTTCATCTCATGAAATAGGTTTACAGTTGTTTAATTTCTACCATCACTAGTTTGTTAATCACCAGCTCAGCTCAGCTCAGCTCAGCTCAGCAACAGTTTTACATACTGTTCCTTTTCTTCTATGAATCTGACATACTAGCAAGAATTTACATCTTCATGAATTGCTGATACTAATAATTCAGCTGATGCAGCTACTTCTTGGTTACTTTGTTTCCTCTTCTTTTCACTTTGGCTCAGAGATTTATTCAAAGCCTGGTCAGCCTTTGAGACAATTTTTGACACAGTAAATCCTGTTACTTCAAAACTCTGGGCTCTATAAGGAATCAAAGCATCACGAAGAACAACACCAACTCCTTCGTATGTCCAAACACCCAAGATTGCCTCTCCTTTGAGTCCAATACCGAACCAACCAAGACCAGCAGCAGCAACATCTACAGAACTTGAGTCCCACCTGTTCCCAGAGACACGAAATTCCTGTCTCACCCATTTTCCAAGATCTTTAACTCGCTTATCCCCAATTGGAGGCTGAACAAGGACCAAAGGAAAAGAATGCCAAAAATCATACATTATATATCATGCAACTTAATCAGAGAATATGAACAAAAAAATATCTTTTGACTAATCTCAGGCCTATCATATGAACTTTGTAAGCACCACAGCCATGGATAATCTTTTGGGCCCTCAATGATTTTGGCTAGAGTCAGGGACATGTCTACAGAAGTCATGGTGACTCAATTATCTTGGCCAATTTTCATTAAAATTTTCTCTAGTAGTACCTCAAAATATCAATTGTGAATGTGAAGGAAGAGAGTCTAATTTGAATAGTTAGTCACATAGTGTACTCATTCATTATACCACAATAAATAGGACTTTAAACTGGAAA
>Ga0325401_1006120_pt1 | contig 11602 bp, 7 predicted proteins | sample PopdelMetagenome_FD_205666 | JGI IMG/M metagenome (GOLD analysis project Ga0325401, IMG submission 205666) | Populus deltoides microbial communities from Bellville, Georgia, United States - Xylem-PdKOR-R2 | ecosystem: Host-associated > Plants > Phyllosphere > Stem > Wood/Secondary xylem | place...
CTTTCTCAACTTTGGTTTTAAAGTGTTTGAACTTCTCAAAAGTTTCTCCTTTTTCTGCCAGTAAATAAAGCCATGTTTTTCTGCTGAAGTCATCTATGAATGTCAGAATATACCTCTTGTTGCTCACGGTAGTTGGAGTGATTGGTCCACAGAGATCCGAGTGGATAAGCTGCAACTTTTCTGATGCTCTCCAGTTAGCTTTCTTTGGTATCTCTTCTCTGTGTTGCTTCCCTTTGTTGCATACTTCACACACTTTGCTTACTTCTGTGATTTTAGGCATCCCTTCCACCATTTGCTTGAAGTGCAAGCTTCAGAGTCCTTTCTGATGTAGGTGACCAAATCGTCTATGCCAAAACCCTATGAGATCCTTTTGTGTTACTTGCAGACATGCATCATTGTGTTGTTCAGTAAGCATGACAAACATTCGGTTTGTAGTCATATATGTGTGTACAATCAGTCCCTTTGTGGGATGAAGGATCTTGCAGGCTCCTCTTTGCATTATCACTGTCAGATCTTTCTCCTGCAGCTGCCCAACACTTAACAAATTGTTTATTAAGTCTGGCACATCATATACATCACTTATGATTTGTGTTCTTCCTTGAACTCTCAGTTTAATGTTCCCAAGACCCATAACCTGCATCCGAGCATTGTTTCCCAACTTCACAGTGTGTGAGAACTCCTCATTCAATGTAACAAACCACCTTTTGTTACCTGTCATGTGGTTGGAACATCCTGAATCGATGAACCAAACATCTTCTCTGTTTGATCCCCTCATTTCAACGTGAGCCATGAGTAAAAGTTCTTCTTCATCATCCAGCTCAACATAATGTGCGTTTCTTTCCCAGGTAGGGCATTCATACTGAAAATGCCCTGGCCTATGACATTTGAAGCATTTCATTGTGCCTCTGCCAAACACCTGCCTTCCTCTCCCTCTGTTTGAACCTCTAAAGCTGATACCTCCTCTTCCTCTATTAGTGTTTATTCTGCCTTCTCCAATTGAAGTATGCAACACCTGCTCCTCGTTTTTATCTTTTTCCAGCCTTTTGAATTTGGCTTCGTGAACTACAAGAGAACTTTGTAATTCATCAACTGTCATGGAGCTCACATCCTTGGATTCTTCTATCGAGACCACCACATAAGCAAACCTCTCTGTCAAGGTTCTGAGCACTTTTTCGACCACCTTTGTGTCTGACATAATCTCCCTGTTACTCTTCATTTGGTTGGCAACTGATGTAACTCTAGCAAAGTACTCTGTAATTGACTCACTTTGCTTTATTTGCAGAATCTCAAAGTCTTTTCTTAGTGTGTTGAGAAGAGATTTCTTCACCTTTGCAATCCCTCCAAACTTGCTCTTCAATGAATCCCACACAATCTTTGATGTGCGCTTGTCTAAGTTCTGCTCAAATGTAACTCTATCTATTGCTTGATATAGATAGTGTTTCACTTGATGATCTTTCATCTTGGCATCATCATGTTGTGTCTGCTGCGTATTAGTAAGTGCAGTTCCAATGATTGGCTCCTGAACACCAATCTCCACAAGACTCTATAGCCCTTTTGCTCTCAGCAAGTTTTCCATCAATTCACTCCAATGATCATAATGTTGACCATCAAAATGAGGAATCTTCGTTAAACTCTTATCCTCACTCATTTTCTTTCTTCTTTTTATCGAGCTGCACTTTTGTTGTGTTTGAATCTATAGAGGTTCTGATACCACTGTTAGAAATAACACTCTTATGAAGCTCACAGGATTGATGGAAATTGCATAATCTTATTTGATAAACGAGTGCTGCTTAAATACAGCTTTTTACAAACAGAAATGAGAAAAACTAGCTACTGCAGATGTTATTTTACGTGGATCAAATCACTAGTATTATGGCTTGAGAAGAGGTTCTCTTTGATTGCCATAATCCCAGAAAAATAGCCACAATCCCAGAATGATAGGAATAGGATTTTATTTCTGCAGACTTCTTCAAACTGAACCTTCCTAATAGTATTGTCGTTAGTTCCTGCCTAAAAAGAGAAAGAAATGAAAGCATAAGGAGCTGGTTGTGAAGCTTGAACATTCCAATGGAAGCATGCTAAATGTTTATGCATGGAAGCAAATGGAGTGGGAAAAAAAAAGGTTTGAACAGGTGATATGCACAAACGCAGAAACGACGACTGAAAATAACATGGTAGTATGTTAATGAGTGAATGGCTCTAATCCTCCAAACCATCACTTGCGATCTCTAGATAGGCTGCATTTCTTGTTAAAAAGATCAGAAGAAAAAGATAAAACATGTGAGAGGGGACCTAGGTCTGCAATTTGTAAACCTGTCTATTATGTCTTGTCATATACATGACATAAACAAGAGGGTTTCGAAGCAAGGAAGACAAAATAAAGGGGCATATAGAACATTTATTAAGCAAATTATATGGACTATTATGAGAATTATATAAGCCAGTAACAACCAAGAGATCACATGAACCAATAAAAAGAACTAAATAAGCAAGCAATAAAAGCAGAGTCTAACAACAGGAAATTCTTAAAAACAAAAGGTGGGAATCCCACTAATTATCATGGTAAAGAGAATTGAGCGGAAGCGAGTTCACCAGCTAAGCTTGCTTATATAAATCACAACCTGCTTCTGTTGTATAAGACATGATCAAACTAAATTGATCATTATTGATTGAGTTTAACCAAAAGCCTTTGGTATCTGTCTTGTTGAAACAATGTACAGGAAAAGTGATTTATTTATGAAAAGTAATGCAGTTAAATTCCTAATTTGTTCTCTTTGAAATTAGGAACTACTTTGACGGTGTTATTTCTACAAAGAAAAGACAATAATATTGCACAACATCGTGCTAATAAGCAAATACGCACTTCAAGTAAGACAACTTCTTTGGTTTATAGACTCCAGTTAACTTAAGATCAAATTGCTACACTAATGAAAATAGCATTGAACTTTCCTCTCTACATGTAAAAAGCATCCCAAAGGACCAAAGTGCCTAGTTGGAAGACTTTAAGGCAAGAGATGACCAAATTTGGTGTAAGAAAATATAAAGTCATTCCTGTTGTACTTCGGCTATGGATATCATTTGGAACCTGAGCAGTTGAAAGGTTTTAAGATTTCTGTTTGGAACATGGCTTGGGTTCTCTTTAGATATCAGCTAAACTATTGATCAAATCTTCCCTCGGAAACCCTATACTAATTTTCCCCTACCCCATCAATGTATTGGACAATATTAAGAGACTCACAAACGGGCACTCTATTGTGAATAAGAACACGAATCATCTTTTAGAACTGGGTTCATTTCAAGAAGCAGGGGACTCTTGTCTATCAAGTTTTTTTTTCATGGACTCGTATTTGATCCCCTTCTCTGCCAATGTGAGCTTCACTCGTTTTGCCCGTGAAATTGACCAAAACTTGCCAGAACAAACAACAATCCCACAAAAACTGTTAATCACATGATGAATTTGCTAACACACACAGACAAGAACTAACAGTAAAGTAGATATGGTCAATAATGATGGGAGAACATGAAGGAAAAGAGAAAATAGGTTGATAAAAAACACAGATGTGTGCAATCTATGATGATGAATGCAAATACACAACATCACTAGAGAAATCAACACACTAAGCATGAAGCACCACATGAAGTTCTCAAGGGTGAAATAAATCCATGCCTAAGCAAGGGGAAATTTGAAAAAAAGGATAAAGAAAACTCATCTTGTTGGATTCTCTTTTTTTTTTCCACAAGTGATGTTGCTGCTATTTTTCCCTACAACTGCTGCTACTGGTCTCTATGCTCTTCTGATGCTAGGTTGGTTGATTCTGTTGGCTGTCAGTGCTGTTGAGGTTGTCATCAATGTCGATTTCAGGTAAGTTTAAAGGTCCCAGTAATACATGTGAATCGTCATTTTATCAGAACTTTTTCAATGACTACTTTTAATTATAGATAGTCCTTCTTAAAAGGAACCATATCAGATCACTAAAACCAAAAAAATTATAAAGAGAAGATTTGTTACCTGATCAACGTCTCTTATGTGTTAGAGAACAATAACTAAAATGCTGCGAGTACTGACAGATAGCTGCGGCCTTTGCTAGCGCCTCCAATGGAAGTAGCACATATTCTGAGGCTAAATGAAGTCTTGTTGAAAAAAGGAATTCATATAGCATCAATATACAAATTCAAAGGGATATTAGCTTCGTTCCATAATTAACCTAAAGCTTTCCTTTATCAAGAGCAACCTTCAATGATTTGTTCTATAATTCAGCCTCTATAACCAATTAAAAATCAATATTAATGTGGCCTAAAAGAAATATTTAGTAGATAACGGCAAAAGGCAAGCTCCCATTACTAAATCAAAGGAAAAACAAAGGCATGCAATCCGAGTGAGCAAACATTTGCAGGAAAAAACGAATGCAATCAAGGCAAATAGATAGGTTAGCAAGGGCTATCAAAATAATGGAAAATGCAATGATGAAAGCATACAAAAAGCAAAGACACCTCAACAGAAGAATCAATTTTGTGAGGCGTTTTCAAAAAAGGGGAAGAACGAGGCAACCAAATTCAAACTTGTAGCTTATGGCATTTTCATTTGGACTCATACCTAAGCTTGGTTTTTTTAAGTCTATCAACTTTCTTAATTTAATGTCTACTCGTACACTGAAAAAAAAAATATCTCTTCAAGAATAGACCTCCCTGCTATTTTTTCTTTTTGGTTGAACCAATTGACCTGTGTGAATATAGAAGAAGAAGAAGGAAAAAAAAAAAAGGTAAAAGAAGCAAGTTACTGATTTTTACAGTCACTTCAATAAGGAAAGGTTCCATAGCTTTCCATGTGATCTCTTTATTTCTTACTTTTAACTTAAAATAATGTTAAGAAACTATGATAACAGCTTGTTGGCTTGGTTGATCAAGCTCATGTAATTACATTTCAATGGAGAGAATTATAATCAATCAGTTAATGCACATATTCAAACACATAAAAGATGACGGGATAAATTATAATATAAAAATCTTTACTTACTTGGCCATTTTATTGGGATCAACAGTAGAAGCCAACTTTGGAAGCTCAACATCCATGTTATCTTCATCTTTCTCCTCCTCATCTTCTTTATTCTTTCCCTTACTTCTTGCAGAGCCTAACATGGGTCTCAAAGTAGATGGATTATCAGAGGGATGGATAAAACTGTTGCCTCCTCCACTAAGCTCATCATCATTTGAGCAGCAATGATACTCTAGGAACCAACAGGAGTAGCAACAACATTAGAAGTTTGAGTGTCATAATCATCTCGGGCAATCAGGGATTCTGGTGGTGATTCTTCTTATTCCACTCAAATGGATCCTTCGATTGCTTTTTTATCCTATTAGTACATTCAATAATGTAAGCCCTGAGCATTTTGTCGAGCACCTTGAGTGCAGAAAAAAGGTAATTGAAAAGGAACATCGAAGAACTAAGATCTCAGCTGATATACCTTTTTTTCTTTTCTATCCGACATCCTCTGCTCCATTGCAGAAGAATCACGTCTTTTATATAAAAAATATTTTTTTTTGAAATGTTTTTTAAAAAAGTCAAATAATTAAAAAAATTCAAAAATATTTTAGTACAGGAAACTTGGAGATGGCAAAAAATGGGTTGAAGGACTTTGTCGTATAAATTAAAAGTTAAAGGATCAAATTAGATCAAACAAAAAAAGTTAAGAACTTAATTACTGCAATGAAGGGCCTAATTAAAAAAAATAATGAGAGCTTGGATCAAATTAAAGAAAAATTATTAATATTTTGAACAAGTTACCATAAATTTGTGATGTTCGCTGGAATGATTACGAAAAACTGATCTCCAACATGAATATTTGTTTGGAATTACTTTAAAAAAAAATTTATTTAAAAACATATTAGATTGAATTTTTTTTTATTTTTTTAAAATTATTTTTTCTATTAGCACATTAAGAACATAATTTTTTTTTATTTAAATAAAAAAACACACATTCATTAAAAAAAAAAAACAAAATTTTTGAGAACTTCCCGCTGTTACGGTTTAGTTGAAATATTAACAATGGATACATTTTTCTTTAGCGTTGTTAAGGCATGATAGTAGATTCTGCAGTGCTAACTGCTTGGACATTTGCAGTGCTATCGAAGATTCACAATACCAAATCACTTGGCGGTTGGTGCGCGCCACAAGCAGACATGATAGGTGTAAATGAACTCTAGACATATGTAAGGATACCAAATCTTCAGCTTTGACACTGCTATTTTCTTTTACTGAGATACTTCAGCTTACAAATCTGGTTACTTTGTGTACGCAACGGAAATTCATTTGTCAAAACGATGGCAACTCTCATTCTACACGGCAGAGAGTTTTACAGCGCCATTGTTTAAAGTTTCGAGTTATTCTATTAACTTCTCGACAAGTCAGAGGGATAGTTACTATCCCAAGGGAAATGACTATACAGATTATGGGGTTGCTATTCACCAGCTGCTCATGACACCCTTTGAACAGCACAGAATAATGGCGAGATAACATAAGGAATTGAGCAAAGCCAGCTGAATTGAAGGGAGCTCCTGCCAGCCAGCCAGCCAGTAATTACAGACGTTGAAGGTTGGGATTTGCGCATATCCTCCTCCAGCTGCTAGCAGGCATTAATTATGCTATACACGGCACCTAGCAACCCCCCCCCTGCACATACTTTCTCGGACAACATGATACTTTCAATACACAACTTCTTTTATGTCCGTCATGCCTCCAACAGTTTCTAGGTGGATTTTTTCTTGTATTGATTCTGTACAAGGCTCAGAAGGAAATCCGTAAATATATGCTCATACTCTGGCATTTTCCCGTAACCTGCCATGCCATGTTTCCATGTTAAGACATAAAATGAAAGGAATCGTTGAGCAAGTTTTCAAGATATAAGCTATTCTCAAATAGGCCTCAAAGCAGAAACAAGGTGAATTTAAGACACAGGAAAATGTTAAAGACGATTCAAAGAAAGGTTGGAAAACAAATTTTGATGGAAACATCACAAAAAATAAAAGAAAATGTGGACTTGCCTGGGAAGTAGTTAATGTCAATGACATAGAATCGATCTCTGGTCCCATGCTCTCGGATAATATCAAGATTGAACAACCGGAGACCCTACATGTATTTAACAATAAAAAAACATGCAGGAGATAATGATATTTATACTGATGAAGAATAGAGAAAATATGAAGTTACCAGTCGACGACAAAGTTCCCTTGCAAGTTTCTCAAGCAATGGTCGTGGAGGAAGCTCTGCAGGAGGAGAAGAATATATTAGAGGAACTTGCCAGAATATTACGCTCAAGGCCTCATTGCAGGTTCTCAAGTGCTGAACAGAGTTCAACGGCACAATTGAAGTGTAGAGCAAATCCATCGTTTGCAGAATAAAAATTAAAAGAGAAGAAACAGTGGCATTCAACTCTTGCACTAGCTTTGGACCCAGGAATTATCAGCATGAGGTACCAAAGAAACAGAATTTCTCGGGGGAAAAGGAGTTTTAATGATCATTGCATCAAAACCACCCAGTAGCATGATTTGTTTGGTCTCAGAATCAACAACAAATTGCAAATCTCTGCTTGTAACTAGTGGTGAATGCCTCAAAAGCTGGTAAGAAAAATTAACAAAAAGTAGTCATGGGTATGACAACTCACCAGCAACACCAGGGTCCAAATCAGCATTGTCTGCAGAAGCGGCAGCACAAGAAACACGTGGAAAACGGAACACACCAGCAATGTTCGAAAGCTCTCGTTTACAGACATCAGGTAATGAGAAACGCCTTACCACCTTAATGGTCTCCCCAACAATATAAACTTTAAACATAACACCCCCTAAAACAATGAAAGGAATAGCATTTGCTATGTAAGCTGGTGCCTGAGATGATCATGAACTAACATAAAAATCTATATGAATACAACTATATACCATGGTTGACAAACTCCTGAAGAACAAGTGGAGGTTCAAGTTTCTTAAGTGATTGTTGATCATAGGCAAGTGATAGTTCATGTGATTTTGCACTTCCGTCTGCAACCAGTGGCTTTGCAACTGAAACAGATATGAGTGTACAAACTCAAGATGGATAACTTAAAAACAGAAAACAAAATAAATCAACCTCTCATGATAAAGAAATCAATACAATCCAATTGACAATCCAAAGCATCACTACTTGTATTCTACTCTGAAGAAGTTTCCAGCTAAATTGATGCATTGCATCCAGCCAAGATACTGACTCAAGTACACTATGAAATTGAATGCAGAAGAAAGAACGCACCGATGGGTAACATCAGCCCAGCTTTTGCAACTGCACCAGGGATAGATGAAGCATCCTTTTTAATAACTATTTGTTTAGGGATACCTACTTTCCCTGCACCATTAAGGGTAAATGATCAATTTCAATCAGCTTTGGGCACTATACTAGTCATCTGTCAACCTCACATCAAGAACTGTAAGGGTTGCCATTTGAATGTGAAGCTAAAGATATTGTTTTCCATCCAAACATCCATGAAATAGTATGAGAAATTACCATACGAGTTGGACAAATTCATATCAGCGACACACTGGAGCATAGACTGCCGATTATGTAAATGTTGTATAGCATCAGGAGGATCAAGGACAGTGACTTCTGGATGTGTCCGTCTGTAATCCTGGAATTACAGGAAATAAATTGGAGATAAGGATCACATGTACATTAAATAAATTTCACTGTAGAAGCATGAAGATATAGAAAAACCATAAAGATCCAGAATCACAATATTAGTTATTAAGGATTACATGTTAAGGCGGCAGAAGATTAATGAAATCACAATGTCCACAAATAACATGATCCAGGCCACAACACAATTGAGCAGATTTTGCAATCTAATTCTCACATAGAACCTACAACATCTAAAATATGCTGCATCAATATTAAGATCTCTAGTCCGGGCCAGCACGCAATGCCTTACAAAATGAAAAGTTACAAGTTAACGAATGTTGCTCACTAAAGAATATTTGAATCTTGTAGTTCTAACAACTGTAACTTCACCAAAGAATTCTTCAATTCAATTTTGAATATTCACTTCTTTTTTTTCAATGTGAAACATAGATAAGGTAAAACAACAGAAGTGATCAGATTGCAATTACAATCAATGTCAGAAACATTGATCACAGATGAGAAACAACTTATGAACATCTAAATAAAATACCAAACCTACCTTGGCTGGCATAGAACAACTGCTCAAACAATTGCAGAGCACACATTAACTAATGAGGGGGGAGATAGGATGAAGGAAGCAAAGTAATCAACTATTGAATCTGAAAGAATGTTGGTAAACATTTTGGAACTTGTGTTTGTCATTGTCACATGCTTTACTCTTTCAACTCATGCATATTATGAAAGGCACAGCAGATCACAAACCTATGTAGCCTTTAGAGAGTAAAAATCCTAACAGGAAAATGAAGACATATCCTAATGCTTTCCAAGCCCAAGAAATCATTGATTTTAGAACATAAGAATTTCAACCTAGCTGATGTCAGAAACCAGTAGCTAATTTCCTGCCACTCTTAGCCAGGGACTGCATCACCAAATTAGAAACGAAAATAGTTCATACCCCTGCAAATCAGGGATGGAGAGTAATGAAGACCAAGAAGCAGGTACAATTTTTTTTTTTTTTTAAAAAAAACCTAAGTTTGGGCATGCCTCCTTCCTTACATGTAAGCTAAAAAAATCCGGTTAAAAAATTGCCATCCATCTCACTTTCAGCTGATAAAAGGGGTTAAACAGTACAAAAAATGTTTTGCAAATGATGCTTGGAAAACCCGAAAGAATCAGTTATATGGACATGGAAGCAGAGAATCCTCTCTTGTTGGCCCTGACCTCAACAATCATGTCATGTGGTTCATAATGGGGGAATGTGCAAGCACTCTGCAAATTACATCAGATATGAATGAGAATTTAAGCATTTTTAAAGCCAGTGATTCTTGATTGTCTGCGATTGAAGAACATATCATATGGCATCTAAGATTCAAGTCACCAATCAAGTATGCTTTCACCCTTTCTAGACTATTCAGAAGTAATTCAGGAAAAAATAGAATTAATGATGTCAAAATAGGACCAACCTCAAGAATCTGTCGCCACTCCTTTCCAGTTAGCTGCATTATAAATTGGAAAAAAATAAAATTAAGAAACTGAAGCAAGTCAGTTAAAACCAGAAAGTACCAAGATGCAGACATTAATACAATTAAGCAAGAAGCACTCAACAAAATACCACTTTGTAATCACTAAAGCTAAGCTCTATAGAAAACCCAGAAGAGTATTTTGTCGGGCAATAGAATATGAACCCAAATAAATTAAAAAAAAAAACCAACCTTGTGCAACACAATGTCAAAAGGACCTTGATCTGAAAGTGGCCTGTTTTGATCAATTGCAACAAACAAAATCCCCTTATTCCTGCACCATCAGGGAACACTAAAATGTAACGATCACTACTGTATCATCATCATCAAATCAAAACTTGCTGAAACCATATTTTATCAACCAGGCACACAAAATCATCTTGAATTATAAAAGACTTAACTTATGGGGTGGTTGTCACGAAGATTCAGTAAGATTTTAATCAATAAAGTAGCATTATACTTGACTTTCTTTACAGCTAAAACGAAAAGGACATTTGCATATATCAGAATATTCCAGATACCAGGCACCAAAACGAATCTGACCCCCTCCCCAAAAAATAAAATAAAAATAAATATAAGTCATGACTGGCTATATTTTTAGCAATCAAGCAAGCAATACTAAAAATCGTAATGTTATTAATTTAATTTTTTAGATCAAATTAGTTACAAAACTGAATTGGTTACCTAGCCAAACCTTCGAGCTTGGGCTTCAAAAAGCTCTTAATTTTCTTGGAGGTGAGAGCATAACCAACAACAGCGAATTTGCTATGAAGAGGAGGAGGAGGAAACGGTGATATCTCCTTTCCTGCCCTTTCATCGTCGTCTTCTTCTTTTTCTCCGTTTTTATACGGTATTATCTGTCCTTGCAACCCCATGTCCCTTAATTCCCAAAACCTTAGAAATCTAAATCCACGGTTTCTTAGCAGTAGAAAATCAGAAATGCCAAAAAAAAAATTGAAATGATGAGTGTTAAGAAAGCAACTATATAGGGCAAGAAAAGAAGAGGAGATCCTCCTTTTTTTTTTTTTTTAATTCCGAAATTACGAGGGAGGGGGAGGGGGGGATCACGAAATCTGTGTGGGAGAGACAGGTGGATCACGTTAGAAGAGGAGGGATGGGGTGGGTCGGGTTTTTATTTATATATTTGGACGTAAGACCGGGATTGGCTTTGGCTTTTTGGCTGCTGTGTGCTTGATCCGGTCCGGTGGAGGCCAAAGTTTTTATTTTATATTTAAAACGGGGTGCTAACTTTAGCCATCCACCCCAAACGACGCCGGGTTAAGTTTTTAATTTATTAATGGTGTTTACTACTTTAAATTTTATCTCAACTAATTTTATTTTTTTTACTGCTATTTTTATCTGATTTTTTTCCTCTTAAATAAAGAAGATGTTATCCCCCTCGACAAAGCAATTGGATTACACACTCACAGGATGCCTTTCCCTT
>Ga0325401_1006121_pt1 | contig 11602 bp, 10 predicted proteins | sample PopdelMetagenome_FD_205666 | JGI IMG/M metagenome (GOLD analysis project Ga0325401, IMG submission 205666) | Populus deltoides microbial communities from Bellville, Georgia, United States - Xylem-PdKOR-R2 | ecosystem: Host-associated > Plants > Phyllosphere > Stem > Wood/Secondary xylem | place...
AATATAAAGAAGTTAGGGAAAAAATGATGTATAATGGAAGAAACACTTTTAAAATATTGAGGCGATATATATATACCTGGACCAATCATGGTTAATCTGTAAAACTTGTAATCTAAGGTATGAAATTATGATAACCCCAAGGAATCTAAATCGAAACAAATTAGAAAGTTGAATTCTAATTAATTAGATATTGAAGGCCTACAATAATAATAATAAAAAGCATTCAATTAAACAAAAAAAATCTAAAAACAAAAGACTCGAACAAGCCTAGATCGATGGTCCACACAATGTCATGGCCTATACCAAATTGTTTCTAACATAAAAAAGGATGCTCAGGCAATACAAGTTTTTTTAAAAAAAGAAAGGAAAATTTTAAACTCGAGTCATTGACTTGACTGGATACATTAAGTAGGGGTTAATTTAATAACTAGAGATAACCAAGTTTATTTTCAAAAGTAGTGAAAACCTTGAGTTTAAAAATGAAAAAAAGAAGAAGAAGAAATGAACCCATTAAATCCTAGATCTAAGGTCAATCAATAATTAGTTTAATGTTGAAAGATGAAATTGAAAAAAAATATATATCAATTTAAAAAACTTGCCAATGTAAAAAAAATAGCAATAAAAAGAATGAAGATAAAATCCGATATATAAATCCAATAAAGAAGGATGAAATCATAAAAATAAAAAGTTTGAAAAACTATCCCAAATAAAATAAATATCAATCAAATGAATACGAACCAAATCTGAAACAAAAAAATTGTTGAAAGATGAAATTGAAAAAAATAAATTTTATTCTATAAATTGATTCAGATAAAAATAAAAGCAATTAAAAGAATAATGATCAAATCCTAAGAAAAAATAAATTGAAGGAATGTTGTGAAATGTTGTAAGGCCAAACACGGAAACCAAGAAAGAGAGAGAGAAAATAAGAAAGCCAACTGCTGATAAATAAAAAATATTCATGTCACACGCACTGCCGAACATGGTGGTCCCTGTTGTGAGGAAATGTAAGACATCAAGAAAGTTTATTTTTCTCTTTCGTGAGCCATCACACTCATCATCCGAAGACCCAAGTGGCTCGTAGGCATGAACGAAAAACAAGATATCAACTTTTTTATTATTAATTAAAACATCAAATCACTCATGGGACCACATTATTATTTTAAAAAAACAACTTGAAATTACGAATATGTCCTTAAAGTCAAGCCTAAGATGTTTTTGTTCCAATGATAATAGAGTAATTATACTATGTATTCTAAATTAAAATTTCAAAAAACCTTTAGATCCAAGTTATTTTTTTTATTTAAAGGACAAATAGGTAATTTAATTGTTGAAAAACTGCAAAAAGGTTAAGGTAAGCTGAACAATTTTTGAATGACAAATAAACCTCATCAAAAGATTCTTTTACCCTTTAAGGCGAATTCATTGGCTTTTTAATGAAAAGCAAAAATATAATCTCACCATTACAATCCAAAGTGAATTAAGGCGTGCTACATCCTTTTATTTTTTTTATTATATATTTTTATTGATTTTTTTATTTAATGAATGTTTTTTTTTTCAATCATGATCACCCTTTTTTTTCTTAGTTTGATATATTTGATGTTTTTAATTTTTAATTTGTTATTTTATTAGGTAAAACAAGTTTATTTAACGTAGTTAGATTTATGTACCCAATCGCAACTTTTTCTTACTTTTTTTAAAAACACTTGTATCTTTGTAATATTTATTTTTAATAATAAGATTTTTTCTTTAGCCCGCAATGTAGTATAGGTAGCAGAGGTCACGGGAATAGTCTTTACTAACCATTTTCTATGCAAGGATATATAATGTTCTTTTGAAAAATTTCATTATATATATATATATATATATATATATATATCAAAAAAGATAATGAAGAGATTTTTTTTTATTCAGGTATTTTTATATCTTTTTAAAGGATAAGATTAATTCTGTTTGGGATTTCTGACTACTATTTTTAATAAATATGTTTTTTAAATTGAATTTATATTTTTACCCTCATAAAAATATAAAAATATAATAGCATCTTCATCAATCATTAGATGAATATTTTATTAATATAATGAAACGTTTTTCAAAACTAAAATATTAGTTTTTAAAGGTCAATAATGAAATTCTAAAAGATGTTCGGTTGATTGATTGAAGAGATTTCAAAAAATCGCAGCCTTTATCTTGTCTTGACTGGGATCTTCTGAGGTAGATAAGCAAGAGATTCCTAAAAATAAAATATTAATTCATAAATGTCAATAGTGAAATTCCAAAAGATCTGTGGTTGATTGGAGAGATTTCAAGACATCGCAGCCTTTATCTTGTCTTTGACTGGTATCCTCTGAGGAAGATAAACAACAGATTCCTAAAACTAAAATATTAATTCTTATATGTCAATAATGAAATTCCAAAAGATCTTTGGTTGATTGAGAGATTTTAAAAAAATCACAGCATTTATCTTGTCTTGACTGTGCCCCCATCAATGGAGGGTAAAAAGATAAGCACAAGTCTATACTTTGTCTACACTCTTAGCACAATAACTTTATATATATATATTCAATGCCACTTTTTATTATTTATGAGTGTTTGTTTATAGAAAATACATATTTTTTAGTTGAAAACAAAAAATAATAAATTTTTTTATCAATTTTAAAAAAATTAATATAGGAATGAAAATTTTTTAGGTAAAACAAATTAATCTTAAAATTTTAAAAATTAATATAATCCTCATTTTCTCTGATATAGAAAATCATGGTACGTGTAAGTCGGGTTAGTCGACGGTGTTTGAAAGTATGATAAGAATTATTTTTTAAATTGTTTTTTACTAGAAAAAATATTAAAATAATATATTTTTTTATTTTTAAAAAATTATTTTTAACATCAACACATTAAAATAATTAAAAAATAATTTATTTTAAAAATTAAATTTCAATAAAAAAAACATATTTAACCTCAATATCAAACGTACACGAAATTGAACTATTAATGAATTATATTTGATTGAAAGCAAGTCATCCTTGCCTTGATTCGAGCCTCACGAGCTTTATCCTTACCATCTTTATCCTAATGCTATGAGACAGGTGAGAGAGAGAGAGAGAGAGAGAGAGAGAGAGAGAGAGAGCGCTGCTTTTTATTTTTTGAAAAGGTCCTTAAAATGTTGGAGTTTGTGCTTATTCAACTTTACACTCGGCATATGAAGAGGTCTTAGGGCTGTCCTTGAAAGGCTGGAGTTCTCCCACACAACTGTGAGGTTCGAGAGAAATCCTTTTTAATTACTAGTACTGGGGTTTTAACTCTTTAGATAAGAACCAGCTGTCTGGATGCTAGATACTACTGCATATCTCAACTGAGTTTTCTTTTCTTTGAGTGAGAAATATGTTGGAAGGAAAAGCACTAATAGAAGACACAGACATGCCTTTGAAGATGCAAATCCAAGCCATGGCTTCTGCCTCTCAGGCCTTGGACCTCTATGATGTCCTGGATTGCAAATCCGTTGCTTCCCACATCAAAAAGGTACCATCATTCTCCCTCTCCCTCTCCCTCTCCATCACACGCATACACACATGAAAAAAGCACTTCCTTCCCTTTACTTTTCTTTTTCTTTTTAGTAGATCTTTCACGACCAAGTATGGTAACATGGTTTTTATGCCTCTTGAGGCAGAGATGCACGGTGTTTTTCTTTTCCCCTTCCCTTCTGTGTGAGGAAAATTTATACCCCCTTATCTGTGTTATTACGTGCTAGAAAATGCTCTTAATTTTAGCTGATTCTTGCTTGGTATGATTGGCAGGAGTTTGACCTGAGATATGGAGGTGGATGGCAATGTGTGGTGGGATCAAATTTTGGTTGTTTTTTCACTCATTCTAAAGGGACTTTCATCTACTTTACATTGGAGACACTCAATTTCCTAATCTTCAAAGGAGCTTCTTCTCCCTGATTAGATCAAGTCTCTGCATTTGATTGTCTAGAAAGTTCCAGAGGTGCAAGTGGGAGGGAAAAGTGGCACCATGTATAGAATAGGAGGATCTAAAAGGAACAAAAAAAGAGGTCACATGGGGGTATTTAGCCTTGTAATGCTTTCGAGGGGCGGTTGCAATGATCTTTTTATGTAAATATGGCAGCTAGTTATCTTGGTGTTTTTCATTGCTGATTCTCGTTTTGCCTTGTCTTCTATGGTTTTGAGCTATCATTTGATGAGCTACGACTGTTCGTGAGCTAGTTCTAGTTACTGAATAACCAGCGGCTGGCTAGCAACCTCATCAAAATTCGTAGCTAACAACCAATACTAGCTTTAGTGAACTTTTCAATACGCTAGGAAATTGTGGAGTAAGCTTATAGTGATGCAGAGAAGACGCCCTGTAGGATCAAAAGAAATCTACATGAGCACCTAATTCAAGTTTGAAATGAAAAGGTCTGCCATAACCCTATAACAAATATACTATAACTGATGATTGATTCTATGCAGCTCTCTACGTATTTTTTTTCTATTCATCACTATAGTACAGTGTGTGGTGATTTTGTTTCCCCTCACATGAAAATTACTTGCCTTTTGGGCATTATAGATTTATTTGATGATAGTTTTATCAATTAAATATATCTCCAAGTGTAACAAAATAAAAGGTTCTAAGTATTTCGGTTTTTTTTTTAAACACAGTAGAATTATACATGTATTTTTGGATTCAAAAATATTAATTCATATATCAGGGTCAGGAGTGGTATAGTTTTTCAGCCACAATTCTACAATTCTTTTCTCTATTGTTAGTTTGGTTAAGAATAATTATATAATTGATAATTAAAATAATATTTTTAATTTGGATAAACTACACACTCCAATGTGTTAGAGTTGCCCGCACACTTTGGGTAGAACATGTAGCGGCTCCAAGTGTTTAAAAATGAGTTTTTATTGTCTCATGTTATTTCTTAGTCTCATTTTTCATTTGAAGTGGCGCGTAATGTTCAAATATTGTTGGTTTATTGCTAGTGATTCTTTCTTTTTTCTCCCTTTTATTTCTCTCTCAAAACCTGATAAATACACTATAATCCTCATTATTATTGGTATTTCAGATTTGGTTCTTTTAGTTTTATTTTTTATTTTGTTAAAGTTTTTTTAAAAATTTTACCCCTTGTTTTTTTAATCTGTATAGATAATTTTTTTGATTTGGTCCTTTTACTTTTAATTTTTTATTTTTGTTCTTAGTCCTTATGGCTTTCAATTTTATCATTTATAGTTTTTTTTTCAATGATAATAATGATTCCAATTGGGTTCCTTTTCCTTTGAATTTTTTTATTGTTTTTCTTAGCCCTTTCAATTTTATTTTTTTTAGCTTTCAATTCTATCATTCAAATCAAGTTCTCAAGAAAAAGAATGAGTGATGATAATATTAATAACAATAATAATGATGATGCTGCTGCTAATAAAAAATAATAATAGTAATACAATAGTAATGAATATACTAATATTATTGATGGTGATAGTGATAACCAAATTAGTAATTATAATAATGATGATGATAATATTATTAATGATAATAGCAAAGATGATGATGATGATGATAGTATTATTAATGATAGTAGCAAAGATGATGATGATGACGACGACAACGACGATGAAAAAATTAAATTTGTGATGATAATATGAATAATAGTAGTTGTAGTGATAGTGGTAATGACTGATGCTATTATTAATAGTAATAGTAATTATAATAATAATAATAGTGGTGGTGATGGTGATGGTAACAATAATAACAATAACGATGATACTGATAAAGATATTTATAATAATATTAATAGTGATGATAAAGGTGGTGGTAATAATAATAACAAAGACAATGATAATTATAAAGATATTTATAATAATACTAATAGTGATGATAAATGTTGTCATAGTAGTAGTAATAGTAGTTTGTTATAATGGTGATAGTTGTGGTGGTAGTGATAATTGTAATGACAATGATGATGATGATGATGATGTTGATATTAGTAATAATGATATTAGTAGTAGTAATAATAATATTAATAATGATGATGATGAGAATGATAATAATAATAATAATAGTAACAATAATTGTACGTTAGGGAGAAAAAGAATAAGAATAGTGATGATAATAAAAATACTAATAATAGTAGTGATGACTGATAATAGTAGTGATGATAAAAATGATAATGACAATAGTAATAACATTAATAATAATGATGATGATGATGATGATAGTGGTAATTGTTGTTAAGATAGTAATAATACTAATAGAACCGCTAGCTATTATTATTACTAATGATGATGATAAGTGGTGGTGGTGATTTTAGTAATGATATTATTTATTAATATTAATAGTAATAATGATTTTGATCAACGTTCTTTGAATTGTTATTTTTTAAAATTATTTTGTATGATTGAATTTTTTTTCTCAATTTCATCTTTTAATATTTAATTTATTGAGAATTGGACTTTATGGTTTTTCTAGATTGGGTGCTTAAGATCTAATGACTCGGGTTATAGGTTTAAAAAGTTAACATAATTTTTAAGGGCTTTATAATTCTCTTTATTTTATTATTGGGTTATTTTAGTCATATAATCTGAACTGCGTGGTTAGCAGGAGTCTCTCGTGTTGGTTTTGCCCTAACTAACATTGTTACATATTTATCATTACTGATTTTTAATGTTTTTACTGTATTTCAATATCTAAACATCATTTTTTTTTAAGAAATAATAGTCCAGCCTGCAGTGAATCACAATCACCGAAGCTAGTTAGTTTCTATAGTATCAGGCTCGTTTTCATGGGCAGCAAACCTGTAAAACCAAGCCGACCTTCAAGCAAAGCAGACACAAGCTCAAGTTCATCAAAATGAGCACCCCATACAAAGTTCCCTTTGAACCTAGTGCATTAATGACTTCAATTGATGATAGGGCATGTTTCCTCTATTTTAGAAACATAGGAATGTCATCCCCAATGTGGCTTGTTGGCTTCATGCTATAAAAAAGGATACTCAACGGTTAGGATGACAAAATTGTTGGTATGTAATGGATGTTCTACTTATCTAAATTTGTACATAGATGTGACTGGTACATTTGTTTGCTCTCCATTAAAATCAAAGTATTTTCCAAGTAGCTTAGTCAGGTATGGGTGCTAGACCCAAATACTTTGGGTCTGGCAGCCACGCAAGACCCAAGGACCTTGGGTTTAACGTGGCAGCGAAACCCAAGATAGTTGGGTCAGTCATGGCTGCTAGACCCAACATGTTTGGGTCTGACATGGCCTGTCAAACCAAGTTGCTTGGGTCTGACATAGTTGCTAGACTCAACCAAAGAGAGATAATCAAAGAAAATGAAAGGATGAAAAGGTAATTGGGTTTGCCGTGAGGGTTTGACACTTGGGTCTCGAAACGTTGCCAAACCCAAATGGCTTGGGTTTGGAAACCACGTCAGACCCAAAATACTTGAGTTTAGAAACAAAGCCAGACCCAAGTAGGTTGGTTCTGGCGTGGTTGCCAAACCCTCTGTTAAATAGTTAAAATACATCTTCAGCCTTGGAAAAGACAAAAAATAAGCTTTGCATATGCATGTATTTTTGTTCTTTCACACTATTTTTTATGTAATTTTCCATAATCATGAGGGGCATTCATGTTTACTTGAGTCTAGAGTGGTTTTATTGAAAAGAAATAAAATATTATTTTAATAAAAAAATAATATAAACACCTGATAATCTAATGATCCAGGGTTTGACGATTATGATAAAAGATTTTATCACCCCAAAAAGCTACTTTGTAAGATTAAGTTTTCAAATAGGATTAGTAAAACCTTTCTTAGCTATTTTTCAAACTAAAAAGTTTTGAAAACATCAAAGTTGGTGTTTTAAAATTTAAAACTATAATGACCAAAGAGATATAATCGAAGAAAACAAAAGGATGAAAAGGTAATTGGATCTGGTGTAAGGGGTGCCAGACCCTAGTCGCTTGGGTCTGCTAGAGCCAAGGATATTGAGTCTGGTATTTGGGTTTGACAACCACGTCAGACTCAAGATACTTGGGTCTGGAAACCACGCCAAACCCAAGTAGTTTGGGTCTGACGTGGTTGCCAGACCCACCATTAAATAGTTAAAATATATCTTATAATCAAAGGTGTTTGACCCAAGTTTGCTTGGGTCTAGTAAACGTGATTGACCCACTTTTACTTTGATCTGACAACATACTTGACTCACGTTGCTTGGGTCTGAAAATCATGTCTAAGTTTTTTAGGTTTGGAATCATGCCTGACCCTTTTTTTTTTTTTTTTGCAATGGACAACATAATTTTCTAGGAGGAGAAAGGGCAAAAAGGGAGGAAGGGAAAAAATCTTGCCCGGAGCTCCTCCATGGGCCTCCTCAGTACACGCGCCTTGCCACTATGCCTAGGGTGGCGAGGCGCATCGAAAGACACCCCGTAAGGTGGCTCTCGATTTTGTTATGGGCTTGCATGTGCCACCCGAATGGCGCGGGTGGCGCACACCCATTAGTATATGCCCAACACACCAGCCATTTCAAAATATAAATAATAATTTTTAAACTGTTTCAAATAAAATGAAAATACAGATAAGCCTCTAATCCAAAGATTAAAATTTGATGCTTTGAAGGGCAAATCATCATTTATAATGTAGCTCAAAAAATTTGAATGGAACATTTTATCACCAATCATCAAACCAGAGTTTTAGTTTCATAGATGTGATGATAATGCAGCTGCAACCAAGACACTTACTGTTTCGAAAGTAACCCATCTTCGATTCTCAAGAACAAAATAAATCTATCTCAATGCTCACCCAGCCATTGCTAAGCCAACTTGATGGTGTGGCTCCACGCATCAAAACAAATATAGTTAATGGAAAGAAAAGTCAATAGCTGCAGTCCAAATGCTAGTTGTTTATTTAAGCAGGAGTGTAATTCAAACATACAGCTCATATGTTGAAAACATTTTCTTATATCAATTCATCCTTGCTTAGGCCAGGAAACAATGATCTAAATGAAGCAAAATAGACAGTTCCGGAAGCAAGGTGAGGCCACCAAACAAACTTGCATCCAAATATCTCCACCTCAAAATCAAAGCACGGGAGTTAACAATGGTTTGTTTAAGAAGTGCGCCTCCAAATTGCCAACAACAAGGTCAGCCATTTCTTTCCTGGTTTCCATGGTGCCACTCCCTACATGAGGCAAGAGGACTACATTTTCAAGCCCAAAGAGCTCCTCGGGTACATTAGGTTCATCTTGAAACACGTCGAGCCCAGCACCGCCTAACCGGCCTTCAACTAGTGCAGAAACCAGCTCAGGTTCATCAACATGAGGACCTCTACCGATATTGATAAGGACACCCTTTGGACCCAATGCATTGATGACTTCACGATTGATAATGTGGCGAGTTTCTTCAGTTAATGCACATGCAACAACGAGAATTTGACAGTTGGCAGCCAACTCAACAACACTAGGATAGTACTTGTATTTTACATCTGATTTCTCTGCTCTAGTGTGGTAACTAATTGGGCAACTAAATGCTTCAGCTCTCTTGGCAATCGCCAGGCCAATCCTGCCCAACCCAATAATGCCAACTGACTTCCCAGTAAACTGAAAAAAGAGATCAAAGAGGGTCAAGTAACATAGACAGATAAGGCATAAAGCGAAACTCCGTAATTATATATGATCTGGTCACACCGCGTACCCAGCTGACTGATACATCTGAATGGAGGTTAATTGCTAAAGAAACTTGTATTATAATTTATAGCAAAAGACAACTACTAGCTATAACTGATGAAAGTTCCTCACTGGCCTACAAGTGGACTTCAGGGGAAATGAAACAATAGCAAGACAAGGGAGAGAAACAACTAACAGAAGACCTCTTGCTAGAACTGAATAAAATACACATCACAATTTCAGGAAAACAAAACGATGGCAAACATGCACATTTACATCCTGGTATTTCAAATTAATAAAGAAATCTTTCCACATTCAACCTCCAAAGAAACATGGAAATTGCAAAACCAACCTTATTTTGCACTTCAGGGATTCCATTTACACTAGTGCAATATGTGGCCAAAATAAGAAACGTATTCAAGACTAAACAAATAAGATATATTAACAGGAAGATCATTTGACTACAGAATGAGCTAGGCAGGACTAAATATATGAAAATCTCTTCTCTTTAAAGATGGTTCCATTTGGGTGTATTAGTAAGCTATTTCAGCTTCACAGGTCATAAAGGAAACAAACTATGCTTTGCACTGTATGCTCAAGCTTGAGTTCCTAAAACATTAAATGTCAGACCAGCAACCCAATTATACAGAAAAAGCTAAGATCAGGCTTTGATATTCTAACAAGTGAAAACTGAGCAATACAGAACTCAACTCAACCATGACTGTGTCAGTGAAGTCCATAAGATTGCTGATGGATAGCACCAAAAGAAACCTACTAACAAATAATTGAGAAATCTGATGCTAGTGGTTACGAGAGAAATAGGTAACCTTTGAAGTATGGTTTTACTGTTTGTCTGTTGTAGCTTAAGAGCAAGAAAAAAGAATCAACACAGATTATACAGTCAAAATAAGTGAGAGACTGAACTCATACAGGCTCACACAAGCTCAAGATCAGCAATGACAACCCAAAGTTTGTGCCATATAACAAGCTAAATGACCTCACATTCAACCAGGTGATCATGGAAAAAGCAAACCTAGCCCCATTCCTTAGCTTATATTTTCTTGAAAAAGGAATCTACCTCACTGACCACACAACATATACAAGCCTGCCAATATTTTTCAATGCCAATTTTCAAGCAGAAAAAATGTAGAAATTTTAGTTCTTTCAGTCTCCAGGGGATTTAAAAGAAACAAAGTAAACTTGGAATCCCAAATCATTTATGTATGCAGAAGATCCAGATCTAGAAAAAACAACCAAATACAAAGCCTATGAGCTCATGATTCAATTCGTTGGACACCAAACAGTTAATAACACTGAAAAATGCTTTTTCATAAGTTGGATAAACCTAAAATTCAAATGAATCAAAAATAGGTTTTTCTCTCCTTGCAAAAAAGTTTAGCAAACAAGCTATTTTGTTATGTGACATTCATTACACTACATTTGAATTACTATGAAAACAGTTCCAATAGGCATACCAAGAGTACCAAGTGAAGCACTGCAATATGGATTTACTTGAGAAATGCAACCCAAAGTAGTTATTACTTCATCAACAATGAGAAGGGCAATTACGCAAACCTGTAAGAAATAGTAATCTATTTGTACAAAAGGAGGAACAGCCAAAGAAAATGACACAAGCCTACCTTCCATACAATAATTTACTGTACCCCGCAGCCCCATAAGACCAAACACTTGCAGCATAACTACTCTAGACTAACTAGAAAAAACCAATCTGTAATTGTGAATACATCACAATAGTTTATCCCTACTCTTTGAAAACTTTCTGCTGTCTATTTGTTTAATGTTTGCTAAGTAGAACTTGGACAAGCCAGCTAGCCTACCGCAGACAAGTTGAGCTACAAATATATTCAGGATTGAACAATTAATATTGTAAAATACACAAGCATCATATCATAAACAATACGTATACCAAGTATTGATTAGAATATAC
>Ga0325401_1006122_pt1 | contig 11601 bp, 8 predicted proteins | sample PopdelMetagenome_FD_205666 | JGI IMG/M metagenome (GOLD analysis project Ga0325401, IMG submission 205666) | Populus deltoides microbial communities from Bellville, Georgia, United States - Xylem-PdKOR-R2 | ecosystem: Host-associated > Plants > Phyllosphere > Stem > Wood/Secondary xylem | place...
CATAATACAGATTTGTTTCCCAGGAAAAATGTCATATGCTGCAAGATCACATAAAATAAAAAGAACAGTTTTATCTTAGTATGCTGTGCTTTTCATATAACTATTTTTTTCCCGTTGACTCCATGGTCTTCAGGATCAGATGCAAGGGAAACACATGGTGTAATTATCAAGGAAAGCACTTTAGTTAAATCCCTAAAAGAGTGTAAATGGAAAAGAAAAGGTGAAAGAGAAACAGAAGTTGATGAATCTAGCTTAAAGTTGATCACACCAGGTCCATTGATCATAAAGTATGAACAAGCAATGAAAATGAATCCAGGTGACGACACCTATTTACTTCAACAAACCTTACACCATTTTTCAACTGGCAAGCTCAAGCACTCGGCTGTTGATAATCACTTCAGCTAACATAAGTTTACGGGGGTGATTTTGTTGGTTCAGGCCAACATGTACAATGAGTATCAAGTTCCCAATCTACTTTCCTATTTATTGTATCACTCTACAAAACCATCTATCTAAATGCCAAACTAATTACGAGACATGATGCTCTATCATTTCTCTAACAACAGAAAATGGTAAAAAGAAACAATTTTGCAGACTCAAAAAGCTTTCAACTGTAATCCTGAGAAGGTTCCATCTTTGCAAGCCAATCCATTATGAGTAACAAAGGTACCCAGAGTTCTTAGAGCATTCAAGTAAACCATTCCATGGGTATTTGCATTTCTTCCAGTCCCACAAGTCACCAATATTAATCTTTCAGGGTGCGGTGCCCAAGAAAAAAGGCTGTGTTGTGATTCAAGCTCATGCTAAGTAGCCTCAAAATGATTTTTCTGCTAGGAAACTCAAAATTCTGAAGGAAGAGTTCCTTCATAATTGACTTCAATCCTGTGAAACATAGGACAGCCAATTGGTTCGAATTCCAAATAAAACAAATTAAAACGGAAAACAACTATCCAATCCTCTCTCAATCTGCAAGCACATGAATTTCTTCTAAATGTCATCTGAACAATGGCAAATTATATCCCGTTTCTTGCTTAAAAAAGTTGAAACCCCAAATTATCTGGATCAAGAATCACATATATAGAACTCATAAAAGGACAAGGTTCTCTCATTTCATATACCTTAAAAATATTAAAAAGAACTTTAAATTTAATAAGAAAAAAAAGGTGCCATTGGAACGAAATCCTCCATCAGTTTTGGTGGGAACCCGCTCTCCAGTCTCTCTGAGCTTCTTCCCACTGCTCCCTCCTCCATGAACCCAGACTTCTTCCTTTTCTTCTCTTGGTCACTTATAACCATAAAAAAAAGGGTAACACGAAAGGAGAATGCCCATCAATATTATATATGTGTGTGTATATATATATATATATATAGAAAGGAGAAAGTAAAGAAACAGTACTGTTGAGAAGGGGACATACATGGGCTTCTCATAGTCACGATAACTGCCAGCACCAACGACGCTTTCAATGTGCTTAAGGTTGAGCTGTTGTTATCGTCTGTTTTGGATTCGTTTTCTTTCTCGGTAACGGTAGAGTAGTGGTGCTTTTGGTTCTGGTACTTGCTGTTGTTGGGGGAACTGGAACTGGAAGAGGCTTCGGATCAGTGTTGGATGGTGGAGATGGAGAGTTGGTATTGAAGGGAAGAAAAGCAAACACTCAAAGTGTTTTGGTCATGGAGTGGCAGGATAAGCAAGCCATGCCCATGCGTTTTTGTGTCTCTGGCTGTTTTTCTCGTTTTTCTGTTAGAGATCGACAAAAAATTCTAAATAATTTTTTTAGTTATTTTTAATGTCATGATCATGTTACTTTAACATCTTCAGCTGTGTGTGCATTTAAATCATTTTCTACCTAAAACTTTCTTTATTTGTTTCTCTTACTCTTAATTTTTCTTTTATTTATTTGAACTTCAATAATATGTGATGATTGGTTCTTGTAGGGCTGTGAGCATGTCCATTTCTTTTTTCACTACAGTGGATATATCTTTCCATAAGCGAATATTTCTTCTCCTGATAGAAACAAAAGGCTGAAGCACCAGATTTTATGTAAAGGTAAGCTGCAAAATTATGGCAGACCAGGCATGACAACGTGTGAAGAGACATTTAAAAATGGGAGTATAAGGTAATCAAGATACAGACAGCTGTACTACGAATAAAAGGCATAAAATCACCAAGGCCTAACAAGAACCATTGAAGAAATCTCATCTTCGTAGATTCATAAATTTCATTAGGTGATTCTCTAAAGGGGTAAAATTTTATCAGCATTCATGTATAAATTCATATTTCATACAACTCTTGGCAACTGTCTCCAGGTAACTACTGACTCCAAGATTTTGTCTAATCATGTAGGTAAATTCCTCAGCAAAAACAACGCTCGTTTCCATTGTGATCTTTCTGACAGGATAATTCTCCTCAGAGCTGGCACCGCCCCAGCAGCTAGAATTGCAGCATGATTTTCATTATCCATGCTTAGATTATATAGGATACATATGGCTGCTTCGACCGCCCTCTCACTTCCTCCCTCTATTAGCTTCACCAAAGGAAATATTCCTCCATCAGAAGCAACAGCTCGAGTGGCATCTACCATTCCCTCAGAAATTATCCTGTTGAGTTCTAAAACTGCAGTTTCTTGTGCTTCTAAAGAGAAAGAAGATCTCATTTGGTCTATTAGTCTTGGTATCTTCTCGTAAAGGGTAACTTCCATGTTGATTGGATTCTCAAATTCAAGGATGGGAGTAGGACCGTAGAGAGAGCCGAGTTTAACAAGGCAAGCAGCAGTCCAATCTTTGTACTGAAGAGGAATGTTTGATTTCAGGATTTTACGAAGCAACTTAGTGAAAAGGGAGGGGTTTATAGTGTGTCGAAACAGTTCCAAATCAAGAAGCTTCGTGAGTAACCGGGAAGCTGAAGATATAGCAAGACCAACCTCTTCAACTTGAACGGCATGTATTTCTGTCTGCTGACTTTCATCATCAGATTCCAGTTCTGCCAAAAATATAAAAAAGCAGAAAAATAATCACATCTGAAACAGTACAATCAATAACAAATTATACTGCATACAGCAAAAAAAAATACAAAATGTGATCCATAACAAAGACAATTCTTCAATATAGATAAAAATTTCAATTAACACGTTTTTTGTCACTAAAGAAATCAAGTTCGTTTTGTAAACTCCCCACAGCAGCCAAAATGTTAAGGTTCGGACAAAATTTGGAATGTTTCTGACATTATTTAAAACAAGAAAGAAAAACAATTGAAGGTACATACAAGTTGTTCAAATACTTTTACAGTGATAAAAAAAAACATTATTTTCAATGTCTCATTTGTGCCTAAAGCTAGAATTTGTGAAAAGTAGGCCATTTACATGCATGTAGTCACTAGTACTTCAGCAAATAGCAGCTAATTGTCAAAATGTTTTTAAAAACCTGCTAATATTTATGAAACTTAAAAATCAACAGAACACAATAAGAATAAAATTAATCAGTAGTCAGTAATATAAAAATCGCATAGGTTGTATGGAGTTGCCTGGTGGATAAAAGCAGTAAAACAAAAGCAACATCCAACAACCAAAAGATCTTAAATTCAGTTTTAATATCTTGGAAAGTTTCGATCAAAGCAAGATACTAATTTACAAAGTTCCAACCATTGTTTAAGCACAAAAACATATCTCAAGATAACTTCATTTTTTTAAAAAAAAATTTCTGTAGAGGCAATCATCTCACATACCGTTCAATTCTATTTGTTGGAAAATAGCGAGCAGACCAGATTCGATATTCGCTGAGATGACTGTGTCCATGCTTGAGTCACTAATTGCTACAAACTCAAGGACAGAAGCTGCTTTTCTTTGTAGCTCTGGGGATGGGTGCTTTAGCATATCAACTAGGCGAGCAACAACATCCAGGTCCAACAGGTCTCGTCTGTGAGATTTGAAGGTCAACACAAGTGTCAGTAAAATGATTTGTCATGCATGTAGTTTCATAATCACATGATAGATCACTACACTTGGTTCAACAAATGCATAAATGGTTAATCATTCACAGAAATCAAAATCCTATTTCAAGATAACTAAAAAATATTTATTTCCAGTTGGCATCCTGTCTAAATATCTCTAAGGCTGACCCATTATATAATCTGCCCATTTCTGTTAAATTGCCCTGGACAGATAAGGTGGCCCTGGGTATAACTAATTGAAAGGGATGCTTTTTTTTTTTGTAGGAGCTCCACCAAAGCATAGCTGTCAAGGACCATTATGCTATCAAACAACAATGCACTAAGTCAAGCATTTCAGGAGGTTGGAAATCATAATAATATGGGGCATTTTGTAAGGCATGGGGCTAGAGTTTTATAACTTCCCACAGAGAATGTCTGTGGATGGAAAAAAATTACAAGATCAATCTTATGACCACTTCAGGTTATAAAGAATGTTTTAATAACAATCTCGAACTTTTTTCTTTCTCAAGAATATTTTGTCAAGCAAGAAAAACATTAAGAGTAAATTTCAACCAAAAAAGTTTTCATGTAGAACTAATATTGTCCAAAATCACTTGACAATGACTAAAGAGGAAAAGCTTGGATTTTGCATGCCACTTCCACCGAGAAATTTTTATACCAAGACACAAACTTAAATGACAACCATTACAACTTTGGGTACTCTGCATCAACAATCAGTGTTCAACACCTGAGTAAAACATTTTGTGTAAAGAGAAGAAAGAAAGGAATGGTGAAGAAAAGACAAATCTGATTTTGGGAAGAAGAGAAAAAAAAATTTTAAAAAAAAGAGGATTACCTGGTATTTGTTTTTGACTTCAGCGTTTCATCAACTTTTCTACTTAATCCAGTAGAAGAATCATCAACTCTTGCTGCATCCAATTCCTTTTTAAATCCATTAACCGGTCCATCATAAAACTGCAATGCATTAGAAAACCTGGTAAGCATATGGAGAATTCTAAGCTTTCACGATATGTTGCAAGAAGCAGGCAACTGACCTTCAATTTCATTTCCCTATTAGGATCTAAGATTCGAGACAGTAAATTCAAGGCCTGCATTACATCATTTTTTACAACCTCATAAGCAATTCATCATGATAAACAACAAATTTGATGGCAAAATATAACATTAATATATAACTACCTTTTCCATCATGCTTTCAGACATCTCTGAGTTCTTTAAGATGTTGATCAAGGGAGCCATAACACCTTCAGCTTCAATTGTCTCACAAACTGCATTGCTGAATCAAAAAGATGCATATTAAAAAAATACTAATGAGAAGTGCCATGCATCAAGAATACAGCAACAGCATAAAAGGTATGATATGAAAAAGAGAATAAAATTCGAACATGAAGTAGACGATTCACAACACTCTCTCACTCTCTCTCCAGCAGCTTGAGAGTTACTTCCACCCTAAAGAGAGTTTGCTATGACCTCTTAATGCTTTTAGAAGGTAGTTATCCCATAAAAAGCAAGAGTATGAAACACCAGACTAGACTGGATGACCATGTTGTTCAGCCTAAACTGATCCTAATTATAGCTTTGTTTACCAACCTTTGGCATCAAGTTGGCTTACCAATTTTCAGTTTGGTCACATAAGTGAAATCGCTGTTTTCATTGTGATTCAAAAGAGCAGAAAACCCTAGTATGCGGCAACCTAACCAAGTGGTTAGGGCATATCATGGTGTTAACATGTATTAAAGGCTTATAAAGATGGTTCAAAGAATATCTCAACTCTTTGGTTTCTTATGAAACAGCCACTGCCATAATCTCCCTGCCATAGTTTCAGATTCTTTCAAATGTGTAAGTTGCCCACAATCCTTCTATTTAATATACCTAGCACCAGAAATTTAGATGATAATGTCAAATCCAACAAGATATTGACCTTGCCACATGCAGAGACCTTTGACCTCATGATTCATATGGAGTGACCGCATTGCTAGAGAACAAAAGTGTTAGTTTCCAACGTTATCTGGGATGCAAAGACAGGTTCAAAACAAGAAAGCTAGGAAACAGCACCTGATAGATAACTTCTCCAAAGCGCCAACAGCAGCAAGTCTGATAGCATCATTGTTATGGTCCAAGAGCCGAATTAAGTTCTTGACTGCTCCAGCTTCCTTAAATGAATTTCGCAAATGTTCATTGATAGATGCATCAGCAATTGACTCTGCAGCTCTGCAAATGGCTGACTCATCTTCAAGTTCAAGAATTAAAACCAATCTGGCCACCCCATCTATCCATGGCAAAACTGTAAATTGCCTAGTTTTAGATGATCCACTTTGAGACAATTTTGTGTCTTCCACTTCTATAGCCCCTGTACGAGCAAGGAATTGTTGCTTAGATCGTCCAATTATTGCTTTCATCTTAGCTTCCTCAAGGTTTGCATTCTTGTCATCAATATTTAATCCGAGGAGCAATTCAGAAGCACCAAACCTTGAAGGACCTTTAAAAGTATGTTCAATTTTTGAACCATCAGGTAGGCTTGGCCATGAATGCAAAGCTGGAATAAAGGACCTATATGCAGCTGCGCCGATTAATGGCACAAGAACTAGACCTTCCTCCATGACAAGGATTCTATAGTATTGATTCTTACAAAGTTCCACCAGAGCGTTTCTAGCTTCCTTCCTAATGACCTTGGATTCTTCGTCAACCGCAGATTTTAAGAAATTCGCCTGCAGTCAATATCATAGGAGATTAGACTTCTTAATACTTAAAGCAAGCATCAAATGAAGCTCTTTTAAGGGTGGAAGTGGCTCCGTAAAAGGCTTTATATTACAGGATTTCTTCATAAATTCACCCTTTACAGAAATAAGACACTAAATGCCAGATTGGGCAGCCCACTAATGCGCATCAAACTTTGGAAAATTCAAATGTCTTCATTGCTGAAGGGAAAACAACTGCAACAGCAACATCAAACTTTTGACCAAAAGAAAATACATCAACTATTTCTTATTGTTGCCCACTCCAACATCCATGTCGAGCCAAGAAAAAGAAAGGCATCAAAACCAATTGAGAAAGCCAGACACATCCATTTTCAGACTTTTTTCAGTCATAGAAGCTTTTCATTTAAAAAGTAAATCACCGCAAATCAATGACATCATCCTACACCAAATTCAACTTTCAAATTGCCTGGTTATAAATGTAGACAGAACCCTCACCAACTTAGGAATAACCCCTGCTTCAACCATGATGTCGTGGTTGGAGTGGGTCAATGTCAAGTTTGCCAATACTCCTCCCACTGCTTCCTTCACTCTAATGTCCTCGTCTTTCAGGGACTTAATCAGTAAAGGTAGGACATCAGGGTTAGCAATTTTCACTCTGAGCTTCTCATCCACAGACAAGTTCCAAAGAGTGCATATACTTTGCTCCATCACCTGAAATATGTTTACACTTTACTTCAACGAACCAATTTTCAACACCAAAAGGTAAGAAGCGAATTTCATTTGATGAAATAATTTTTTATACCTGAGGAGTCAAAGAAGGTTGACTGAGCAAACGAGTTATCTCTTCAATCGCTCCACTTTCTGCTACTACATCTCTGTATACATTGACTGAAGATATTGATCGTAGGAGGCCAGCAGATGCTTCACATGCAGAGCTCAACTCCGACTGAAGAACGTTTACAATGAGATTGATGCATCCCTGAAACTGCATGATGTTATCAATGCACTTCTTTCCTCCAAGTGAATATTGCCACAGTGCCACTATTGCTTGCTCTCTATCAAGAGGATCGTTATCTAGCCCAAGCATCCGAACAAACAAGGCCACATAGTTATCACTGAAACTAGATGAGCTACATTTTGAGTCCTCAATATTCTGAAAATAGAGAAATGATGCATCAGTATTGAGCATAGAAAGAGGAACTTTTGCCATCGCAACAACATATATTGCATTAATAAGGAACCCTGAATTAGTATAGTTAAGTAGTAATTTATCACGTTCTCAATCTAGACCACAGGTTTCCTTAAGAAAATACAATAAAAACATAATACAAGAATTACTAATTCTAAAAAAATTACAAGAACCAAATTTAGCTTCTTCAAAAAACTTTAGCTGCTGAAAGGAATAGGTAAATGGCCAGCACTTTATCGGAAAACAATACTGATATGGGCTCCCTAATTTTTTCCCTTGGCTTCATGATTACACAAAACTGAGAGAATCAAAATGAAAAAAAAAATAGAAATAGAAATTATAATTACAAAAAAAAAACAAATAGAAACTTAAAAATTCTGGGCCAGAACTCAAAAGATACTGCCATCATTCATCGTAAGCAAGAAAACCCATAAAGAGACACCATCAACATATCACCACAGCATGAATCAAAATCAAGAAACCATTGCTTGGAGAATCATTTTCAATCATATATACATGTTACATTGGCAACAAGCAGACAGCAAGAACCAAACTTGGAAAACAGCAAGCAGTTTAGGAATTACAGACTAGCCTTTTGTTGTGGACTGGCATCAACGGCACCACTTCCACCGCCATCAGCACTGGCCCTGGTAAGCACTGCGCTTTTGGAGCATAATTTGGGGTTAAAGTTGGAGTTTTTATTGTTAATATGAAAATGGGAAGAGGCTGATGGTTTTCTTCTTGTGGGTCTAGTAACTTGCAAGAAGGTATTGCAGGGGGTGTATTGGAGAGAAGGGAGGTTGAGACTGGAGTGAGTTGGGATTGTTAAACCCATCATTTCCTTTTAGCTAAAACTGTATAAGAGAAAAGAAAAACAGAGAGAGATGATAGTTTTGGGAGAGGTTTAAGGGTTTATGGTGTCTGTATTATTTACTGGGTTTAGGGTTTCTCAAGTCGATCTTGAGAGAAGGAGGAGAATCTTGGGGGGGTTTATCCTTTTTCTTCACAAAATTTTTGGGAATGTTTATTTATTTAATTGTGGATAACGGATATTTTAGATTAAGAGGTTGTTTTTCTAAATAAAAGGAAAAAAAATAAAATTGTCCCAGGGCAGCATAGAGTGGCAAACAGGTAGAAGAAAAACTGAAAGTGTTGTTCGTAGCTAAATCTTTGTCGTTGTGTTTTATGACTGTGTATGAACTATGAACAATAAATAAATTCCTATCAATGAGCTCATTTTCATGCGCTATTTTGGACTGTATTAAAAAAAATTAACACAAAATAAATATTCAAGTATTGTTAATATTTTTTTAGTATAAAAAAATAAATTGTATGGAGATTAATTTAATGTAATTTGATGAACTTAAGGGATTTAAAAAATAACATTAATAACCAATAAAAAATATAATTTGATTCAAAATAAATATTTAATATGATATTTTTTATAAATATTAAGACGAAAACATGTTAGATTGATTTAGATCAACTCGAATTAACCTTCTAGTCTGTATGTTAAGTTATAGGACCATAGTAACCCTATAAAAAGCAGATAAAACTAAATTACGATACTCAATTTTCAATAGTTCAGTGTTAAATGATAAAAAAAACAAGGAAGATAACATGAGTTAACCCGAGTTAACATGACAAACTCACATCTTGAGTTATGAGACCGAGAGAACCTTGTAAAGAGAAAATTGAAATAAATTATAAAGTTTAATTCATAATCAGTTCAGTGTTGATAGATGAAATTAAAAAAATAAACTAAAAGGATAAAAGAAACAACTCGAGTTAACCAAAGTTAATCCACCAAACTCGTGACAAAACTGATGAAATGGTAATAAACTTACTAAAAAGAAACCAAAATAAATAATGAATTATAATTCTCGATTAACTCAATGTTAAATGATGAAATTGAAAAAAAAAATAAAAAAAGATTGTGGTCAAATGAGATTAACCTAACAAACTTGCGACTCATGTCATGATACTAGGATAATCTAATAGAAATTAAATTAAAATAAATTATGAAACTCAATTCACAGTCAACATGGTGTTGGAATATGAAATTGAAAAACAAATCGATTAAAAATAACATGAAAAAATAACTCGAGTCAACCGGAGTTAATTCATCAAACTCGCAACCCGAGTCATGAAATAAGAATAACTTTGTAAAAAACAAACGAGAACATATCATAAAGTTTAATTTCCAATCAACCCGATAATAAAAAGATAAAGTTGAGAGAAAAACATCAACTAAAAAAAAAACTAAAATTAACCGAGTTAGTCAATTAAACTTATGGCATGAATCATCAAACTAGGATAATTTCATAAAAAATAAATTAAAATAAACTATAAAATTTAATCCTAAATAAACATAATATTAAAGAGAGAAAAAAAGAAATTATTTTTTTAAGTTAAATGATGAAATATAATTTTTTTTTAAAAAATATAAATTATAAAAAAAGAAAAAACACTATTATAACTAATTGTGTTTTACAAGGAGAGGCAAAGTAAAACATCTTTATTTTTTAGTTTTTTTAAAAAACATTATGACAAGTTTAGAATGTAAAATTCCAGCCAAATCGTGCGTATGATGATTTTTAATATTCTATAGCATCACATTTAATTATTTATGAGATTGAAAAAAAATCGAGATGCTAAGAACTGTTATCTATAGATAAATCAATAAATTTTAAATTCGTACAAGTTTTACTTGTTCCAAGATGATATATTGCTTGCTAACTCAAAACGAAGAAAATCTGAGGCAACAACAAATTAAAAAAAAATTAAATGCTTTTAATTTTTATATCAAGTTGTTTAGCATGTACTTCTTTTTCAACAGTAATAACACAATAAATAAATTATATCAAAATAAATTATCAACAAACAATCGACTGACTAAAATAAATATTTCGGGTTTAATTTGTTTTTGTGCTATCGTATGCCAGTGTAGTTGCAGCAGATGATAGCCCAGCTAGGAGTCCATTACTGGCCCGAACTCTAAAGACAGGACGGGCACCAGCCCACTGGACCAGACACCGATGATCTTGTCCCTTTACTCTTAATTTTATCTGATTTCATTTTCCCTGATATTTTTCATTAATACCATCTTTTATTAAATTGTCGTAAAAAAAATAGTTAACTGATAACGAAATTCAATCTCTCTTTATCCTAATAACCTCCTATTATGTTCTAATATGAGGGTCAAATGGCTACATAAATATACAGTGGAAGGACTAAATTGAAACAAAATTTAGAAAAAGAATCAAATGCATCGTTAACCCAACAAATGGCCTCTAATGATTTAGATGTTCAGGTCATTTGTACAATTTTGAATCATACATTATAATTTTGTACGAGTTTCAAATTTTAGTTATAAAAAACATATATAATTTATATTTTTTTTATCTATTTTTTCAAACCACAACTACAAAAATTACTATAACCACAAACACAGGCAAAGGGCCAACTACTATCTCAGTAGACGATCATAATGCAACTAAACTTCTTGTCGCCATGGATGAATAGAATACAGTACACTACTAATATTTGAAGTTGTGTTCGCTTGCCTTTTCTTTTTCTTGTTTTCTTTACCCCTTCTATCCCTGACTCCTCTAGGAGCCCCATGCATGGTATGCCATGACACTGGACGCTTAGAAAAGATAAGGAAACACGGATAGAGCTCTAATAGGAGCTGTTCCTTCAGCTTCCAAAGCTATAGGGCTTTGCCTACTCCCTCTCCTCGGTGCAAAAGAACTTCTCTCTGTATAGCC
>Ga0325401_1006123_pt1 | contig 11600 bp, 7 predicted proteins | sample PopdelMetagenome_FD_205666 | JGI IMG/M metagenome (GOLD analysis project Ga0325401, IMG submission 205666) | Populus deltoides microbial communities from Bellville, Georgia, United States - Xylem-PdKOR-R2 | ecosystem: Host-associated > Plants > Phyllosphere > Stem > Wood/Secondary xylem | place...
ATTCGGTGGTTTTGTGGTTGTCTTGAGTGGGAACGGCAGCAGCTTCGTCTTCATTATTATCTTTCTGGATTCTCTTTCTCTTGGCTCCTTTCCTCATTATTGACTGATTGATTGATTTTCTAGAGAGAAAAAACCAAGTATTGGCAAGAGAGCTTGGTTATTTTGGATCGAACTCGAAGGATCCGGATTCGAGTCTTAGAGAGGGAGGGAGGGAGGGAGGGACAGTGTGTGTTTTTGTTTTTTAAAAGCGTGAAATTGACGCGGGGAGATAGGGTTTTTTCTCTTTCGGAAGGTTGAAATTTCAGTTTCTAGAGAGGCGCAAAGATTTGAATTTTTTTGTTTTTTTTTTCTTTTTTTTTTTTAATGAAGCACTGTGGGTGGTGTACGGACAACGTCGGCAATAAATAGTGGGAAAAAAAAAAAACCGAAAACACGAGGCAGTAAGATTGTGAGACTGTCTCGAACTTTTTTTTTAATTTTTTTATTTAAAAATATATTAAAATAATAATTTTTTTTATTTTTCATATCAATATATTAAAAAAATTAACTTAAATTTTAAAATACAATTCAACCTCGTAAAGAAACATCCTTTAAAATTTTATGTAAGGTAGGTGATATTTTTCAGTTCTTGTCGGTTTTATTATTTTGTGTTTAAGATTTTTTAGTTTTAAAAATTATATATCAGTTACTTAACTAGAGTTGGCTATAATGTTTTTAAAAGAGCTCAGATTTTCCTTTCATAGCGCCAAATTTGTTGTAGTGGATGAGATTGAATTACTTAAAAAAAATGAAGGGTGTATTGGGAAAAGATTGTTAAATTGTGATATAACAAGAAATGATAGATAATAAGAAAAATTTTTTAGAAGATTTAAGAGTCTTTGTATTTTGATTTCTCAACTAGAGTTAACTGCAATTTTTTAAAAAAAAAACTAAGTTTTTACTTTCAAAATGCCAGGTTTGCTTTTGTAGCCGATGAAATTGAAAAACTTAAAAAATAAAATGAAGTGTGCATTAAAAGAATTATAAAATCATGAGAGAACGAGTAATAAAAACAAATTTTAAAAAAACTAGGAGTGTTCGTATTTTTATTTTAATGAAAGATCTAGGGATAAACTCCACTTAACGTATATAGTGTTCGAGGGTATAATAGTGATTGTTTTTTAAAGTGTTTTTCATTCTAAAATATATTAAAATAATATTTTTTTATTTTTAAAAAATCATTTCTGACATCAACATATTAAAATGATTTGAAAACATTAAAAATATATTAATTTAAAATTTAAAAATCAAAATATTTCAAAAATATTTTTTAATTTAATAAAAACTGGTGGATAGATTTCTATCTCCATGGAAAAAAAAGGTGAAGATTGATAAAATTATTCTTTACTCGAATTATCGAGCATGGAAGTGAAGGTGGCATAATCTTGTTTATTACGCCTACAGTGTTAGAGGTATATTTAAAATGGATTGTGTAATTTTCTTTCTAAGATTATTTTGATGTAAACATGAAATTTTATTTTTTTATGATCTATTTACTTAATTCATTTAATGGATGTTAGTCAAAAGAAAATAGAAAAAAAAAAACCCTTCCTTCAATAGAAATGGACGTGGTTTATTTGGTATTGTAATACATGGTGTTTTTTCACTTAAAAATATATTAAAATAATTTTTTTCAAGTTTTTTTATTTATTTTTTACATCACCAAGTTAAAATCATCGAAAAATATTAAAAAAATTATTTTAATATTTTTTTAAATGAAACTCGCTTTTAAAACATGTTCAAAAACAAAAATACATCTAAAAACAAAAATTATCATAATCTCAAATACTATATTGAAATTTGCTTCCAGCATAAATGGAAACCGGTATAAAGGTCAAGAGGTCTTCATGAAGGTTAAGGGTGCATCATTTGCTTTCATGAACCTTAAAGGGCCTGTTTGTTTCTGCGTTTCAAAAGCGCTTTTGACAAAATTTGAAAATTTTTTATTTTTTTATTAACTTCAAATTAATATGTTTTTAGTGTTTTCAAATCATTTTGATGTGCTGATGTCAAAAATAATTTTTAAAAAATAAAAAAACATCATTAGCATGTATTTTGGCACGAAAAGCTATTTGAAAAGCAACCGCAACCACACTGCCAAACACACACAAGAGACACTTGGTAAGACCCGGCAATGGATCTCGTGAAACTAGTGGCTTGTGTGTACTTTTAAATTTATATTTAAAAAAACAAAATCACACTAAGCATCTTATAGTATAATTATTTTTTCACATTATCTCTATTTTTTTTCAAAAATTACAAGTTACATTATAAAGTTTTAAAATTTATAACACATTGCATCCTTATTAACGAGTGTAAAAAAATCAATAAAAAATATCAAATTACTTTTAGGATTCTCATTATATTTCAATTAATAATTAAATATCTATTTTATTAAAAATTACAATTTTAACATTAAAAAAAATGAGTCACCATCTTTTTAACCCAAATCTTGATATCCAACAACAAAAAAGAAACTCAAACTGCACCGGGCCAAAAGGCTAACTAAAATTCTTGATACAGGAGGATTTTTAAGAAATGTTATTTGTTTTTTTCTATTTAGTTCAAGAAATTAAATATTATGCTTGATAAAAAAAATCTAATTTGATTATAACTTTTACTGTTTTTTATTTACTTTACTTTCACGTTTCCTTGTTTATTCATGTTAGTTTTTTGTTTATTTAAGAAGTTGTAAACCTTTGATGAGATACACTTCTTAAAAAGAAATATTTATTAATAAAATCATGAATTAGAGTTTTGTATGATAATCCTATATGGCCTCAATATTACCTTTATAATTTGTTTTTTTTCATTTGTGTAAGCTGGTATCAAAGCCTAATAATCGTAATGGTTATTTTCTTGTTACGTGCCAGAATAACAATTGTTGGAAGATGTAGAGAACAAGACGCACTTGTACAAGAGAAGATGAGGATGTTCCTTTTTAAGAAAGAAATGTTTAAAAATTGGTGATAGAAAACATGCAAATACAAATTGCATGATTGAAGAAAGGTGTTTAAGAATTAGCGATAGAAGACAGAGATAAATTGCAAAATTAACTAATAAGTTAGCGGAGGTAAGGAGCCCAAGGGATTGTGAGAAATTGATCGCAAGTCCATTGATAATTTTAAGAACCTATTTCAGAAGCGCGAGTAAGGGTGTATTTGGGATTGTGATAGCGGTGGCGGTAGCAATTCAAAGTGTTTTTTGCTTAGAAATGCATCAAAATAAATTATTTTTATTTTTAAAAAAATATTTTTGACATCAGCACATTAAAACAATTTGAGAAGATAAAAAAAAAATTGAGGGAACGTAATTTGCACAGCGTTCCCAAACACATCGTAAATAAAACAACTTTTTAATTGAGATAAGTATTATGAAGATTCTGTTGATCCTGTTTGTGATGAAATAAGTGTGGATTGATATTCTCTATCAATTTATCATTTTTATCTTGATGATGACGATGATGTCATGAACAATGATAGTAAGGGTGATAATGACGTTATTAATGGTGTACCTGTTAAAAGGTTAAAAGTTAGATGCAAAAAGAAAATGGAAGGTGTTCAACAATTTTTTTTATTTAAATTAGGCTATATTAATTATTTTAATTGGAGGCTTATTGTTATCACAAAAATAAACTTGTTCAAAGGTTACATGGACACAACATAAATTGAAGAAGTAAGTATGAGGTTTGTAATTTATTACTCCACGAGCCAATAAAATATAAATAATATGTTAATTATTTTTCTCATGAAAATTTAACATGAATTGATTGAAATTAATAACTAAAATTGTTATACCCATGAAAATAAAAAAAGAAAATGAATTGATGAGTCTTAATTGGACATACACAATATCTAAATTGTAACGATTTGATCTTAAAAACAAGTTCTTTTCAAAATATGAAAACCTATACTAGAGGGATTTTATAAAATTAAATATCATGCTTGATAATTTTATTTTTACTAGCTTGTTAAGGATTTTTATTGTTTTTCATTTATTTTTGGATGTTATAGTTTGTTTGGATTGATTTTTGAATTTATTTAAAAAAACTACAAACCTCTTAACGGGATATAATACTTGAAAATAAATATCTAGTAATAAAATTATAAATTATTATTTTGTGCGACAACACTTTTCGATTTTAATTTATTCTTTCTAACTTATTGTATTATTATTTATATTTTCACCCGCGTCAATTCCATTATAGATTTTCTTCTCTCGAATCGCTCTATAATTGATCATGCTCATGTTTTACTCTCATGCGCTCCTCGTTATAATGTTTCGCTCCACTTGATCCCGACCACCACCAGATCTATGAAACCAATCTGGATTTATACTTACCCTTCTTGGATTTGCCATCCTACCCTTAATATCTCCAAGCTAAGGTTTTGCTACTCTAATCTTTTGCTTATGCAAACCATTATCATTTATTAATGGACATTTGGCAACCAATTTCAGCATGATCCTAATTTTCATGAAGGCATAAAAGTCCTTAAGTTTTTCATATTTGAGACTAACCCACAACATAAAACCAAGCTTTCTAATTTTAAAACCAACAATGGACCATTCTATAAATTTACCATGACCCTTGAACTTAAAAGATTGTTCTAATTATTTTAGGATCATTAGAGATTTATATGATTATTAATTTTAAAATTCGTAAAATTAATTAAAGCACATACAAGCTGGCCGAATACTTATGTTAATAGAAAAAAAAGATTGTTCAAACAAATTTCCCTAGTTTTTACAAAGTCTCCTTCTACCAGGCCTTAAAACGACTAACGGATCTACAATAAACCTATTATCGACGCTCTTAATTTGTGTCAATCAAATCTATTAATTGATCTTTATAAATGGAGAAGATATGCACCATGAAATGCTTATAATTAAATTCACATGCGACGGATCATGCACGTAAAGGATCCTAAAACAGGTATGTTTTTATTGCTGGTGCAATGCTTGTAGACTTTTAAAATGGTTAGTTCATTTTGAATATGATTACAAACAAGTACAAAAAAACAAAAAAAAACGACTAACACCAGCTAGTTTTACAAAGTTAGGCGACAAGCCATGAGCATGTACCTGAAACCTCGTTCTGGTATAATTTGCCCGCATCCCCTCCTTCACAGCCACCCTGCACTGTCTTGTCCTGCTCTGAAAACTATTATCACCGATCAACACTCGTCTCTTTTAGATCAAAACCACACTGGCAATCTCACATGAACAACACTCACAACAATCATTATTTGGTCATTACACAAAAACCAGAGGTGACCTCTATAAAAAAGTCCTGAAAAACAAATAATAAAATCATAAAAACCATCTGCTCATTAACAAATAATAAGAGACTTGCAATTTCTTATTATTTTGTTAACATTTATTTCAAACAGCTTATGAAAAAGAATTCCATAATAATTGTTAATATAATTGAGAATGTCTGGTTAATTTTGCATGACAACTGCATGATAGACGGCTATTGAGCTCAAAGATGCTAGCTGGTATATCTAGTGATTAATTTTCACATTTTATGTTTGATTTCAAATATATATTAAACAAGAAGGACTGTGAATATAATTAATTCCTGAATATTTTTTTTGTGTCGGATGGAACTTTTATGTATTGGATTCGATAATTGTTTTCATAGATGGTAGAAATTAAAATCACATGCCTGGTTGAGAGAGGGGCCAGGAAGAAGGAAATATATAGACGAAAAAAAGCCCCTCTATTCACCTTATCTTCTCTTTATATATATAAAAAAATGAAAATCACATGACAAGGTTTAAAATTTAATGTCTATATTCGTCTCTTCTTTATGTTGTTTCTATTTGACAATATCCGGTCACCACCATATTAAATCTACATTTGATTTCAAGTTTTTAAGCACATTAAAAGAAAAAACAAGAGGCGTGGATGATTCATTTTTGCATCATGCAGCAGGACATGGATTATTGTGGATTTGCACAGCTATTTTTTTCCTTTTATTTTTTTTCCTTCAATCACCAAATAATTTTTTTTTAATTTGATCATTTTTAATTGTGTTTATTAGAAATTGAATTTAATAATATATTTTTATTTGATTTTTATTAAGGTGTAAAAATAGCATTCCAACATTGTACTTAATTCACAGAAAATAAAATGGTTTTATTACATGAAAAAAAATACATTTAGTGATCAAATTGAGTGAGAGGCAATAACGTAAGAGGGTTTTTTTTGGTCGTGCAAATGCACCTCTTACTGGTCCTTGCATGAGATAAATTGTCAAGTTTATTTTTGGTTATTTTAGTTTTACGGTTTAATTTTTTTATTTTAAATTTTATTTTCATCGCATTTCAATACCGGATTTAACAGAATAAGAGTAAAGAGAGGCTTGTTATAAAATGGTGGAGAAGGGAAAAAGTGATTGGCAACTAAAGCAATATATCTTGGTGTTTAAAAGTCTCATTTAACGAGATGAGTTCTATTTAAATGTTTGTTTGCCTTTTATGTTCCCTGAAAAAAATAGATCAGGCTTGAAAAAAAAATTAATTTGGTTTGAATTTGTGTTTTCTAGACAAATTAAAAAGTGTCTTAAGTTGATGAATTGATTTGAAGTGAAAATAAATCAAAAAATAGTTATGAAGTTTCAAAACCCCAAACTCGATTTTCTATAAAGAACACTTTCTTGCTATATTGTTCATTAGCATAAATACATTCAATTTGGTTCTTCAAATTTCACTTTTTTCATTTCCGGTGCATGTTCACTATAAATTTTATGATTCACCCTCAAGTTTATTTTTTTTCACGCTTTAATCCTTAAATGTTTAAGGAAGAGAGAGAAAATAACAAAAAAAAGGATAATTTTTGGATGACTTGATTTTGACTATAATAGCTGCAATTTTGGTTTTTTCTTGTTTGTTTTTGAAAGGAAAACTCAATAAATTTAGTTTTTAGCTTCAATGATGTTCGACAAGGTAGATCGAAACTCGAAAACAAATTTTAATTTGATTTGGTTTTGGTTAGGAATAAGTTTTAGAGGTCTATATAATATATATTTTTTTTTTATGTTTTTGAGTCCAAAAATAACAAAGATTTAGGTTTTTATGATAAAAAACTTGAACCTAATTTTTTTATAACCGGTGCTACACAGATTATCATAAAGTATTAAAGGGTAATTTGGTTTGGTTTTGGTTTTGATTAGGAATAGGTTTTGAAGGTCTATATGCTGTTTTTCCATGTTTTTAGATTGAAAAATCGATCGTTTTTTGATATCTCTCTGCTCTTATCTATTAAATTTTCTCGATGCATCCAACTAAAACCTATAATTTCATGATAAATATCTCACTGCTTTGTGTAAAAGTAGACATAAAACACAACAGGCTATTCCTATCAAACACAAATCCATGATTCAAAAGCATCTTTCATTATTTTTCATTTTGTTAAGAAAGTTTGTTTGAGATTTCAAAGCAGTTCATGATATAAGGTGGTGCTTGTTTTTATGGTAATATTGTGTTTTTAATGAAATTAATTTTTTTTAAAAATAATTTTTTTATGTATTTTTAGATTATTTTGATATACTAATTTTAAAAATAAAATAAAAAATGATTTTTTAATATATTTTTAATTTAAAAAAACTTTAAAACACAAATAATATCACAATTATAAACATTTGATTTGATTGGACAATAACAAGAGATACAAAAGTACCCTGTGTCACCGTTATAGGGCTCGTTTCCTTACAAGACTTGTAAAAATCAGAGGACAGTTGTAACTTCTCTTTATTGGTAATTGTATATTTGGTCAAGGGGAAATTATGTCTTCCTCCAGATTTTATATGTAGACATAAAATGTGTGATTTGTATGTTATATAGAATTTTCTATCTTACGTTTCAAGATGAGAACATGTCAAAAAGTCGATGGTATTTTTGGGTTTAAATTGGGTTGGACTTTTTTTTAATATATAGTCTTCACATTCTTTTAAATTTGATGGATTTTCTTCTTGTTTTTTTTATTATCATTAATATGGATGTCCGGACCAGCTTATATGTATCTTAAATAATCTTACAGTATCTGAAGACTGAAATTAATGATTATATAAGTTTTTAATAGTTATTATATTAGCAATCATAAGACTTGAACCTGAAATTACAGGAAAAGTAAATATAATTCTAAATTCTTACCACTAAATTACTTACTAAAAGATTGTCTTTTTATCTTTGTTAGTGGCTACTTTCTTTTTATCTTTGTTAGTGGCTACTTTCTAATTTAATGGACTAGGCAGATAAGTTTTCCTCCTTGATTCTCTTCCTAGCCATTTCCACTCTCTTTTTTTTTTTCAAAAAAAAAAGTAGATTATTAGCACGTCCATCCAAATTTTCATCCCACCCCAATTATTTCCTCGCACATTTTAATTAATTTTTTTTTTGGTCAATTGTTCTAACGATATGTTGTATTGGATTTAAGTTTTAGTCTTAGCTTTTCATCAATCACTGTTTACTTGTCCCAGTAGATTTTTAAATAAATTGTTTTTTACCCGCTATGTAAGTAGAGTTATTTTTTTAATATAATTTTAAGTAGAGTTATTTTTTTAATATAAAAAAATAATCATACGATGATATTCGAGTTAATTTGAATTACCTTGATAAATATATGAAATATGAAATTGAGATATTCTATGGAAAATAAAGCAAAAAACCACAAAACTTAAGGCCAATAACTTGTTTTTAAACAATGAAATTGAAAAACAAATCTTGAAAAAAAGATGTTAGAGAAAAAAACTTGAGTCAACCATCTATTAGCATACTGCCCGTGACATAAGATCGAGATTAAAAAATTAGTTCTTTTAAAACAACTTAGAAAAAAAGGATAAAGCTAAATAAACAAATATCGAAAAAAAAACTCGAGTCACCCCAGCTTAACCTCACTGACCTGCGACCTGGAAAACTTGAGTTAACTCTATCAACCCATCACCTGCTATATGAGGTCATGATTAAAAATTTTAATTTTTTAAAAAATAACCTAGAAAAAAGGATCAAAGTTAAATAAAAAAAACATATAAGGATTTTATTTAGCTTTAAAAAACAAGCTAGATAAATGAAAAAAATATTGAGAGATAAAATTTAAAAAATAAACAAATCAAAAAATGATAAAAAAAAATCAATCATGAGAATGAGCATTATATATTATATAATAAATAAATAAAACCAAATGAAAATAAAAAACAAATAAATACTAATCAAAATAATGCAAACCACAATCAAAATAAAAATGATATGATGTGACAATTTTGAAATTTAACTAACCCAACATGAATTACAATGAGATAAGAGAAAAAAGAAGAGGAGGAGAAAAAAACACTATCAACACCTAATCGTCATGAATTGGGCTATGCATGTCGCCTTATTAGCTTTGTCATCATTTGACGTTTCAGATGACATGGCCACCAGAATACACGCCATCAACTTTTTTTTATTATATTTGCTCATAACTCGAATAGATTATAACAAAAAAACCATAATAAAAATACAAAAATACCTCATGACCCATTATTTATTTATTTTTATCTTAAGGGTAAGAGAGTAAATGTATCTTTTTAAAAAACAAGAAATGACGCAAAAGGCCCTCTTATCTTTTATTTTTGTGTAAATAAGGATATCTATGTAATTTAACCATAAAAAAGTTAATGTATCATTCTAACATCAATTAATTGCATTGTATCAAATAAATCTCATGGAAAAGACTTTCTTACCATATTAAAAGGCCATTTTATGGATAAAACTCGAACTTCCAATTAACCGGATAAAACTCGAACTAGAACCAAGACCAAATTTTAAATACTCTTGACCGTCACAACACCCGGGCGGGATTACGCACCTATGACCTCACCTTATAGATTTTTGCCTCGCCACGCGCCTAACAATTAGATCTAACCGCGTCCAAAATAAGTGTAGCTTATTTTCAACTTTGCTGTCCCGAGCACCCCTTGTCCTTTCGAGCGCCACGTGCCATAATCATAGATTCATGACCAATTATGAGCCTAACTCCCACGTGTGTCTCGTGGAAACCTTTATCAACACAGCTCTCATGAGAATTACGTGCCACAATTTTAAAGCGAGTACGAAACTAACAAGGCTTCTTGCTGGATTTTGTGAATTATCCCGTGATTACATACAGTTCAAATTTGACTCGCTTTTGTGCATGTGGCCGAGAGGCAGGCGACAAGACCCCGATGGGCACCCACATCTAGCGCCGGCACTTTAGATGATTCAGAAAGGGTGCAAGCCGAGCTAAAAAAAAATAAAATAATTTATCATGAATATAAAAACTAAAGTACAAAATTTATTTATTTCTTGGTTTTTGTTTTTTAAAAATATTTTTTAAAAAATTTAAAATTATTTTATTTTTTTTAATATTTTTAAATTACTTTAATGTGTTGATATCAAAAATAATTTTTTTAAATAAAAAATATTATTTTAATATATTTTTAAAATCAATTAGAAATACAATTCCAAATATAATTTTAATATTCAACAGGATTCGATTATAGAGAAATTTAACTTATACATAAAGTCTGGCACGTGAAGACCTTTAGAGGGAATATAATAAAGAGAATCTTGAAAAAGCTGGAAAGGAGCATCCCGTTGTAACTGTAGCGTTACCATTTGAAATACTTTTCGATGATAATATCAGCACGCGAGGAAAGTTCGTGTGGATGTTTGCTTAGACAATAGCTCGTGGAGTCACATGAAAACGACATGTAGGCGTGGGTAAATCATTTTCACCCTCATTTTTTAAGCAAGTTTTTGTTGGGCATGAATGACAGTGACATGTAAAGATTCACATTCCAAGACCGGATTTTTTATTGTCTTTTTTTAGATATTTTTTCTGTTGAAAATTTTAGAAATTATAAAAATATATTAATTTAATATTTTTTCAAGTAAAATTTATTTTTAAAACCAACATAAATACAATTTCAAATACAATACCGATCACAGTAGCACAACAATTCATTAAATAACTCTAGTCAACAAATTCATTACAAACAGCCTTGGTTGAAAGTAGCATGATGGTGACCAATGAAATCAATTGCTGTGTACCTCTCGTAGCATATTAATTCATAGCATAGCACGCACCTCTCGTAGCACGGTCCTAGCCATTGCTTTTCTTCACTGTCCATTTCATTGGTAGAAGAAGATAATAACTCCACAAAATCGCTAATCTTATCATAATTCAAAATTTGGATTTTAACATAGTCCACATTGAATTTAATTCTTATAAATTAAATAGAAATATTAATATAATCCAAAAAACCGAACCTAGAATATTCTTATCCGTGAATTAAGATAATAAAAACCTCATACCTGCTGCACCGTAATTATGGTATGAACAACACACGCTAGAAACTCCCCATCACTGACGAGGTCATAGAAACCCACTGTACAAAATGGAAAAGTCATCCATCAACCAACAACGGCGCATTTCAAATTGGCGGTTCGCTTATGAACTCTGGGTTCCAACAAGAGGCGCACCAACGCCACGTCATCGCCTATATAGTACTGACACGTGTCACTAACAAAATTCACCCA
>Ga0325401_1006127_pt1 | contig 11598 bp, 6 predicted proteins | sample PopdelMetagenome_FD_205666 | JGI IMG/M metagenome (GOLD analysis project Ga0325401, IMG submission 205666) | Populus deltoides microbial communities from Bellville, Georgia, United States - Xylem-PdKOR-R2 | ecosystem: Host-associated > Plants > Phyllosphere > Stem > Wood/Secondary xylem | place...
TCTCAAAGAGCCGGCTGAAATGGCTTAAGTTGGAAAAACCTAGCGCGTAGCCCACCTCGGCCACGGAGCGCTGACCCTGCTTGAGCAGAAAGGCGGCTTCCTTCATGCGGGCCTGCTGGAAGTAGGTGTACACCGAACTGCCAAAAGTCTGTTTGAAGAGCTGCTTGAGCTTGGTTTCGCTCATGGCGGCTTGCTGGGCCAGCGCACGCAGCACGGGTGGCGTGCTTAGGTCGGTGAGCAGCTGGTTGTGCACCTGCAAGAGGCGCTCAGCGTCGGCGCTGTTGACGGGTTGGTGCGGGCCCGATTCGCGCAGCATCAGCTGGCGAAACACCAGGTAAAGCAGTTCTTGCACCTTCACCTGGGTGTAGAAATGGCTGAGGCCGTCGTGCTGGTTTACTTCCGTAATGTTTTTGAGCAGCAGCTTGGCTTCGGCCGACAGGCTGTCAAAAAACAGGAAGGAGCTATCGTCGGCCGTCAGCGCGTTGAGCACCGGATGAGGCTCGTTGCCAGCTAGCAATGCCTTTAGGCGGGGCGTTTTCAGGGCTACTACTAAGTACTGCACGGCGTGCTGCGCCGGAAAACGGATGGTGGAACTCAGGTCGTTGGAGGTGAGCTGAACGGCCGAGTCGTCGCGCTGGGAAAACCGCACCTGCGGATGGTTGGTGAAGGCGATATCCAGCGGCTGCTCGTTGTTATAGAAGAAGATAGTGAGCTGGTCGCTGCGCCCACCCGCCGCCTGGCGATGAATGACCAGGTCCTCGTGCAACTCGTAGCGGTGCATGACCACTTTAAAGTCGACCCCGAACTGCAACTTGCGGACGTACCCCTTGCCCAGGTGCTGGGGGAGGCTGACCAAGCCGTCGTGCACGGGCACCTGTAAGTAATGCGCAAACTGAGTGATAAAGTCGAAATCAGGCGTCGCAAAAAAGCTGAACGTCATACCCAGGAACAAAGTGGATAACTAGCAAGAACGGTAGTGCAATCGGCCGGTTCGCTGCTACACAGGCACCTTATCCAGCCGGAACAAGGTCTGCTGAGGACCCGGCGCGGGGTAAAAATAGGTGATTACCGAACAGGATACCCGGGTAGCACAACGGTACTACCCGCCACGCGTCGCGTTGGCTCCGTTAAGCTCTTGCCCGATCTTACCGCGGCTCTCTTCTGACGTTGCCACAGACACAATAGCGCGCTGAATGTAACGTGAGTTGTCTATCTAAAGCAGGGCTAGTGAGGCCCTTACTTTTATCTACAATGCTCTTTCCGGCATGCCAATGCTTGCTTGGTGCGTGGTTACCTAAATAGCGTTGGCCGCGCCAGCTGCGCCGCTCACGCTGAGCAAGGCGGCATGCTACTCAGCCAGCAGTGTCAGCATTCCATCGGTGCTGCTAACAAGCACGCGTCGACGTTTCAACACACGGGGCGTGTTGACCATATCAGCACCTAAGGGGTGTACCCAGCGCACGCGCCGGGTTGCCATATCCAGCGCATACACCCGCCCGTAGGTGGTCCCAAAGAAGGCAGACTGTTTTGTAAAGACTGGCATCGACGCGGAGTAATCTTCGCCAAAATCGGCGGAAAAACGCCAGGCGGGTACTGGTTTGCCAGCACTGGTTTGCCAAGCTACCACACTGTCGCGCATGGTCTTGGCGAGTAGTAAGTTGCCACCTAGGTTGCCGCCCAGTGATTCGCGCACCCGCCAGCGGTCGTCGTCGACTATCGGCTCGCCGGTGCTCAGGCGGAAGCCGTGCAGCTTTTCGTCGGGCGCGACGGTGTACACGATGCCGTGCTGAATGACGGGCGTGCACATAGCCGGCGAATAGTAGTGGCTGCGCTGCTTGTTTTGCCACTGCCAAGCTAAGCTGCCATCGTTGGCATTGAGGGCGTACAAAGTCTTATTCCAGGTGCCGAACACCACTTTGCCGTCGGCGAAAGCTGGGGTAGCGGGCGGGAAACCAGCCAAAGCAGAGTAGGACCACCGCACTGTGCCGGTAGCTAGGTCGAGGGCCCGAAAAGCTAGGTCGCTGCTCCCAATGTACACGACGTTGTTATGGGTGAGGGGCGAGGCCAGCACTGCCCCGCCTGTTTTTACTCGCCACAGCACGTAGCCGGTGCGCGCGTGCAGGCAATAAATAGTGCTGTCGGCGGAGCCAAAAACCACCCGATTCCCAGCCACCGCCGGCGACGAATAAATGGGCTGCCGACTGCGGAATGTCCAGTTAATCTTATGCTTGCGCAACGACAACGATTTAAACTCGCCCAATAAATTGCCCACTAGCGCCGTGCTTTTCCACACGGCGGGCGTGCTGACCACGTTACCGGCATCTCGGTACTGCCACAGCACACGCGCAGCGGGGAAGGCGGAAACAGCAGGCTTAGAGGCAGATTCGGCGGCTACTGCTGGCGGCTGCGCCGGCGCAAATTGTGCCCATGGCTGGTTGGCTGGTTGGCCGGGAACCACCGTGCGTAACTGCACAGCGCTGGGGGTGAGCGTGGCGAGGGTGTAGGATAGGGTGCCTTCGCGCAGTTGGGCCGTGCGCGTCATGGCGCCGGGCAGACCACCGAAGTTGAATAGCCGATTGACGTGCCCGTGGCCGCAGAAAAAGGCCAACGTATGGAAGCGGCGAAGCCGCTCAAGTACCTCGGGCGCATTGCTCAGCTGGTCGTTCAGTGGGTAGTGAGCAAAAAACAAAACGGGCTGCGTAGGCGGCGTGGCGCGGGCGAGGCTGTCGAGCCAACGCAACTGATCTTGCGGCACGTACCCGCGGCTCATGCGTCCGTACGGCCCCGTGCTGAAACCAATGCAGCGCACGCCCTGCACGTCGGCCACGAACTTTTGATCTTGCCACAACTGGTTGAAAGCCAGTCCGCCGCTCTCCGACCAACCCGTATCGTGGTTGCCTGGCAAGCAGTAATAAGGCTTGTTGAGCTTATCGAGCAGCGCTTTGGTTTGCCGAAGCTGCGCGGTCGTGCCGAAGTCGCTCACGTCGCCGGTGATGACGACGAAAGCTAGCTGCGGATTGCGGTTGATGTCGGCCACGATGGTAGCCAGGCCTAGGTCGTTGCCCGGTTTGCCGATGTGCGTATCGGTGATGAGGGCAAAGCGCAGGGTATCCGGCTGAATGCTTTGAGCTTGTAGCCGGTTGAAAATCAGCAACAAACCACTAGCGACAAGCAGTGGCCTTAGAAAGCGAAGGAGCGTCATGGAGTAGGGATGCGCAGTAAGAAGATGAGCGGCACAACTGAGCCGCCCATCTACCCAGGTAATTCAAGTGGAATAGCAGCCTTAAGCTAGAGCTAGGGCTAGGTTTAGGCTCCCCTCCTTTTTTCAAGGAGGGGGTAGGGGGTGGTTAAACCCGTCGAACGATGCTAGCTTTCGTTTGCTAAGAGCGTGTCTAGGAGATGTCCTGCTGAGCTTGCCGAAGCAGGACGGAAACGAGGTTTTTATCAAATCCTAAATACGCTCTAATTCTAGCCTCCTAGCTCTAGCCGGACCACCCCGGCCTGCGGCCACCCCTCCTTGAAAAAAGGAGGGGAGCTAAACTCTGGGCCTAGCTCTAGCTTTAGGCTACTCGGCCACTTGAATTAGATAGCCTTGGGTCGAACCAGCATATTTTACTTTCCGCGGAGGCTCAACTCTGCCACCACGGGGCGGTGGTCAGAGGCGTAGGTTTCGGCTACTACTTGGTGGCTTTTTACCTGGAAGCGGGCCTGCGGTGCGTAGGTGATGAAGTCAATAGCCTTTGTGGGCGTCACGACTGGGATGGTGGGCAGGCAGGGCTGGCACGTGCGCTTGAAGTGCGTATCGATCTGCTGCACCACCGGCGACTCGGGCTCAGCGTTGAAATCACCGGCTAGCACGAAGGGCAAGGACTCAGCGCCAGCTAAGCGTACGATTTCGGCGGCTTGGAGCTGGCGGTTTTGGTCGGTGCGCTGGGCGTCGAGGTGGGTGCACCCTAGGCGCACTTTTTGGCCGGTGGGCAAGGCGATGGTGGCCGCCGCCAAGATGCGCGGTTCGCCATTGGTGCCCGCCTGCGTAGGCAGCCGATGCACAATGGTATCCTGCAAGGGGTAGCGCGAAAGCAAGGCCACGCCGTAAGCGCCGCCATCGTGGGGGATGGCGCGGCCGAAGTAGCCGTGCATGTGCAGTTGCTCAGCTAGCTCACGGGCCTGGTTGCTGGTGGCACCCGAGCGCCCCGTGTGCACATCAATTTCCTGGAGCATCACCACGTCGGGGTGTTGGGCCTCAATGGTGCGCACGATGGCCGGAATGTCAATAACGCCGGGACGGCTGGGCGGGCTGCAATGGTGCACGTTGTAGCTCATCACACGCAGAGTAGGAGCGGCCGCGGAAGAATTGTCGTCCGTGGTCGGGGCCGGGTCGGCGGGCTTGTTGGCGCTACAGGCCAGCAGCAGCGGAAGGAAAAACCAAGTATGTTTCATGATTACCAGCCAGGATTTTGACCTAGGTTCGGGTTCCGCTCTAGCTGCACCAAGGGGATGGGCCAGAGGTAGTTGCGAGCGGGTGAAAAGTTGCGGTTCGTGTAGGCGATGATAAAGCCGTTGGCGTCGGTGGGCAGTCCGGCCACGTCGGCCGCCGAATGGGCCCAGGCTTTCTTCATGCCTTTCACGTCGTCGGCCAAGAGGTTGCCCTGCTTCCAGCGCAGCAAGTCGAAGTAGCGCTGGCCTTCCAATGCTAGCTCCACACGCCGCTCCCGCCGGATTTCGGTGCGCACGTCGAGGCCGCGGGCAGCTAGCTCCGTGAGGGTCATGTTGCGCAGGCCCACACGCTGGCGTAACTTGTTGATGGTCAGATCCACGTCGGCCTGCGTGAGCTTGCCTTGCTCCAGGCGGGCTTCGGCGTAGGTGAGCAGCACCTCGGCCAAGCGAATAAGGTGAATATCGTTGGCGTCGCGGCTTACCTGCGCTACGGTGCTGGGCTCCACGTACTTCGTGAAGTAGTAGCCCGTGATGGTGACGGAGCCGCGGCGGTCGGAGCGGAACTTGGGCGTGGTGTACACAGCCGGGTTGGTGTTCTGGGTGTTGCCGTCGTAGCGGCCACCCCAGGTAGCGCCGGGCGCCAAGACGGTCTGCGTCATGCGGGGGTCGCGGTTCTTGAACACGTCGGCGTAGGTTGCGTCCTTATACAGCGGCGACTTGTCAATGGGCAAGCCATCGGTGCAGAGGTAGCTGTCGACCAAGGACTTGGTCGGGTTCCAGCGCGCATTTTGGTCCGGCACCTGAAGCTCGCGACTCAGGTTGTGCATGGAAATGTCGGCCAGGTGGGTGCGAGCCAAGATGGTTTCCTTATTGCCGCCGGCCGCGAGCTTGCCGGTGTAAGTGAACAAGTTACGGTAAGCGTTGGCAGTACCGCCGGCCGTGTAAAGCTGGTACACGTTCAGGTCCATCACGGCTTTTGCGGCTTGCTCGGCCACCGCGTAGCGGCCTTCTTGCAGCGCAATCCGCGCCTTGAGGGCCAAGGCCGCCCCCTTGCTGATGCGACCGAGGTTGGTGCCAGTCGGGATGGCGCTGGGTAGGTTGGCGGCGGCTTCGTCGAGTTCCGTGAGCATAAAGTCAACCACCTCGCTGCGTGGCGTGCGGGCGCCGTACACTTCGGGGTCGTCGATTTCGAGCGTTTTGGTAATCAGCGGCACGTCGCCGTAGAAGGCCGTCAGGTAGCTATAGAGGTACGCCCGAATCACGCGCACTTCTGCCGCCAACGCCTCTTTGCGGGCGGGGTCGGCAACTTGCGCCCGGCCGTAATTTCCCAAAAAAGCGTTGCAGCGCCGAATGCCATCGTAGCCGCTGGTCCAATCGGAGTTGAGCGCTGCTACGTCGTTGGTGAAGTTACCGCTGGCAATGCGCTGATAATCCGTCACGCTGGGCCACAGGGTGTTATCCCCTAGGTTTTCCATGTCGACGGTGTTCTTGGCTTTCAAGAACGCGTAGCAGCCGTTGGCGGCTAGGCGCAGCTGGTCTTCGGTTTCCCAGAAAGTCTCATCGACTAGCGCATCCAACGGCACCCGGTCGAGATATTCTTTTTCGCATGCACTGGTCAGCAAAGCTAGCCCCAGCAGCCCGGAGAGAAGGGTTCGTTTCATATCAAAGGCTACTTAAGCGTGACGTTGAGGCCGAACACGACCGTTTTGACCTGGGGATAAAAGCCCCCGACACTGAGCGGCGTTTCGGGGTCGTAGGCGTAGAAGAAATCGGAGCGCGTCCAGAGGTTGTCGGCCGAGGCGTAGACGCGCAACAGGCTCACCCGAAACTTCTGCGTGAGCGAGGCCGGCAGCGTGTAGCCCACCTGCACGTTCTTCAGGCGCAGATAGCTAGCATCTTCCAGCCAGTAAGTGGAAAGGCGCTGGTTGTGCGACTGTTGGTAGGTGAGGCGCGGGTAGCTAGCGCCAGTATTGTCAGGTGTCCAGCGGTCCAAGTGAATTTCCTGGGGCAAGCTGCCTTCGCTGATGTAGGCGTGGCGAGCGGCGCCCGAGATGTAGCCATCGGCCTGGCCCACCCCCTGGAAGAAGATAGCCGCGTCGAAGCCGTGCCAGCCGGCCGTAGCGCGCAGTCCGTAGTTGTAGCGCGGAATAGCGCTGCCAATCACCTTGCGGTCCTGGTCGAGCGTGATGACCCCGTCGCCGTTCAAGTCCTTGTAAATCAAGTCGCCGGGCTGCGCGGGGTCGCCGGCGATAGTAGCGAAGCGGGGCGTGTAGCGGTTGGAGCCGTCCACGTCAAAGTCGGACGCTTGCGCAATGCGGTCGGCCACCAAGCCATAGAAGGCGTCGATAGGTTCGCCCAGAAAACGCACCCGGTCGCCAAACGTCGGCGGCACGCCCCCGAGGCTCACCACCTCGTTGCGCACATCCGAGAGGTTAGTCGTCAAGCTGTAGTTGAACTGGCCCACTTGGTCTTTCCAGTTGGCTTGCAACTCCCAGCCTTTGTTTTGCACCTTGCCCGCGTTCTGCGACGGTTCGGTGGCACCGAGCACGTCGGGCAGCGTTACGCGCAGCAAGATGTCGTTGGTGCGGTTGATAAAGTAGTCGCCGCTCAGGGTGAGGCGGTTACGAAGCAAACCTAGGTCGATACCGAAGTTGGTTTTCTGCACCGATTCCCAGGTCAGGCGCGTGTTCGGCAATTCTGTTTGCGCGTAGCCGAGCGTCTGTTGGTTGCCGATGGGCATGGTGCCAACTGGCCCGATGGTGGCGAGGTAGGGGTAATCGTCGCCAACCCGGTCGTTGCCTTGGGTGCCGTACGAAGCCCGAATCTTTGCGACTTGTACCGTATTTCGCAAACCGTCAAAAAAACGCTCTTCCGAGAAAATCCAGCCCACCGAGCCCGAGCCAAACAGGTTCCACCGCACGTCGCGGGAGAAGCGGGAAGAGCCATCATAGCGGAAGTTGCCCTCTAGCAGGTAGCGGTTGTTGAATATGTAATTGGCGCGGCCAAACGCGGAGCGCAGGGCATTGTGCGTAGCATCACCGTTGTTGAGCTGGTTTTCCGTACCTAGGTTAATAGCACCTACCTCTTGCGTGGGCAAGGATTGGCGCGAAGCAGAGAAATTCTCGCCGCGGTTCGACTCCTGCGAGGCGGCTAGCAGCAGCTTTATCTCGTGCTTGCTCCCAAAGCGTTTCTCGTATTCCGCCATCCCGATGAAGGTCTGGTAGGTGTTGGTGTAATCGCGGGCGTCGAGGGTATTCTTGGCGTTGGTCTGGTAAATCAGTGAGCCGTCGACGGGACTGTAGTAGTTGATGGTTTTGGAGAAGATCGTGCGCTTGGAGTTGGAAGTGACCAAGCCGTACTGGCCGCGCAGCCGAAAGCCTTCAAACAAGCGCAGACTGCCACTCATGTTGGCCGTCACTTCCTGCGAGCTGAACGCATTGGTACCCCCATCCGTGGTGACGGCCACGGGGTTGCGCTGCCCGCCAATGTAGCCCCAGCCGCCCGTAGTAAAGCGCACTGGCACCAGCGGCAGAATCTGAAGCGCCGCGTACAGGGGGCCTGAGCCCGAGCCCACGCCCTCCGACGAGCCCTGGTAGTCGCGGTTGATATAGCCTAGGTTGGCATCGAGTTGCAGGCGGTCGAGCAGGGTGGTGCTCAGACGCACGCGGGCGTTGTTGCGTCGGGCCTGGTAGTTGTCGCCCGTGATGAGGCCGCCCTCGCGCAAGTGGCCGTAGGAGAGATAATACGACAGGTTTTTGGCCCCGCCGTTCAGGCTCACGTTGTGGTTTTGCTGCGGCGCGTGGTCCTTGTATATCTCCTTGATCCAGTTGGTGTTGGCGAAGTAGTTGGGGTCAGAGCCGTTGCGGGCCGTTTCGATTTCGGCGTCGGTGTAGGTGGGCACGCGGCCCACGTTGCGCTGCGACTCATTCAGCAGCTGCATGTAGTCCACGGAACCTAGCACCTTGGGCAGGGCCGTGGGCGTTTGAAAGCCAATGTAGTTGGTATACGTGAGGGAAGGCGCCGCGCCTTCCTTGCCTTTCTTGGTCGTGACCAGCACCACGCCGTTGGCCCCGCGCACCCCGTAAATCGACGACGAAGCCGCGTCCTTCAACACCGAAATCGACTCGATGTCATTAGGGTTCAAGATGTTCAAGTCACCACCCGGCACCCCGTCGATAACCACCAGCGGGTTGGAATCTCCGAGCGTGCCCACGCCGCGCACCCGAATGGTACCGCCGTTCTGGCCGGGCAGGGCCGTGGAGTTAACCACCGTCACGCCTGGCAACAGGCCTTGCAGCGCCGAAGTGGGGTTGGTGATGGGGCGGTTAGCAATGTCGGTGGCGTCGATGTTGCTCACGGCCCCGGTCAGGTTCACCTTTTTCTGGGTGCCGTAGCCTACCACTACTACTTCGCTAAGGGCCTTGTTGTCAGCTACTAGGCGCACGGTAATCGTGGTGCGGTTCTCTAATGCAACTTCCTGAGTCAGGTAGCCCACAAACGAGTACACCAGCTTTGTGGCGCCGTCGGGCACGGTGAGTTGGTAGCGGCCTTCCGCGTCGGTGGTGGTGCCAGTCGTGGTGCCCTGCACTACCACGTTCACGCCCGGCAAGCCGCCGCCCGTTTGCGCATCGAGCACCGTGCCCTGCACCGTGGTAGCCCGCGACGTATTCGACGGCTCAAGGGCTTTGGCGGGCAGCGGCTCAATAATAATGCGCTCGGCTAGGAGGCGGTGCTGCAATTGCAAGGGCCGCAAGACCCGGCGCAGCACGTCTTCGAGCTCTTCGTTGGTGGCCTGCACACTCAGCTTTTTGTCGAGGGGCAGTGTGTTGGTGTAGGCAATAGGCACGTGAGCCACCGAGCTCAGCTTCTGCAACACCTGGCGGAGGGTCTTTTCCTTCAGCTGTACGCTAACTTTCTGTTGCAGATCAACTTGTGCCAGGCTAGGGGGCGTCCAGGCCACTAGCGTCAGCGTGAGTAGGCCTAGGCAAGCCGGACGCGTAAGCACACGTCGGACCGCTCCCGCACGGGAGTAGAATTTTTTCGCCATACTTTTGAATGGTTTGAATGATAAATCCGCGGCGCCTATGTCAGTAGTCGCTCCGGCAAGCCAGGGCCGGGGGTGTTGGTCGCACGTCCGGCTCTTTCGTTTTTAAGCAAGGGAGTTTGAGGGGGTGAACGACAGGGGAGAAGTAGTGAAAAAGCGTGCAGTAGCTGCCCTAGCAACCCGGGCCGGTGAGCAGGATATGTTGTTGACGCTGTGTATAATGGCTGCCCGTTAGGGCCGTAATTACTTCCAGGGCTTCCGCCAGCGACTCGTGGGCGAAGGAGACCGTAAGGCGGCAGGCTTGGAGCTGCTTGCCTCCAAGCGCAATCGTGACGCCGTAGCGCTGAGCTAGCTTGTCGGTGATTTCGGCTAGGGTAGCTTGCTCAAAAACCAGCTGCCCGCGTTGCCAGGCAAGGCTCAGCTTCGGATCGGCTACCGGCTCCACGGCCAGCGCGTGCGCCGAAAGCACCGCCTTTTGGGCCGGGTGCAGGGCTACGGCTTTCCCGCTAGTTGAGTCGGTGACCACCACCCGCCCCGTAAGTACCGTCACTTCCTGCCGGCTTGTGTTAGGGTAGGCGTACACGTTGAAGCTGGTGCCTACCACGCGGGTTTGGAGCCGGCCGCTGTAAATCAGGAAAGGGTGCGCGGCGTCTTTGGCAACTTCAAAGTAGGCCTCGCCCTGCAAGTACACGTCCCGCGTTTGGCCCTCGAAGGCGGTGGGGTAAGTGAGGGTGCTGTTGCCGTTAAGCTGCACAACGGTGCCATCGGCTAGGGTGAGACGCGCTACTTGCCCAGCGGCGGTGTGGCGTTCTGCCAGCGAAGGGACAAGGAGTGACACATTGTGGAAATAAGCCGCCCCGGCAACCAAGAGCAGCAACACCACCGCCGCAACCGACAGCCAACGCCCGCGCCGTGGTGGTGCACGCTTTGATTCCGTGGCACTCAACTGGTCGAGGCGAGCTTCCAAGGCCGTTATGGCGGCGGTAGTCGGGGGCGGCGAAAGGTGCAAACGCTGCAACTCTTCGTAGCGATCCAAGGCATCTTGCACCTGCTCCGGCGTGGCGCGTTGTAGCCACTGCTGAAAAGCTAGGTGCTCCGCCTCGGTGTGCTGACCAGCGGCAAACTTTGCCAAGAAATTTGGGTAATCGTCCGCGTCCATAAAGCTGATTTCGCCCCTAAGACGAACAACTTGGCGCCGCGACCCCCTGGTCACAAAAACGTAATACACCTAGGTCGAAGCGTGCTAACCGTACCAACCTAGGCGAGAGGGAAAAGTGCGGTGCTTAGCCCAGCAAGCCTTGCACCAATAGCCACAGGCTACCAACCGACGCCACAAGGTTGCCGTCGGGCACTAGCTTTTTTTTCATGAACTCAACGGCGGCGTACAGCTGCTTTTTCACCACCGATTTCGAAATGGCAAGCTGCTCGGCTATTTCGTCCAACGTTAGCTCTTCCTGGGTGCGCAACAAAAAGATCTGACGGCGCTTGGTGGGCAATTGGTTGATAAGTACCTGGGTAAGCTCCTGGTATTGCTGCTCGATCAGGGCGCTGTCGGCGGGTTGCAGGTGAAGGTCGCGGGTGGCGTGCACCTGCGCATAGGTACTCACTTGGCGCTGTTGCCGGCGCACCTCATCGAACACGAGGTTCTTGGCCGCCCGGTAGAGGTAGCTGCGAAAATGGGCTACTTCCGGCAACTGCTCGCGCCGCTCCCAAATGGTGATGAACACTTGCTGCACTAGCTCCTGAGCGGTTTCCTCGGAGCGGGTAAACAGAAAAACGTAGCGCTGCAAGCCGGTCAAGTACGTACTGTACAACTGCGTAAACGCCCGTCGGTCGCCGGTGGCTACGGCCGCGAGGAGCCGCTTTTCTTCCTGTGGAGAGTTCATGTCCGTCGTTTTGACGAAGGTACTCGACCCGGCAGAGTACAGCTGGTTATTAAATTATTACCTGAATTCGCAAGGCGCTACCCTCAGTGGACAGGATTGTTACCCTCATGATCTGTACCAAGTACCATACAAACGAAAAAGCCCCAACCTAGCTAGGTTGGGGCTTTAGTTAGGTGATCAGGAAACAGTTTGCCGAAGGCCGTACGCTAGAATTTGAGACTATCTGCTAGC
>Ga0325401_1006128_pt1 | contig 11598 bp, 7 predicted proteins | sample PopdelMetagenome_FD_205666 | JGI IMG/M metagenome (GOLD analysis project Ga0325401, IMG submission 205666) | Populus deltoides microbial communities from Bellville, Georgia, United States - Xylem-PdKOR-R2 | ecosystem: Host-associated > Plants > Phyllosphere > Stem > Wood/Secondary xylem | place...
GTGCAAACGTTTGTTAGCCGGCAATTTTCATTGCCGGCTAATCACTAAAATTCTTCGGGCGGAAACCACCAGAATCATTTCCCACACTACAAAGCTGAAGCAGTACGCTTATAAATCTCTCCCGCACTCTCCTGCTACATCAATCAAATTACGCCCGGCAACCTAGGTGAGGAAATTGACGCTCAGCTGATCTTGAAAATAAATGAAGAAGCCGTCATGGCTTTTCCTCCTTGGGAGGCGCAGAACATATGCGTGGGCTTACCATCTCGCATGAGTAGCTGAGGGCGTTCTAGTCGGCCATAGCGTTTTAAGTTAGCGGGCGCCGGGGGCTCCTGCACGTAGTCGCGCACGGGCAAGAAGGCAATCAGCGGGTACTCCCACTGCTTGCCATCGTCGGACTCCAGATACAGACCGACTTCCTGGTTATAGACGCCCATATCGCGCGCCAGCATCCGAAACTTGTTGTGCTGTCGCCACACGTAAGCATCTTCAAACTGTTTGTTGTTGCCCTGCTTGGAAAAATCAACCACCGGATTGCCGGCGTATTTCACGTAGGGCCCTTCCAAATGCTCCGCAATGGCTAGGCCGTACTTGCGGTTGCCTTTGATCACTGGGTCTTTCGCTGTCACATAGTCCTCCGTGTTCCAGGACTTATAGTACAGCCAGTATTGCCCGTTGGGATGTTTCACGAAGGCTGGGTTGGTCGTGCAATGGTCGTCCCAGGCCCCCGCCTCGCCAGGCAACAGCAGCGGCTGATCGGGCCGTCTCCAAGGACCTTCTAGCGAATCGGCCATTGCTAGCCCAATGCGCTTGGTGTCCGTCTTGCCGTTCGAGTTGCCCATGAAAAACAAGCAATACTTGCCGTCTACAAACTGGATGTGGGGGTTATGGCAAGTAGTAGCGTCCCAAAAACCCGGACCACGCGGCGCCAATACCGTTTCCACGTACTGAAAGGGCCCTTCGGGCGAGTCACCCACGGCGCGCGCAATCTCCGAGCTATTGATCCATCCGCCCATCCCGCGCTTTGCAGGCCAGCGAGAAAAGAACATGTGCACTTTGCCATCGGGCCCGTAAATAGGGCTATTACACCACACGTACCAATCGGGCATCTCCAACGCACGCCCCACCACATACAGGTGCTTGCTGAACTTCGACAGATTGTTTTTGGGGAAGCCGAACTGCCGCTTGCCAGCAAGGCCAGCCGCGGCTCGCGCAAATGGTGCGAGGGTTAGGCTCGCAATAAAATCTCTACGCGTCAACATCTTTTTTCCTACCTAGGTTATTACCTCATCTTGCCAGCTTTTCGTGGAGCAATTACCCAGCAATGAGTGAGTCTCTGCCCGGTTCTCTTCCACTTGGGAACAAGCTAGCTGCGCTTCCACCACGACGCAAAAAGAAGGCGTTCAGCACCATAACTCTCCTGTACTCTTCGGCAACAGCATCACTACCGCTATGCTTAGCGCTTTAGCTATCCATTAAATTGATGTACTCCATTCCGGGACTTTCTGCTTCGCAACGCATAGCGGCTCAGCACTAATTTTGGGTTGGCGCACCAGTAAATTCTTCGTGCGAACAACCATGTTTGTAACTTGCGCTGATTGTATCACTTTAGCTATAAGAATATCCAGCAGCAAAGTTTTTCTCCTTCTAGCACGTTTTCTTCTTCCTTATTCAGGAAAGATTTTGTACAATAGAAAAGAATACAACCAGTTGTTCCAGATTGATTTGTCTACGTTTTTTCGCTTTACTTCTTGTGTAAGATTCACAGACGCGTGTTTCCACTGGTGAATTCCTTTCAATAATGGCTATTTCTACACTGTCTGAGTCAGATTCGCTTATCATCTCCTACGACGATACAAACCATTGGCTGTATGTTGATTGGCAAGGCGAGCTAGGTGCCCCAGAGATTAAGGTTGGTATCGACCAACTTCTCATCTGCTTACAGCAGGCACCTTGTCATAAGATCCTGAATGACAATTCAAATGTGCTAACTGCCACGTGGCCTTTCTCTGAGTGGGTTGCCGTTGACGCTATGCCCCGACTGGCAGCGGCGGGAGTACAATACATTGCCTGGGTTTTGTCGGCGGCACTGGATTGTCGCTCTTATGCCGATCAAGCCGTGGGCATGACGAAAGCTCCTTTAGTAGCTGTATTTGATGAGCTGATCGGCGCGCACCAGTGGCTAAGCTACTGCGAGCAATGGTTTCCGGCGCAACGTTATCTGGGCACCATCGCTTAATTATTACTTCGCTGTAGCCCCCTCCTGCTGCAGCGCGACCATTCAACACATTATGCTAACAGCCCCACTTAACGGTGGGGCTATTTTTTTGTCGACGGCTTTGGGGAAGACACCTAGGTTTTCGGTAATCAGTAGCATCAAACAGCTAATGCTCATCTAGTTGGGCAGAGTTATATCAAGCATTTCCTCGGTTATATTCTTAGGTATATAGCGGTGTATCAGCACAATACGTGTTATCTCATTAGAATGAATCTAGTTAACGAAGTTTGACAGCAGGCGTACTGATGGTACTAGCTCTCGTCGGCTGTTTACGCCCGATGATTAACCGATGCGTGCTGTGCTCCACCGCCTTTTTAGTAGGGCTTGGCCACTCGCCGTATCGCTTGCGTTTCATCCCTCTCACCTAACCCATTTGCTCCATGAGCAGCAAAGTTTTAACCGAACCCGTAGGCAACGTGGCCGTAGCGCTGCCGCCCCTTCAGCGCATTACATTGACGATCAATGGTGCGGAAAAACAGCTTGAGGTAGCCCCCTGGACCTCGCTGCTCGACCTATTACGCGAATACCTCGACCTGACCGGCACCAAGAAAGGCTGCGACCATGGCCAGTGCGGCGCCTGTACGGTGTTAGTCGATGGCAAGCGTATCAACTCTTGCCTGACCCTAGCCGTCATGAAGGACGGTTGCGAAATCACCACCGTTGAAGGCCTGAGCAAAGGCGACCAGCTGCACCCCGTACAGGAAGCCTTTATTGAGCACGACGCCTTCCAGTGCGGTTACTGCACACCTGGGCAGATCTGCTCGGCCGTGGGTCTGATCAACGAAGGCCACGCCAAAACAACCGATGATATTCGTGAGCTGATGAGCGGTAACATCTGCCGTTGCGGCGCTTACCCTGGAATTGTGGCTGCCGTGGAGCAGGCCCTGAATGTGTGCCAGCCTAACCGATAGATTATGAATAGCTTTTCATACACCCGCGCGAAAGAGGTTGATACCGCCGTACGCGAAATCACGCAGGATAAGTCGGCGAAGTTCATTGCCGGTGGCACCAATATTCTGGACTTGATGAAGGAGAACGTGGAGCGTCCCGACCGATTGGTGGACATTAACCGTTTGCCTTTGCAACAAGTTGAGGGCACGACCGACGGCGGTTTGCGCCTAGGTGCCCTCGTATCCAACGCCGATACGGCCTACCACCCGGAGGTGGTGGAACGCTACCCCCTACTCTCCAAAACGATTCTGGCGGGCGCTTCGGCGCAGCTGCGCAACATGGCCACCGATGGCGGCAACCTGTTTCAGCGCACCCGCTGCTACTACTTCTACGATACGGCTACGCCTTGTAATAAGCGCGAACCTGGCTCGGGCTGCTCGGCAATTAATGGCTATAACCGCATTCACGCCATCCTAGGTACCAGCGAGCAGTGCATTGCCACGCACCCCAGTGATATGTGCGTGGCGCTAGCGGCGCTGGATGCCGTAGTGAACGTGAAGGGACCAAGTGGTGAGCGACAGATCAAGTTTGCGGATTTCCACCGCTTGCCCGGCAACGAGCCCCAGTACGACAATACGGTGCAAGCTGGCGAAATCGTGACCAGCATTGACTTGCCGGCGGAGGGCTTTGCCAAAAACTACACGTATCTCAAGCTGCGCGACCGGGCTAGCTATGCCTTTGCACTAGTATCAGTAGCCGTGGGCCTCGACCTAGAAGGCGACACGGTAAAGGAAGCACGCGTAGCACTCGGCGGTGTGGCCCACAAGCCATGGCGCAAACCCGAAGCCGAGGCTTTGCTGAAAGGCCAAAAAGCCACGAAGGAAAACTTCCGCAAAGTAGCCGACGCCTTGCTGCAAGGCGCGAAAGGTTTTGGCTCCAACACCTTCAAAATTGAGCTAGCACACCGCGCCATCGTGCGGGCGCTGGTAATGGCCACTGAAATGAAGAAGAAATAATGACAGCAACTACTTATATCGGGAAGCCAACCAGCCGCGTGGATGGTCGCGCCAAAGTAACGGGCGAAGCAAAATACGCCGCCGAGTTCAACACCCCGGGCCTGACTTATGGCTATGTAATTTCCAGCGCCATTGCCAAAGGCAAAATCAAGAAAATTGATGCCTCGCAGGCCCTAGGGTTGGCAGGCGTGCTGCAAGTCTTTACCCACGAGAATGCGCCTCGACCGGCGTATTTTGACCGCAAGTTCAAGGACGACGACGCAGTAGCAGGCTCGCCTTTTAAGCCGCTCTACGACAACGAAATCAAGTTCAGCCAACAACCGATTGGTTTAGTGGTGGCCGACTCGTTTGAGGTAGCCCGCTACGCCGCGTCGCTGGTACGCGTGGAGTATGACGTTGAGCAGCCCGATACAAACTTGCGCCGCAAGCCCAAGGGCCACAAAGCACCTATGGGCAAGCTTGGTTTCGTGCCGCCCAAAGATCGGGGCAACGCGGAGAAAGCCTTTAAAAACGCTGAAGTGCAAGTAGAAGCCGAGTACTTCCACATGCCCGAACACCACAACCCGATGGAGATGTTTGCCTCCACTGTGATTATGGAGGAAGACGGCAAGCTGAAAATTTACGACAAAACGCAAGGCGCTTTCAACAGCCAAACCTACGTGACGAAAGTTTTTGGCTTGAGCAAGGAAGAAGCGCGAGTGATTAATCCTTACATCGGAGGCGGTTTCGGCTCGGGCTTGCGCCCGCAGTACCAACTCTACTTATCGGTGATGGCTGCACTGGAGCTGAAACGTTCTGTGCGTGTGGTACTCACGCGCCAGCAGATGTTCAGCTTTGGCCACCGCCCTGGTACACTTCAAACCGTGTCACTCGGTGCTTCACACGATGGTTCATTGCAGGCCATCAAGCACGAGGCCTTATCGGAAACATCTCGCTTTGAGGAATACACCGAGGTAATCGTTAACTGGTCGGGCTCGCTCTATCACTGCGACAACGTAAAGCTAGGCTACTACTTGCGCAACCTCGACTTGTTCACGCCGCTTGATATGCGGGCGCCAGGCGCGGTTACGGGCATTTTGGCTACCGAAACGGCCATGGACGAGCTAGCTTATAAGCTCAACATCGACCCACTGGAGCTGCGCCTGATCAACTACGCCGAGGAAAATGAGTTTGAAGGCAAACCCTTCTCTAGCAAAGCCCTGCGCGAATGTTACCACCAAGGCGCCGAGCGCTTTGGCTGGGCTAAGCGCAAACCGCAGCCCCGTTCTACCCGCGAAGGCACGAAGCTCATCGGCTGGGGCGTGGCAACGGGTATGTGGGATGCGCAGCAGCAAAAAGCAGCGGCTAAAGCCAATCTTTCTATCGACGGGAAGCTGGTAGTCGCTAGCGGTACCGCCGACATCGGTACCGGCACCTACACGGCCATGACGATGATTGCGGCCGAGACCCTAGGTTTGCCCCTAGAAGACGTTACTTTTAAGCTAGGTGACACGACCTTGCCTCAGGCCCCGCTGGAAGGTGGTTCCTGGACGGTATCTTCCGTGGGCACGGCCGTGAAAGAAGCGTGCGAAGCTGTTGGCAAGAAGGTGCTCAAGCTGGCTAAAAAGGTGAAGAACTCGCCTCTTTCGGGGGCTAGCTTCGACGACGTGGAATTCGTGGATGGAAAGGTGCAACTCAAGGGCGATTATTCGTCGGGGGTGCCCATCGTGGAAGCTATGCGGCAGGGCGAAACCAACTTCATTGAGGAAGAAACTACGGCGTTGCCCAACTTCCTCAAGCAGATGAAATACGCCCGCAACTCGCACTCGGCGGTGTTTGTGGAAGTAGAGGTAGACGAAGACCTAGGTCAGATTTGCGTGCGCCGCGTAGTGAGCGCCATTGCCGGCGGCCGCGTGATTAGCCCCAAGACGGCTCGCAGCCAAATCATTGGCGGTGTGGTGTGGGGTATCAGCATGGCCCTGCACGAAGAAAGTGTGCTCGATCATAACCTAGGTCGCTTCATGAACCACAACTTGGCTGAGTACCACGTAGCCGTCAACGCTGACATCCACGATATCGATGTCATTTTTGTGGAGGAACACGACGAAATCGTCAACCCGCTGGGTGCCAAAGGGCTTGGCGAGATTGGGATTGTCGGGGTGGCGGCAGCCGTGGGCAATGCCATCTACCACGCCACGGGTAAGCGCGTGCGTGATTTCCCCATTACGCTAGATAAGCTGCTGTAAGTAGAAGCGCACAACGCACAAAAAGCCTCGCCTGCTCGGCGGGGCTTTTTTATTTTAAGACTATATTAAACTGAAAATCACTTACTCAACGTGTCCATCTTCGGAGGGCCAAAGCTGACCGTACAGACGTTCTACCCGTATCCATTCGCGTAGTTGCGCAAGCGCCGAAGCAGCACTTTTGGCCGTTACTTTATAGGTACCGCACATAGCAATGTACACGTCTTCGGCGGCGGCGTGGTGCGCCCGCGTGAGTTGACAATGACCGATGTGATGCAGCACTTCTACCCGGTAACCGTGGGTCCGATAAATCAGGAGGGGATCTGGAGTCAACGTGATAAGGCGCAAAATAGAAGTATATTAATGTAGAAGCGGCTTAAGTCGTGAATTGAACTTACGACCCAAGAGGCTAATCCGCTAAGATCAGGCCAGCAAAGCCGAAACCTACGTGGTCAACCTAGCAGCGGATTGTTGGCCTGAGCTAACGTATGTGCAAGGCACTTCTTTTTACCACAATCCAATCCAACCTAGCAAAAGAAAAATAATCTACCTACACTGCTGATTACGAACAGCATATAATCATTTTAATTTTCTATTAATTATAGCTTAAATCATAATTGTAGCTATCTAGATTTTGTGCGCAAATCATGGTTAAATAGTGGTTCTATTGGCGCATTTTATTTTTGGGCACCCGGTTCGCCTACCTTAGGGCATCAATGAGCCGACCCTAGGCGCTCATTTTGTCCTATTACCTTATTTCCTGTTATGGTAGTTCTCGCTCCTCACCTTTCACTCGAGCATCCTATTATCCAAGCGCCGATGGCGGGTACGGCCACTCCTAGCTTAGCCGCGGCCGTTTCGAACGCAGGTGGACTAGGTTCTTTGGGCGTAGGAGGCGCTTCGGTGGAAGCTGTGCGCCAAATGATAGTCGAAACGCGCCAAGCAACGGATAAACCCTTCAATGTAAACTTATTCTGCCACCGGCCAAGCCCATCTGACGGGCCACGCGAAGCCTGTTGGCTAGACTATTTGCGGCCGTTTTTCGCGGAGCTAGGCAGCACACCCCCTCCCCATTTGCCTAGCCCGTACCTGAGCTTCGTGGAGAACGACGCCATGCTAGCCTTACTGCTTGAAACCCGTCCGCCGGTTGTCAGCTTCCACTTTGGCTTGCCAGCTCCGAATCAGCTCGCTGCCTTGCGCAACACCGGGGCCACACTGCTTGCTTCGGCCACTACCCTTGCCGAGGCACAACTGCTGGAAGCGGCGGGTATTGATGTGATAATAGCGCAAGGCGTAGAAGCCGGTGGGCACCGCGGCGTGTTTGAGCCCGAGCGCGGCGACGCAGGCCTAGGAACCTTGGCCCTTACTCGTTTACTGGTGCAGCGGCTCCGCACGCCGGTAGTAGCGGCGGGCGGTATTATGGATGGGGCGGGCATTGCGGCGGTGCGCCGCTTAGGTGCGGCAGCAGCGCAGCTAGGTACGGCTTTCATCTCCTGCCCCGAATCAGCAGCGGATGCGACGTACCGGGCGGTGCTGCTCCAAAATCCGCCGCCCCTTACCGCCATTACGGCTACCATCTCCGGCCGCCCGGCCCGGGGCGTTGCGAACCGCTTTGCGCGCGACGTCGACCAGCCTGGCCGGCCAGAAGTGGCGCCTTTCCCTCAAGCTTACGATGCTGGCAAACTCCTGATAGCCGCCGCCAAGCAACACGGCACCCCCGCCGATTTTGCCGCGCACTGGGCCGGGCAGGGCGTAGGCTTATCCCGCGCCTTACCCGCAGCCGAACTCATGCGCGTGCTCGTAGCGGAAATGAACGAGGCGAGTAAAACGACCTAGGTTAGGGCTAAAAAGCAAGCTCCCCTCCTTTTTTAAGGAGGGGTTGGGGGTGGTAAAAGTTGGTAGAACAAGAAGCTAGCTGTTAGCTTTCTGATTCTAGCCGGACTACCCCCAACCCCTCCTTAAAAAAGGAGGGGAGCTTGTTTTCTAGTACTAGCACTAAGGCTTATCAACTACAACAGTTGCCCCGGTTAGACTCACGTCTGCTTTCAGCACCCGCCCAGCTGCTAGGCTTTGACTTAAGGGCTGCCCGCCCCCGGCAAAAAGTTGCACCCGGCCGGCCTGCACGACGCGTTGCGTTTTGGCGTCGAGCAAAGACAATTGGCGCGGTGTGAGCGTAAACTGCACCGTCTTCTTCTCCCCTGCCTTCAACGACACCCGCTGGAAGCCTTCCAAGGCATGCAGTGCCACGCGGCCTTTCGCATCGGGGTGCTTCACGTAAAGCTGCACGACTTCCTCGCCAGCTCGCTGACCCGTGTTCTGCACCTCTACGCTCACGCTGAGCGGCTTGCCCGTTTGCGGCTTTGGTGCGGCTTTCAAATTGCTGTATTTGAACGTAGTGTAGCTGAGACCGTGGCCAAAGGGATACAGCGGAGTGTCTTTAAAATAACGGTACGTGCGGCCATCCATGTTGTAGTTGTCGAAGGCCGGCAGCTGGCTTTCCGACTTATAGAACGTGACCGGTAAGCGGCCGCTGGGGTTGTAGTCGCCAAACAGCACGTCGGCGAGGGCCGTGCCGGCCGCTTGCCCGCCGTACCAAATGTTGAGAACGGCCGGTAGGTTAGCGGCTTCCCATTGACACCCGATGGCGCTGCCCGTCATCATGGTAAACACCACGGGCTTACCCGCCGAGTGCAGCACCTTCAACAGTTCGGTTTGCACTTTGGGCAGGGCAATGCTCGTCCGGTCGCCCCCGCTGAAGCCTTCCACATCCACTTTCATTTCCTCGCCTTCCAAGCGTGGAGAGATGCCGCCCACAAACACAATGGCGTCGGCGTCTTTCACTTGGGCCAAGATGTTTTGCGCGTTCATGGGCACAATGTGCGCACCCGTGAACTTTAGAATCGTGCGGCTCACGGCTTGAAAGTACTCTATTTTAAGGTCGATTTTCTGTCCGGCCTGCACCTTAATAACGTACTGCTTGGTCGATACGCCACGGCTATTCCAGTTGTCAATCACCACGCGGTTGTCCACATAAAGGCGGTAGCCGTCGTCGCCGGTGATTTGCAAAGCTAGCTCCTCCGACTTCTCCGGCGTGAAAGTGGTAACGTAACGCGCTGACACGTTCTCCGAAGGTAGCCCCTTCACGATTTCCATTTTCGTGTTGGCGAGGTAGCGGTCCAGCCCTGGCTCCATCACCGTTGCTACCGGCTGGCCTTCTAGATTCGTGCCCTTAAAGTACTCAGCCCGGAAGCCTTTTTGCCCATTGTAAGCTAGGTTCTTGTTGATATCGAACGCCTCGTACACGGTGTTGCTCGCGTAGTCAACCCCCTGGATGTAGGTTACTTCCGTATTCTTTCCTGCCTTGGCCTTGATGCCTTCGAGGGGCGTAATGATGTCGGTGGGGAAGCCGTTGTAGTTGCCCAGCTGCACGCTTTCATTGTTGGCGTTCGGACCTAGCACGGCAATCTTCTTCAGGTCTTTGCGCAGGGGCAGCGTGTTCTTGTCGTTCTTCAGCAGCACGATTGACTCGCGGGCCATTTTGAGGGCGTGCTCCTGGTGCGGCTTGCTTTCTACCACGCTCATCGGAATCTGGGCGTACTTCACTCGCTCCACCGGGTCGAACATACCGAGCTGAAAGCGAATCTTGTAAAGCCGCTTCACCGATACATCCAGTTGCTTTTCCGTTATCAGGTTCTTCTGCACCGACTCCAGCAACGAGTTGTAGGTAAACAGCTTGCCCGTGGCGCACTCAATATCAGTACCATGCAGCACGGCATTGGCGGCGGCGGTGGCGGCGTCAGGGTCGGTTTTGTGGTGTTGCCAGAAGTCATTCAGCCCGTCGCAGTCGGAGGTCACGTAGCCGTTGAACTTCCACTTGCTGTAGAGAATATCATTCATCAGCTTGTCGCTGCCGCAGCAGGGCTGGCTGGCGTAGGCGTTGTAGGCGCACATTACGCCGGCCACCTTCGCGTCCACAATCAGGTCGCGGAAAGCCGGCAAGTAGGTATCCCACAAATCATAGTCGCTGATCTGGGCGTTGAACTCGTGACGCGAAGGCTCGGGGCCGCTGTGCACGGCAAAGTGCTTGGCGCAAGCCGTAATTTTCAAGTACTTCGGGTCGTCGCCCTGGAAACCCTTTACCAGCGCCGAACCTAGCTGCCCGGTGAGGTACGGATCTTCGCCGTAGGTTTCCTGGCCCCGCCCCCAACGCGGGTCGCGGAAGATGTTGATGTTGGGCGTCCAGAACGTGAGGCCTTGGTAGATACCTCGCTCGCCGCGGCGCACGTATTCTTGGTGCACGGCCCGTGCTTCGTCGGAGGTGATGGTAGCCATCTTCAGCATGGCCTCTTTGTCGAACGTGGCCGCCATGCCGATGGCCTGGGGGAAGACGGTCGTTTTCATGCTCGTGCGCGCCACGCCGTGCAGGGCCTCGTTCCACCAGTTGTAGGCCGGAATCCCGAGCCGGTCGACGGCGGGCGAGGCATTCAGCATCTGTGATACTTTCTCGGGCAGCGTCAGGCGGCCTACTAGGTCATCAACCCGCTGATCGATGGGCAGATCGGGATTGCGAAAGGGCAAATCTTCGACGGAGCTAGCTTGTGTGGTGCGCGCCGTTGTGTTGGCTTTGTGGGTGTCGGATTGCTTATGTGGCTGCGTTCCGCCGGTGAAAGCAAGCAGCGCTAAGGCGATTACGGGTTTGTTCATGTAGTAGCAGTGGTGAATCCTCCAAGAGCGGCTCTAAAGTAGAGGCCCAGCCGGCTTCTGCAATCGTTTTAGGAATAAATACAACTTATTACACTAGAAAAAATCGATGCAATCGATTGTGATATGCAGGCTTACCCGCAGAACCGCTAGCTTGCTTGCTTAGAACTTTTTCACTCACTTTTCCCTCAACCTACTCGCTGATGCTATGAAGCATTTTCGCTCTACCCTCCTATTCTTTTGGCTGATCTTGGCCGGACTAAGTGCCCCTTTGCCTAGCCTCGGAGCGGCCCCCAAGCGTGACTTTTACCAACTCAAAATTTACCATCTGCAAACTCCGGAGCAGGAACAGCGCCTCGATTCTTACCTCCAACAAGCCTATGTGCCTGCACTGCACCGGGCGGGCATCAGCAAGGTCGGCGTTTTCAAGCCAATTGCGACTGCCAACGCAACGACACCTGCCCCAACGGAACAGCTTGTGTTTGTGTTA
>Ga0325401_1006138_pt1 | contig 11590 bp, 9 predicted proteins | sample PopdelMetagenome_FD_205666 | JGI IMG/M metagenome (GOLD analysis project Ga0325401, IMG submission 205666) | Populus deltoides microbial communities from Bellville, Georgia, United States - Xylem-PdKOR-R2 | ecosystem: Host-associated > Plants > Phyllosphere > Stem > Wood/Secondary xylem | place...
AGGACATAAGGAAGTTGAAGGTGAAGGAGACTGCCCATGTCTGATATCAAAACCCAAGGAATTGGACCCAAACCTGCTGAAAACGTTCCTATATATAGCTAAATTCAAAGAGTAATTGTCAGAGTTAACATGGGGATTGGATGTTCTGTTGTTATATTTTTTTAAGGAAGATCAATCCATGTTAACATTGATATAGTTTGAGAAAAAATTGTTGTCTTACCAATACGCCAATTACAGCGAGTATAGGAACTGCCTTGAGTGCTCCTTCATTAACCTGTTTCACGCAATGCATCTCTAAATATTTTAATATTTGGAAAAGGCAGTATCATGACTGTGATTTGAGAGGTATATATATATGAGGAGTTTGACTATAACCTACGGATAGAATGAAACCCCTGTTATTATGCAGGCAAGGACAAATCCTGATGCAGAAACCTAGAATGCAAAGAAAGCGCATAGCTTTCAATATGTGAAGTTTCTGTAATGCGGTTTCAAACTCTTTTTCACGTCCCTTCTTTGCTTGCATTCATCAGATAGTGTTTCATACATCTACTTTATTCGTAGTTATTATTTACGTATACATGTTGCTGCTTACCAGCCATCTAGGGGACTGATCTGGAATGAGAAACATGCCAACAAGCAGAATTTAAGCCCTGCAAGACTTCAGAAGTAATTAAGCTCCCTATCTTACTACCATTTGCTATAGTTTTGTTAATTTTGATAATTGAATATACAAATGGACAGAGGAATCTAACCCGTCAATGCCAAAATCCTCCATCTCAGTACTGTCCCTATTATGAATGCACCAGACACTCCAGTAGCACCAATGAGCTGCAAGAAACCATAATGTAACGAGTTGTGATCCTTACGTATAATTAATAATTATGGATGATCTGCACTATCTATTTTTTCTATTCTTTGATTCAGAAAGATGAAATCAAATTTACTTACGAAAACATAGTGTTTCTGCAACTTCGTCCTCTGCAATATTTACCTGAGTCAAAGCTGTTAATGTTCCTCTAAGGTTTTTGGGTGCAATTTCTGCTATAAAAACGGGTACCTAGTCAATGACATTAATATCATCAGCAACAAGTTTTACTTTAATCAAATGCTAGAAGAAGAATGTAATGTACGTACCACGTAGGACAAGGCACCCCCATTCCGTATCCTGTTGCCAATCTTCCAATGTCCAATGCAAAAACACCCTTTCGTATTAACCATGACAGAGTAAAAGTTATAGTCATTGCGTTGTATAGATCGTTTTGGTATGCATATTTAGCTGACACAAACCTTAGCCAAGTAAATGGCAAGCCATCCTGCAACACAGAAGGTGCTAGAAAATCTCATTGCCTGCGTTCCACATGAATACGGTCTTATCAGATGAATGTTCTCCAGAAAAAAATATGCAAGAGCTAAATCCCTCAAAAGTGTAGCGAGAAAGAACTGAGATTCACAATATCTTTTTTCTTTTACTGGATGATCATGATACGTTCCAAAACTAGAAATTTTCTTACCACTTTCCGACCAAAGTAATCAGCAATCGGTCCACATGTGATTGCACCGATCATTGCTCCAATTGTCAATGTGGAACCAAAATAAGAATACTGCATGCATACTCAGAAATCAATAAATCAGTATCGAAGCTAAAAACCTTAGGATTGACTTCCTACATTTGAAGTTGCGTTGTATAACAGGATCTTGTTTTGTTTACAAAAACCCCAAATATACCTTGTACATTATCCTAAGAGTTGGTTTTCTGCAATTGCTCTTAACTCGTGTATAATTCTTTTTCCATGGAAATAATATTTTTGTTTCATAGTCATTTATTATTCCATTTTTCTCCGTCATCGTAAACATAGTAAAGTGTTGCCAACAGTGATTAAATTTTAATGTATAAACCTTTAAACTTGTCATATTCCTGAAAATATACGTGATTGTTCTGTGATGCAGTCCCTCTTTTTCATCATTCATAATGGCTTTAATTGTTTCCAAATTGTTGTTGGTACAGATCCTTTGATTTGTTATGGTGACTCCAGGATCATGTTCTAATATGCTAACTATTTCTAATTTGACAAGTTCCAAACAGTGACTCGTTACTTATTTAGGAGAGACATGCTTAAATCTCACATTTAGGCATCTTTTTCACCATTCATATTACTTTCAGCCCTACGTTTCAAAGCAACATCTTCACGTCCCTCTAATTGGATTGAAGAGAAGGAGAGAGAGGAAGATAGAAGCCAGTAAAACAGAAAGGGTGGCAGTGTAGCATCCATTTTTACCCTGAAGCTGTTCTTAAATGCTTCCTATGCTGTGTGGGAGGTTGAAGATTCTGAAATCACTCAACGCTATCAGCAACAAAATTCAGTGGTTTCTTCTTGTAATTTAGCATTCCAGAGATGTTGAGGGTCAAAGGATATTCTATATGCAATGATACAGAAAATAAAGTCATATCACTGCTGGAGCTTTGGAAACATGAAACTAGGAGAGCATCTGGGTCTTGTAGCTGAAGCAAATAAAGAATTGATTACTGGATCAACAGAAAATTCTGTGTGAAAAGCAAGAATTTTCTGCATTGAAGAATGTATCCAAGTAATCAATTCTGTGGGTTTAATTTTATCCTTGCTTAGTTTTGTCAGGGGTCTTAATCGGAGTCTCTTACGGATCCATTACTTTCAGTAATGTCATGTAACTCCATTGCTTCTACAGTTCTGCCTTTCTATACTACGCCTACTCGATCTCATTATTTTCTACGCCCCTAACCACCTACCATCCTCGACCTTATGCTGCTTCTTTCATTTCTTTCATGGATTTATTTTTTGTTTTTTTAGATTTCTTAACACAATGTAAGCGAGTTTGCCGATGGTCACTAGGTTAGTAGCGTTGGGGAGCCTTGATTACAATTTGAATTCAAGGACAGGTTCTTTTTAAAATACGAAGAGACTAATGTAAGAGATTTTGGTCAAATTGCAGCCTTATGATAATGGATATAAATTTTTATTTAATTATTAAATTAAGCTAAAATTTCTCATAGAAATTATAGAGGCCCTACTCTACTCATTATAAGGTCTGATTTTTATAGTAATTTGAGATTGTTAAGACACCTAAATTAAACCTAAAAATCATTGGATTGCTTTTGTTATATTTTTCTAATTGATTTAAATTTTTTTTATTTAGTTTAGAATATTTTTATTATTTTTTAATTTTGTTTTAGATATATAAGCAGCCTAGAAAAATTTTAATATCCAATCTTTATTAAAATAAATATTAAAAAATAAAATTTTAAATTAATATTTTTATCGGTGTTAGCCAAATCCTTGATAACAACGTTGGTTGATCCTATTGCCTTTTGTTGGTCCTAAATTCATTAATAAGAAAGTACACTCTATACATTGTCATAAATTGTGTTTTTGTTTTATACTTATGTTGATTCCGCAAATTGATATGTTTATATACCAATTACTTTGTTTCTGTATTTTGTGCGTACTAGTTTAATGCATGCATCTTTTGTTGTTTATTTAAATAAAAATTACGTTAATTATGTTATATGCTTAGCGTTCTACATTATTATCCAACTCTGCAATTTCTAGTTTGCTGCTGGGATCCTTAGTTTTAATCAGTTTTTGGTTCATTGTTTTTTGCGTCATTCTCATTGTGAAGGTTAGCTGTACATTTTCTACCCCACAGTTAATAAAATCTCTTCGATTTATCAAAAAGAACAAAAAGACAGTGTCTAATAAAAAAGAGACCATTCATTGACTCACCTCTGCTATGGAAAGAGAGAGATTTTCCCTGACAGCATTTTGAGTTGGTGATGAATAGCCAGACTGAATTCGCAAGTAACATCTACTTGTCAGTAGTCATAATCCCACGATTTTGAACTTCTGGTTAATATGCGTTTTTGCAATTGAAAAGGAAAGGAGGAGCAGGCACTTAGACTTTCACAATCTAGTGAAAACCAAAAGAGCAAGAGCCATGAAAGGTAACAATAAAAGACATTGAGAATTACAAATTACATTTAACACTCCCTTTTTATTTGTAATCTTCAAAAACTCCTTGAATTGCTGAAACTTCTCAACTGGAACAATTTTGGTGAAGACATCTGCAGGTTGATCATAAACGTTGATAAACTCTGATTGAATCTCTTTCTTGTTGACCATGTCTTTAATGAAATGATGCCTAACTCTAAGTGTTTTGATTTTGCATGAAAAATCGGATTCTTAATCATTGCAATTGCTGACATATTATCATATAGTATTAGAGGTAGAATCAAGAATATTTTGCTCCAAATCACGAAGAATTCTTGTTAATCATACTAACTAACAAACGACTTTATTTGTCGCAATGCATTCTACCTCTGCAAAAGATAAAGCTATAGAATTTTATTTCTTTGAACATCAAGAGATTATATTTGATCCAAAACAGAAAACATAATTAGTTGTACTCTTCCTATCATCATAACTTCTTACCCAATCACTATCGGAATAGCCAATCAATCTATTTTCATCTCATTGCTTATACAGGATTCCATGATTTTTAGTTCCTTGAAGATCGAGATCCTCTTTGCTGCTGCAAGATGAAGACTACTAGGATTCTCCATAAATCTGGAGATAATACTAATAGAAAAAAGTATATTAGGTCTTGAATTTGTAAGGTAGATTAAGGATCCAACAAGACTTCTGAAATACTTTGCATCAATCTTAGCCGCACCATCATCCTGATGTAATTTCTCATTTGCTGATATTAAAGATGCTATTGGTTTACACTCTATCATGTTGAACTTCTTTAAGAGATTTGTAACATATTTTTCTTGTGAAATAAAGATTTTCCTTGGAGATTGCTTCACTTGAATGTCAAGAAAATATCTCATTAAGCCAAGATCTGACATTTCAAATTCTTTCATCATAGCAGCCTTGAATTCTATCTCATTAAGCCAAGATCTAACATTTCAAATTCTTTCATCATAGCAGCCTTGAATTCTGCAACCATATCCGTACTTGTTCCTATATAAATTAGATCATCAACATAGAGATAAACTATTAGAAAATCTTCTCCCTTCTTCTTTATATAGAGAGATGGTTTAGATGGACTTTTGCTGAAACCATTTTGATGAAAATAAAGATCAATTTTATGGTTCAACGCTCTTGGAGCCTGTTTTAACCCATAAAAGGGCCTTATAAAGTCTATAAACTTTATCTTCTTCTCCTTTTAATTCATATCTCAGAAGCTGTTGGACATAAACTTCTTCTCCTAAATCGCCATTAAGAAACATTGACTTAACATTAAGTTGAAACACTTGCAACTAAAGTTGTGCAAATAAGGCAAGAACTATTCTAATAGTTTTCATTCTTGCAACAGGTGCAAAGGTTTCTGTAAAATAAACTCTAGGCTGCTGAGAGTAGCCTTTAGCAGCAATTTTAGCCTTGTGCTTCTGAATACTGTCATCTTCATTGTATTTGATCTTGAATACCCATTTTAATCCCACTACCTTCTTTTCTTTTAGCAAATCAACTAACTTCCAAGTCTGATTCTTTTTGATACTTGTCATTTCTTCATTCATTGCTTTCCTCCATTCTTCATTTCTTACTGCTTATTTAAAATTCTAAGGCTCTTATGAAAAGAAAGCAACATGACAAGAATTGTAAATGTCAGTTAATGAACGAACTCTCTTGGGAGGAGTTTCTGATACTGATTCATCAATGGAACTTGATGAGCTTCCTTCATTTTGCAAGCTTGAACCAGTTGTGATTTGAGAGTTGGAAGCATCAAGCTGCTTTGGAGCTTGAAGTAACTTTAGTATTGTCTTTTCAGGATTGACTGAATCTTCCCATTTCCAAACAGTAGATTCATCAAAGATAACATCTCTGTACAACAGTAATTGATCCTTTTTAGGATTGAAAAATCGAAAGCCTTTTGATTCATCACTATAGCCAACAAAGATAAGTTTTTCCCCTTTCTCATCAAACTTGTCTCTGCTTTGAGAAGGAATAAGAGCATTAACAATGCTCCCAAAAACTTTAAGATGGCTGACATTAGACTTTCTCTTGTGCTAGGCTTTAAATGGAGTTTGATTTTTGAGTGTCTTTGTTAGAGATCTATTAAGAATGTAAGCTGCAGTGTTGAAAACTTTTGCCAAAAATTTGTTAGGAAGTCCTTTTCCTTTTAGCATGCTTCTTGCTATTTCTTCAATAGTTCTATTCTTCCTTTCTGCAACTCCATTCTGTTGAGGAGTATGCCTGACTGTAAGTTGCCTTTGAATGTCATTCACTTTGTAGTAATCAAGAAAAGGTTTGTATATAAATTCTCTCATGGTCTGTCCTTAGAGTCTTTATTTGACACCCACTTTGCTTTTCTGCAAGAGCTTTGAATTGCAAAAAAACAGAGAAAGCATCTGATTTGTTATTAAGAAAATAGATCCAAATCATTTTGGAGTAATCATCAACAAAGAGTAAGAAATATCTCTTATTATTCAGAGATGGAGTTCGTGTAGGGCCATAAATATCTGCATGAACTAATTCAAGTGGTGCTTTGGCTCTCCAAGCAGTATTTGAAAAAGGAAAATGATGTACTTTTCCATACACACATCCTTCACAAATCCCAACGTGGTTCTAGATTGAAGGCAGACCAGAAACTAGATTCTTCTTTTATAGAAGCTGCAAGCCATTGAAATTTAAGTGCTTATATCTTAAATGTAAAAGTTGAGAATCATCAATATGCTCACTTCTCATAGCAACATTATGAAGTGATTTCATGTTAAAGGGACATATATTATTAGAACTCATCTTGACTACTGCTACTTTCTGATTTGTCTTCATATTATAAATCTTATATTGAGCATTGTCAAAAATCAATTTATAACCTTTTTTCATCATTTGTCCCACACTTAATAGACTCTGACCAATGTTAGGAGAATAAAACACATTATGAATGCATTTTTTATTACCTTCATTTGAGTGGATTGCAACATCACCTCTTCCTTTTATCTCCACCCTTTTGTTGTCGCCAAGTTCAACATGAGAAGGAAACTCTTCATCAAGAGTTTCAAAGCTTGAGCGATCACCAATAATATGATGACTACAACCACTATCAAGATACCAAATTTCTTTTTCTTTGTGTTCTATATTCATGCAGGAATAGAATAGTTAATCTTCTTTGTTTGAAAAAATTGCTGCATTGTTCTCTCCACTACCATTTGCCTTGTTTTTGTGCCAGTAGTTTCTGTCAGAATGAGTGGAATTTCAGGTGCACTTGAAGAAACAATTCGAGTTTCATGACTAGTTCTCTTGCAAATAGAGCAATAGGAATTGCTGCCTACTCTTGGTTGGAAATTCGCTCTTCCTCTACTCCTACTTCTGCCTCTGCTGCGATTCTGACTTTCACCTGCTCTTCCATATGAGTCTCTTTTGAAAAACATCCATCCTCCTTTCTAATCATGATGAAAACTTGTTCCCCTCCTATCAGAAAAATTGGCTTTGATATGGAAGGCCTACTCTATTGGTTGCTTACTATACTGGTTCACTCTTTGTTCATATGCTTCAAGAGATCCCATCAATTCATGAACTGAAAGTCTTGACAGATCTTTTGTTTCTTCAATAACAACAACTATATGTTCAATTTTTTATGGTAAACCTCTGAGAATCTTCTCTGCAACTCTTTTATCAGAAACATTGTCCCCACAACTTTTGATTTAATTGATAATTTCAGTAGTTCTAGAAGAGAAATCTTTAATCAACTCATTATCCTTCATTGTAAGATTTTCAAATTCTCTCCATAAATTTTGCAGCCGAATGGAAATGTCTTTATGAGAGCCTTGGAATTCATTTCTCAGTATCTCCTATGCTTCTCTTGCCTTCTTAATTGAGAAGACCCTGGGATAGATAGATTTGCTTACTCCCTGCTATATTATTTTCAAAGCAGTTGCATTTCTCTACACATTTTGCTTGTATTCCTTTGCGTCTTCTTCTGACCAGAAAGCAGAAGATCTTTTCTACGGTGCTTCTGCAAACTCCTCATCAACTAAGTCTTGAGAAATGAAGATAGTCTCTATCTGAGAACTTTAGTATTTGTAATGTTCTCCATCGAAGATAGGAATCTACGTAGTTGTATAGAAGAAGGTAGAAATGCTAGAAGAAGAAACCATATAGAAGAAACCTTGATCTGATACCACAGCTGCTGGAAATAAATTGTGGAAACAGAGAAGAAAGAAGATTGGTAGAGCTACAAATCAATACAGGCCTAAATAACAAGAGTTGAATTCATGAAATCTAGGAACACATAGAATTCCACAATCTAGGGAAAACCAAAAGAACAAGAGCCATAAAAGCTAACAATAAAAGACATTGAGAATTACAAATTACGTTTAACAAATCCAACTACAAAAGAACCACAAACTGCAACAAGTGTGCTGAGGTAAACCATCCTAGCAATACGAGTATTGCAGCTATACTGAGTGCCGGCGGATCCTTCTTCACCAAGTAAATTCACGGGCATGAGTGGTTGGCTTACATCTTCGGGTGCGCCATCATGACCATTCTCTATGTCCTCTCAGATGGCCATCTTTTCTTTTCTATCGTCTGTTTCTTTATATATATATATATATATATATATATATTTCAATGTAGTTGGGAAAGAGAAGTCCCGAGAAAATGATTTTGAGGATGAAGAAAACAGATGAACAAAAGCTACAGTGAAATCATTTCTTAAGCCACACATGTAGATGCCAACTTCAATAAATTGGCTCACCTGCTTCCAGTTATGTGAGCAACGTGTTGCCCATTTTATAGTCGAATCTCCAATGCTTATGCTTTGCAGCAGTGTTTTAAAACCCGGCCTGGCCCGGTGGATCGACCCGGGACCCGGCCGATCCGGGGCTGGAACCGGGCCGGGTTGATAAAAAAATAGCATAATTCATAACCCGGTATGACCCGGTGACCCGGTCAAAACCCGGAATCCGGAGCTTCGACCGGACCGAGTTTAAAAACTTTGCTCTGCAAACATTACTGTTTCTTAAGAGACAGAACTCTGGTAGGTGTATCAATGCACAAAATCTTGTGGAGTGCATAGCTGAAAGTGCAAAACAGTAAAATAATCAACATGCTGATCTATTGACTGTTGGGTGTGTTCTCTTAAAAAAGTTTTTCGCAAATTTGATTTAATTGAAACAAAAACTTGTGGCGCTTTTATCATGCAAATTTGAGTGATCACCCACGGATTAAAGCAGTGTTATTTTTTATTTTTTTTGGTTATGAAACTTTTTTTCTCAACAATTGTATTTTTTTTCCAATTTAGTTGCCATGACTACAAATTTATTAAGAAAGAGTAGGATTAAAAGATAAAAAAACTAAAGTGAAAAACATGAGAAAACTAAGTGGCTATTTATAACATTTTAAGTCCCTTTGATTTTTAAAATTTTAATTTTGGTTCAAAACTCTATTTTTCTTATTTTTCAGTCCCTGAATTTGAGATAGTAGAGAAAGAGTCATTTGGTTTTAGTTGAAGAGAGAGAAAATTATTGGTTGACACTGATTTTGACCATGAACAAAGTCGATTTTGATGTCAACGAGTTCCATTCAATAAGAAAAGTTCTAATGAGGTGTTTTAGGTCACTAAGGGCCGCGCGCCTAATCTGTTGTTCTTATTCTTTGTTTTTTGTTGTTTTTTTTTTAATTTCATTCTTTAACGTTGGGTTTTTATTGATTTCTCTATGCTTTTTTTATTTTATTTTAATCCTTCAATATTTGATTGATTTTGAATTGATCTTCATGACCTGTTTTGATTTATGTTCTATAGAATTATCGCAATATTGGACAAATGTCCCGATATTTGATTGTTGCGTAATTTGTGAGTGTCTATTTTTGTTGCTGTATAAATAAATAAATATAATTTTAGAAAAAAAAGTTATTAAACTTAGTGAGGTGCATGATTCGGACCGCGAGTTTGGAAGTTCATCTAGGTCTTTTTTTGTTCTTTTTTTAACTGGATATTGTTTTTTCAATTTCATTTTTCAACATGGATTGGTTGAGAATTGAACTTTATCATTTATTTTAATTATTTTTTATAGAATTATCATAGTCACATAACTCGGATCGTGGGTTTAACAAGTTAACACAGATTGATCTTAATTTATCCAATATATTACTATCTCAATCTAAAACAAATATCGTCTAATATAGCAATGACTCAATATTGTTTTTAAAAAATATTATTCAATATGCTTCATATTTTAAATTCATGATTATAATTTTTATTTTTACTAAAAATACATGTCATCAACATCTTGATAATTCTTTTACATTTAAAACTCGTAATCCACAATGATCTAATTAGTTGGAAACTAAAAGCTAAAAGAGCATTAAAATATATAATAATTCACTTTTGAGGTTCTAATTTTAACCACACTTCGAATTTAACCTCTCTAGTTTTATTTTTTTTAATTTCTCTCACCCACTCCTTACATTAAAATACACAATCAAATAATTTTTATTTCTCACTCTTTTCAATAATATTTTAAATATTAGATTCTAGACCATTGTTAAGGAGCACTAAAGCTCCTCGACTTAAGCCCAATAATATCCTTTCCAAATAAAATCAATCTCTTTAATAACTGCATTTTATGTCTAACTAAATAAGTGCTAATATTATTTTTAATATCTCAAATATCCTTATATACTTAATGAAACGTTTTACCCTTATTACAAAATTATTTTTTCTATAAATAATTTCTTAAAATGTTTTCATAAATCTTTGAACTTTCTATATTTCTAACATTTTTCTCAATACTTTGTTCATTTTATTTTATTTTCAATATTTAAGTTTTCTTTAACTTTTTTTTTTAATTTCAATTTGAATGTGTGGTGTGGTGGGTGACTAAAAAATCTTTATTTTTAAAATATTTTATTTTCTTGCTTCCATTTTCTTCATTTGTCGTTAAAGATATTATTATTTAATAACAACAAAACTAATCTTTTTGTTGATAAAAAAATAATCCTAAAAGATATGTAGAAGGAGAAAGTTAAATTGAAACCATAAAAAAATGAAGGGTTCATGCTATCATATATTTTTTTTAAAATAGATTTATTTTGGAATAGAAAAATGTTATATTAGTAAATTTAAATTTAATTAGTGGTTTTAAATAAATAATAAAATTATTAAGAAAAACTAAAAGAGCTTTGCAATTTGTTGTTTCAATTGTTAAAGCTTCATACTCCATTGCACTATAAATTGACATAGTGCATGATGCAACCATATTATTCAATAGTTTCACCCACATTTAACTAGTGTTTTGTCTATGTTTTATATATAAAATGCCTTGATATTCTTTGTTTTATGTTTTGAAGGCACTTTTGGATGAAAGATGCAAAAAGGAGTAAATTGGAGATAATTGGCAGATTTGACCTTCAGTCGATGTTTTGTGCAGAGCGTGAGCTCTGGAGGTTGAAATGAAGTGATTCCAGTGGCATTAAAAAGGTAACATCCATACCTTTCTGGACATCTAAGGCAAGAAAATAAAATAAGGAAGAGCATGAAAATCGCAGCCTTCAAAGTCAAATCTCGCAATCTGCCAATGTTGACCTTCGGCTATTCCAACTTGAAT
>Ga0325401_1006140_pt1 | contig 11589 bp, 8 predicted proteins | sample PopdelMetagenome_FD_205666 | JGI IMG/M metagenome (GOLD analysis project Ga0325401, IMG submission 205666) | Populus deltoides microbial communities from Bellville, Georgia, United States - Xylem-PdKOR-R2 | ecosystem: Host-associated > Plants > Phyllosphere > Stem > Wood/Secondary xylem | place...
TGCTAATAAAAAATCCTTAAATGCAGAGATTTAATGTTTTTATTTTTATCTTTGTATGGAACCTGATTTTCTTTGTGCGGATATTTTTAATGTCTTTTCAGGCGGATACCCTTGTGGAAAACCAGACGTAACACACACTCAATCTCAGAGGTATTTTTTTGCACAAAAACTTGAAGATGGTGACTGAAATGAAAGGAAGCATAGAAAACACATGGCCGCGAGATGTGATATGGAGGCATAGACTGCAATAGGAATGTGACAAAAGGGGCAGGCCTGCGACGGTAGACGGAGACGGAGATGGAAGGGGAGATGTACCCAAGGGGAGAAAAGGAAACCAGTGGGGTCCTAAAGATTTAGCCCCACCCCACCATCAGCCCTACACGTGCCCATAGGTCCCATCTACTATCTCATCATCTCTCTCTCTAACTTGTTGCTGGCAACATGGCAGTGCTGCCGCCCTCTGAGTTATAGCTGAACTCCATGGCCATCCTGTGAAAAAAAAACACCAGCACATGTGATGTGCCTATGTGCATGTGTTTTGCTTTCAGCCCTGGATCATGGGCTGCTGTGCAAGAATTTGTTTCCTTTGAAAATTGTTTGGTTACTGTTTGAACATAAAAGCCGTGAGAGTACAAGAGACGTGTTTTGTTTTGAAAACATACAAATTAATTCCAAAAATACTTCAAAAACATATCCATCTTATGTCTTTATATTTATCTCCATCGGTAATGCATTCATGCCCTTTTCTGTATCAAAACATTAACCAAACGCATCTTGATCAGCTGGGTCAAAAAGTGCAGTCTGGCGTCTTTGTTTACAATGGCAGTTTTAGCCAAAATTGGATCAACCAAGTGGGTATGGATTGATTTCTCATTTCGGCACAAAATGTTTGGAAAGAAGTCAAGTTGCATATGCTCTTCATGGGCACTCGCTTGTAGTGAAACCTGTGCCCTCAGGTTTTTCTTGTCGAAGATATCACCATCTTGACAATCTCTCTTTAGATAGCCATTTGACTTTTTGTTCTTTAGGATTAAGAGCTCATGAATAACCGAAGTCAAAGAGATGCAATTGATACCAGTCCATGCAAAAACTCCATGGTGGTCAACACCAAACTTCTAATTTGTTTATTTATTTATTTATTTTAAATTAATATATTTTTTATATTTTTAAATTATTTTAATATATATTTTTTAAAAAAATATTTTAAAAAATAATTATTACCATGCTTTCACATAATAACAGTTATCTAGATTGTGTCTCAATCATTGATACCTGGGCTTTTAGTCCTGAAGAGAAGGGTTCAGAGCCCAAGAACATTTGCAATTTTTTCGAGGGATGGGGAACAAAGCGGTGTGAGGCTACAATCTCGATTGACTTAAAATAAAATATCAGTTAAATGTATTTTTAAGCCAAACAAAATATTACAAGATTATCCATAAAATAATACTAAGAATAGAATGAATCGGCAACTGTAGCACGAAGTTTTCTCGGCGTAACAACAAAATAAGAACTATCTAATGATTGTCAAACCAATAGCAGTGACGATGGTGGTGGAGGGGACTCCAAATTTGAGATGGCTCCAGAAAGATAAGTTGTAACCAAGATCTGGGGCACGGCTTGCCTGCTCACACACTATCATATTGGCAGCCGAACCCAATAGCGAGAGGTTACCTGCCACTGTGCTCCCCCACGCTAAAATCAGCCATGACTTCCTCACATAATCCGGGGAAATACAAGCTGCCGATGCTGCCATCCGTGCCCCCAGTAAGAGAACTGAGACGATCGGCAGAGTTACTATAAACATCTTTTTATGTTTCTTTTCAGTCATAATTAATGTAACAATTAATGCCCCATAAATGGATGACGTGCATTATATATGCATGAAGTTGCATTGATCAGAATAATTTGGGTCCATGCATGCATGCCAATCTCATTCAATGGATAACTAGGGCTTGGAGAAAAGGAAGTATGAACATACCAGTTGGTACATTTGACATCACATTTGAGAGGATAACGATGAGAACTGCAAGGACTGCTATCCCGGTAGCATGGTTAATTTGTGCGAAGGGCTCCACGAATTCCCACAAACAGCTTGGAAATCCAGTTTTATTGAAGCCTTCAATTGTCATAAACATCCCACAAAAGAGAATCAAAAGAGAATAGGAAACCTGGCCAAATGTAAGAAGAAAGATTCAAGGCTTCAGGTTCTTGACAGACCAGTAAAAATCTTCATTAACCAACAGAGAAGACAGGTAGAAAATAACACAAGTATCAAGTTTGGTGTCTTGCCTTCTCTAGGCATGGCTGAGCATCCTTGAAATCAAGAACCATTAGAGCAACAGCAGCAGTGATTGCAGCCCATGACATATTTACTCCCATAACCAAAGCAATCAACATCCCAAGAGTCACCAGGTACACACAAGATTTCCACAGTATGGGTTTCCATTTCGAGCATGCACTCGAGTTTCCTGCAGACTCTAACATAATACTGGGAACCCTGAACATGTCAGTCTCACTAGCACCAGATCTATATCTTAACGTGTTAAAATAAGTCGAATTCCCATGAATTGAAGGCGAGCCCTGCATATCCAACATGAAGCTTCTTTCTTGAAAGCTTGAGCGTGGGAAATGTGGCAATGTGGCTGGTAAAAACCTGTAGAAACTCGTGTCATCATCAGCAACAACTTCCCCATTTGCATCATCTTCTTCCTTAAGATGAGAAGATAACTCTCTCCGATACATACATATGATAGCTACAGCATTCACAAAAACTCCTACAAGTGCTGCAGGTGCAATTCCAACAAAGAAAGTCAAAAAAGGAATCTGACCATTTACAGCAACAACCAGGTTTTGAGGGTTGCCTATTGGAGTTGCTGATGACCCAATATTTGAACTTGAGGCAAGAGCAACCAAGAAAGGTCGAGGCGAGAGATTGTGTTGTTTTGCAACTTTGAGTACAAATTCAGTCAAGATCATACAAGAAGTGTCATTGGTAAAGAAAGCACTTGAAATGGCAGATAATAAGCAGACTCTACAAACTAAATCCTTTGCTCCAAGGCTCTTCCATGACAACAGTTTGCTCAAGTACATAAACGCATCTGCTCTTTCAAGATAGACACCCACGACTATTGTTCCAAAGAGAAGGCCAAGAATTGAAAGATCAATGGAAGCATATGCTTGAGAAGGAGATATGACTTGGAAAATAACCATGAGTATTGCCCCTAAAAGAGATCCTGCAGTCCTCCCAATGGGCAGAAATGGAACAGCAGGGAAAACTGCCAGCACCAAGAATACTGCAAAGGCAAATGTGCCTAGAACCGCTTTCACTAAAGGAGCCATTGCCATTTCCTTTGCAGCTTAGAAACCCTGAAAACACAACAAGATTCAATTATCCTGCATTCTCACACAATATTGAAAGACATTGCCATTCAAAATAGAAGACTAGCCAATTAACAGGAGTTCACCTAGGAAGAACTGTTACAAGATAAACAAAATTCCTTTCCTGTTGAAGAAATATGAACTCAATAACATTCCGAATTGCTCAGTGCCTTGATCTAACAATACCCATCATTATCAAGTAAAACATAGCAGTTCCAATCAACAAAAAAAAAAAAAAAATCGCATAAAATGAAAGGGGACACCTTGACATATCAAAACAAGAGTCCGCTGCTTTTCTGAAAAAATGCCAGCAGTCCGTTGGCATTTTAGTGAAGTCTTCCATGTTGACAGCAAAGTGGTGGACCTAAAATCAAAGTGCACTTAACAGTCAAACAGAAGTGTAACTAGCACAGCATGCAGCAGGTCCAACTGAAAAAAACAGCCATTAATTGCACAAGGTTTAGTCTAATTAATGGATGAATAAATAGCTTACTGGTAGTGTACATATCTAGCAGGCTTGAGCTTTATCATTTTGGCTGCGAATACAACTACATGTCAAAGCAGGAGAGGTGCTGGTAGTTACAAGTCCTTTTCCATTCAACACTAAACATGAAATTTGTGCGATCATTAGGTTCCCGTGACTGAGATAGGATCCAATGGCATGGATAAGTGGACCGGACAACACAAACGTGGAGTGGTGTATGGGTTCTCTATTAGCCAGATTGTCTTTTTCAGTGCAAAATAGAGCATATGATTTTATCATTGCTGAAAATGTTGTTCGTCATGGCAGGGTCACTCTGGTTCGGAATTTTCAGGGCCTGTTTAGCGACGTGGGTGAACCACTGTCTCACTTTTTTTTGAATTTTTTTATTCAAATTATTTATCTTGATGCTTTTGAATTGTTTTGATATACTACATAAAAAATAAATAAAAAATATTATATACCACATTCTCTAATAAGCATTCATATGTTTATGGATAACTATTCAAAAAACAGTCATTATTGTTTAGTTCTAAGGGTATTTTCGATCTTTGCTGTCTTTTGACGGCATGGGCAACTAGTGGTTGTGATTGTGATTCCGTCATATCATTTGATTTGTCTCGGTGTTCTCTTCTTCTCTGAGTGATACGTATGTGGTGGTTCGGCATGGTTTGACCAAAAATTGCTTTTCTTTTTTTTTTTCTTTCTCGGATTGTGTGCTGATCATGCAAAACTCATACTAGCTCTTCAATTTATTTTTTCTTTTGATTCCGTGGCTCTTTTGTTATTTGCAATTGTTTTATTTACTTTGATTATTTCTAGTTGGATTTTATTTTCGATTTCATCTTTGGTCATTTGAGTTTTTTAATTTTTTTTCAAATTTAGTCCTCATTCTTTTAATTGCTATTTTTTTAAAATCATTTTCTTGATTGATTTGTTTTTTTTTCAATTCCACCCTTAGACATTTATTTTTATGTCAAATTTGATCACAATTATTTTAATTGCTATTTTTTAATCATTATCTTAATGGATTTTTTTTTTACAATTCCATCCCTAAACATTTAATTTCATTTTATTTTTCCATAAACATTTAATTTCATTTTATTTTTATGTTGAATTTAGTCCTAATTCTTTTAATTACTATTTTTTTTGCATTTTTATTTTATTGATTTTTTTTTCTCAATTTTATCTCTCAATGTTTGTTTGATTAAGAATCTTGCTTCTTTGTTTTTTAGGTTTGCTTTTAATAGGGTCACCCCGGTCTCATGACTCAGTTTAAAGATCTGTAGAATTAGCCCGAGTCGATTTTCGTATTTTTTTAAAGTATTTTTTTGAATATATTTTTGCTGGTATTGTTTTCACTTTCCTATTTATATGGTCATCTCAATTTCATCTCCTAGATCATGTGTTTGATTTGTTGACCCGAATTGGTTGTCGGGTTCGCTCGAAGCTTTTTTTGTTATTTTTTTTCTGACTAGTTTTTAAATTTATATTTTTAAATTGGCATACAATAAATATCTTGATAGGATTTGGATCCAAGGTTTCATAAGTTACGAGCTTTTGAAGATTTAACGATGTTTAGGATATTTGCCCGGGTTTGCTTGGTTTTTACAAAAGTTTTTAATTTCACCCCATGTAATTTTTTTAATCTTTAAAATTTGATACTTATTCTTTTAATTGATTTTTATTTCATTTAAGATTATTATTTTATTATTATTTTCATCAAATTGCATTCATTTTGGATTTTTTCTATCAAATTTTATCATCCTCTAGTTTAATTGTACAATTATAAAAGAACAGAAACTTGGATCTGCCATCCCCAATGGGCTGTGGGACTTCAATGCCACTAATAGCCCAATGACCACAACAAGAAGGGCTTTTTTTTTTTTATAGAAAATAAAAAAAGGAATCAAATTTTGGTTTGAAAAATGCAGAGAAGGAGAATCACGACGCGTTTTGGCTACTAATATTTATATACAGAAGCCAAAAGGGAATGCACGCTGGAAGCAAAGCAGAGGCATGCCAAGAGACAACCATGCATAATCACATGACATTCTCTTCGCCTCGCCTTGACATGATTTCTTAGTTGCCTGCCTAAAACTACAGGTAATAACAACATCTAATCAGCACCCAGATTCACTCCCTGTTCCTAGGCCACTGATTTCCAACGTGAGAAGGATCTATCTATAAAATAACTGTCATCACCCATCATCTAAAGCTAAATAGTAACAGGTTTGTGAAGGAAGAAGAAGAAGCCAGTCAGTTTTGCTGGTCTCACAGGACAGCCTGTTCCTCTCTTTTCTGTCGGTTCATTTGTTAGGATAGGTAGGTGGGACAGAGACATGACACTTGGCCGTTGCCTAACAAAATTATTTGCCTGCCTGCCTGCCTGCCTTATCCTCCCTCTGTTACCAATAGAGGCAATGGCCAGCCAGCATACCTAGTGCTGGCATGGCATCAGCCATATATGACCCTGACACTACCCCCTCCTGTATTGATAATCTTAGTACCCCGCACTGTATTCCTATTTCCTCTGTGCCCAACGGTGCTCCACCACAGATACCCCCACCCTCTCTCTCTTCATTCAACACATCGCCATTTATTAACCACAACGCTTTTCTTGTCTTCCCAGCAGCAGAAATTCAATGCAGTACCCCACCAACAGTGATTCTTACTACACCACTGTAACTCTCCAACTCCCAGGGCTATTCTTGGCGTCGGATTTCTGTCACAGTATCTAAAATCCGTATTCCAGGCCAGCTATAGCTGACTTGTACACAACATTTTGAAACACAGTGGTGACATATCTAAACAGAGCATGCACACCAAATTCCTCTGTGATTCCATGTACAAAGTTTGACCCTTCTGCACCAAACCCAACAGTACGAGAAGACCTAAAGATGTAATGCAATGTAAGCCAAGGATACAGGGCATATACAGCCACAGAGACTGAATCCCTATCACAGACACCTAAAAATGCAGATAGAGATCAATATCAAACTTATCTTTCTAATATATATAATCAATTCATCAGGATTCTATAACGAGAGAACCTGCAGAAACAAGAAGAGGAGGGGCATATACAGCCACAGAGACACTGAATCACTATAGTGCGGGCACCTGTCGAAGGAAACCAAATTCTCTTATTATTACACATGAAAAGGAAAAAGGAAAGAAAAAAAATATCCAGAGTACAATACCTATATGCAAATGCTATTTTTGTGTAACTAAAATAAGGAAAAGATAAAAAAAGAATGATCTATCAGTGCCCACACCAAGGTTCCCTACAAACTACATCCTCTAAGAATTTGTGCTTTTGGTCACTTGAGAAAATAGTACTGTGAAATCTATCCTTCAACCATGTGATTGCAGACTATGGTAATCAGAGTTTCCAAAACAGTGCTGGCTTTGGACTTGCATCTCACAGGCTAGCTTTCAATACAACATATTTGCTTCACTGTCCAAATATGGAAGAGAGGTCTTTTTTTCATGATTGTAATGTCAGCTGACCTCTGGCTGTAGCAGAGGAAAGAAAGTCCAGCTGTTGGCAGGTCTAGCTTCCTTCCCAGCAATCGTTTCATTTGCCCACCACTCAGAGCTGATAACAGGCTTATCAGAGACTTCTCCTTTAGAGTTATCAAAGTTAAACTCTTTTATTGACCCAAGAGTGATGGATCGATGCTTTCTATAGACGTGATCCTCTTCTGTTTCTTCTGAATTTTTCTCAGGCATTTCACTGGAAGCTTCCCCGTTTTGTAAGCAACGTTCACCATTCATTGCTAACCTATCACCTCTCACTGGGTCTTCGGGCATGGTGTCCTGTGGATACTCTGGGAAAGTTCTAGTGGATGCCACTGACTTAATTTCAAGACAACGCGCAACCTCTTCACCACTCAACTCAAAGGAGACTCTGTGGTGAACCACATTTTCTTCGGTTTTTGATCCATTTTCTGAATTGGTAAGTGATGCAACCTCAGAAATTTGGTTCTCCAAAAGGAAACCAATTTGCGAGGCAGGCACGAAGCAATCAGGGGTCAAAGTTCCTGAGCCAAGCCTTGAACGCAGGCCGGCACCATCTGGAGTGGCAGTTCCAGAACAGAGCCTCGATAGCCCCATGCCATCTGGGGTCACCGTACCAGAACCGAGCCTGGATAATCCCATGCCATCTGGAGTCGCTGTACCAGAACCAAGCCTCGAACCTAGCCCCAAACCATCCGGTGTCAAAGATCCAGAACCCAATCTTGAACCCCATTTACGAGTACTAAAATGTTCGAAGCCCAGGAGCTTGGGAGCCTCACCCATTCGGAACTCAAGCATAGGATGTCTATCGGGGAACGGAGAAGAGGTACCTGAATTCGAGATTGCTGATCCTGGTGAGATGATTTGACCACCTGGGCTTCCTGGGTACAGATGATACGACTGAAATTCATAGTGAGATAACGAAAACTTTTGATTGGGGCCACTATTTCTTCGAGCACGTTCCAGAGAGGACGTCAAGAGTTGAGCAAATGGCACTTCAGGAGATGAAGGTGTAGTAAGTTGAACAGATTCCGGAGGGGGAGTGAATGGAGCAGTGGATGGCTCAGTGGTGAGAGCAGAAAACACAGGTGGTGTGACTAGCTGGGTTTCATGTGCATAAGGGCCTATGGCAAAAATGGATGCAGGTCCACGTGGGGAATAAGCATTCGCCGAGAGGGACGTGAGAGAGAGCAATCCTGCTGGTGACTGAGTGGAGGAAGGGGGATCAGACTGGAGGAAAGAAGCAGGAGAAGAGGGAGGAGCAATAAAGGGCAGCAGAATGGGAGTTGACTGAGTCTGATTTTCAGTTGAAGAGGATACTGCTCCTGGTACTTCTGGTTCAGGAACAAGGACAGCATGACCAATTCGCTTGCTATTCTTGTGAGAACCGTGAGAACCAAAACACCAGTAGAGACTCCAGCAGCCTCCCCACCTTCTTTTCTGTTGAAGGAAAGAGATTGTAAATGACTAGTTCCAGAAGAATCAAATTAAATCTTATATTTCCTGTGTAATATTGCATAAAATACACTATTGATCGCAAAGCAAAAGGCATCAAAGCGAGACAGACACGGTATTTTTCTTATTTTTCATATTTTGAAACTTGGAGAAATCCATGGAAAGAGAGAGCCAGGACTGCTGCTTTCCTAGCATAGATCTGAATTCATCTAGAAAAAAAGACAGTCAAAGAAGGTGGGTTTGACAGCAAATCCTAAATGGTAGAATGGATAAATCCAAACTCTCATAAAGTATTTCACAGAATCATATTATTTTCCAACGGGTTCTAAGATCTTAATTCTAATAACATAAAAGTTTTGAATCTTTTTTGTTGTCTCTTCCAATCCCTCAATTTGCAGCAAGAAAATAAATAATCATGGAAAAAGAAAAGGAGCTATTGAACATCATCTAAAGCCAAGCATCTCATGTGTCTTATCTTCTTAGTCTTAGATTTAGACTTCCATCATGGAAAAAGAAGAAGAAGAAGAAGAAGAAGAAGAAGAAGAAGCTCATAAGCAAGTGAAAAAGTCCATCCAATTCAATTATATGATTGCAACTTTTCAGGACCAGAAAAATTAAAAGCTAAAATCTCAATTACTTGAACATCAAAGGAGTCTAAAAAAGATCCAATCTTGTCATCTCCCCGGAACTGTACTGTTCCTCAGCTAAAAAGCGCAGTCCAAGGATAAGGAGGAGTTATTTTGTTCCTTAGAACAAGATCAAAATTTTCTATCAAACCAAGAAAAAAAAAAAACATAACAGTTACACGAATAGAGTCCAAACAAAACCTCAGAAATCAGTTTCATTTCCTAACCAAACACACACAGACAGATCGATCAAGAAAACGAAAAAGAAAAAGAAAAAGAAGAGTTATACTTGAACAGAAGAAGAGGATGGCTGGACACGAGACTCGGCGGAGACGATGGCGGTAGCAGCGGCGTTAACGGTTTCGATGCTGCTATTATTGACACTTCTCATCTTTGATTAACAACAACAGCAGCAAACATCACCACCCATAAAACACATGCAGGGAATTAAATTCATACCAAAACCAAAGAGGGCTGCTGTTTTCTTAGATAAAAGAAGTGAAAAAAGAAGAGATTTTTGTTTGAAAAAAAACAAGACAGCAGAACAGAACAACAGAAGAGAAGTGTTGAGTCGTGTTCTGTTTTTTCAGATCATGAAAACCAAAAACATGCACACTCTCTCTTCTCTACGGTTCTTATCCTCTTGTTTGTTGTTTTTGATCCCATTAACTCTTTTCCTTTTTCCCTTAAATAAATACTATTTTAACTATTAAGAGGGAATAGCATTTTTAATGATAAAAAATATTTTACAAGTAGATATTTATATAATTGTTCTTACCATGTTCGATAAATAATTATTAAAAAATACGATTATGAAAGCAAGATGATAATAACGCGTTATCATGAAGCAATGGTGGCGGTGAAATAATTAGCTATTTTAGAATTTAATTTATTCATGAAGAAATATTCTTATATTTTAAGATTTTATAAAATAATAATAATTTGCTTATAATGACCCCTTCAGCAACCATTACCATTGTTATTGATATTTTATCATCCATGTTAATACTCCATTAATTAGAATGTCTATCATCAACGCTTTTTCATCGCCATGATGCATCATCCCTATCATTCTATAATATTATTACTGTATTTTTTATATTATTATTATTTATCAACTCTCATAAAACAATCTTATAGGTGATCTGAAAAGATTTGGGATTTGAAAAGAAGAAGAGTGCAATTAATATATAGTCTCACAGTAAGAGTCCATTTTGTTTACACTAATTAATCAACAACGATAACTTCTTTCGTTTAATTGATTGGTGGGAGCTGATGGGGGAGGCCAGCTGGTGTGGGTGTGGGTTTTTTTATTTTTAAAAAATTAGTATATTAAATTAATTTAAAAATACTATGTCCTTGATGGTATAATTTAAAATCAGTAGATCAAAACCTAAAAAATTATTAATTTAAAATAAAAAAATTAAACTTTTAAAAATATTTTTAAAATACAAAAATAATATCAAATAGTGTTATTCTAAACCCATGATTAGTAGAACAAGGACTCTCACTGGATAACGATGTGTTGGTCAAGCACTTGTAATTACTGAAATGGGCATGGCTTGGACGTGAAACTACGAGAGTTGTTACTTACTGTAGTGGCCTTTAAACATTTTTTTTAAAAAAAAGTATTATTTTGATTAAAAACAAATCAACAGATTCACCCAAATAACCAGATTGTTTTGTTTAATCATGACTGAGAAAAAGCTCCGGGGATTCATGTCAACCCTGCCAGGCTTTGGAGGTGAGATAGTCATGGCGATGTTATTGTAAGTTACAGAGTTGCTTTCTGTACATTGAATTTGAACAGAAACATTCCCTTTTCTTTTCTTTTTTTTAAAAAAGGAAAAGTAAAAATAAAAATAAAAATAAAATTACATGCCCAGTCTCAGTCTCCCTGCGACATGAAATTACAAGGTCGAGATCCTCGTGACCTCATTTGTGCGAGGCTGCAAGCTCCATGTGCTACGTCTGTTATTTATTATTATTTAATTCTAATGTTGATCAAACCAATCAAGGCCGTTTATTCATTGACTTGGACCCTCGATGGGTTTCGTTCGGCCGGCTCTGCCATGTGGACTCCCTTGAAGCATGCCTCTCCCTCACGTGCTACATCCTTCCTTCCTTCCT
>Ga0325401_1006141_pt1 | contig 11588 bp, 8 predicted proteins | sample PopdelMetagenome_FD_205666 | JGI IMG/M metagenome (GOLD analysis project Ga0325401, IMG submission 205666) | Populus deltoides microbial communities from Bellville, Georgia, United States - Xylem-PdKOR-R2 | ecosystem: Host-associated > Plants > Phyllosphere > Stem > Wood/Secondary xylem | place...
GATCCAGAAGTGGCTCGACGAGGGTGCGCTCACCGTGCCGGCGGACCTGCCCGAGGAGGACGTCCTGGACGCATCGCTCGTCGGGCAGGTCGTCGCCACCGACAGCGCCGAGTCCGCCGCCGCCGGGCAGGTCCAGGTCAGCGGCCAGAGCCTGGGCATCATGCCGGCCTCCTGCGCGCAGGCCGCCGCGGCCCCCTACAACGAGGTCGGGCTGCTGACCCTCTCCCCCGGGCAGACCGTCTCGGTGACGCTGGACCGCACGGGCAGCTTCCTCGTCCAGGTCGTGGACGGCGACCTCAGCAGCCGCCCGCGCGCGTTCGACGCGGTCGCCAACGTGCCGCAGTGGGTGCAGGTCACGGCGCCGCTCACCCTGCGGGTCTCCGCCGACGCCGGGCAGGTCGTGTCCTTCTGCAACCCCGGCCCGACCACCACCGGCTGACGACCGGCCACCGGCCACCGGCCACCGGGGGCGGCGGCCGGTGGCCGGTGGTCAGCGTGCCGGCGCGGTGACCGCCGTGCAGCTCAGGGGCGTGTAGAGGCTGCCGAAGGTGGTGTCCACGGCGTAGAAGCAGACGGTGTGCCGCCCCGCAGCGACCTGGGCGCCCAGGGCGAACCCGTGGTTGCCGCCGGCCTGCGGGAAGGCCGCACCGATGTCCGAGCGCGCACCGTCGGCGGTGAGCGCCCCCTGCCACTGGCCGTCCAGGTAGGCGGTGACGGTCACCGGCGCGGTCGGGGTGTCGGGGTCCAGCGTCCAGCCCCACGCCGACAGCGTCCCGTCGGCCGCCACCGTCACCGAGTTGACCCCACCGATCGGCAACTGCGGGGTCAGCGTGACCGACCGGCAGCCCAGCGGCGTGTAGGACGAACCGAACGTGGTGTCGATGCCGTAGAAGCAGACCGTGTGCTGCCCGGGTCCCACCCGCCCGCTCAGCGCGAACCCGTGGTCCCGACCGGCGGACGGGTACGCCGCGCCGATGTCGGCGCGGGGCAGCGAGGCGGTGAGCGGCGACTGCCACTGGCCGTCGACGTAGGCGGTGACGGTCACCGGCGCGGTCGGGGTGTCGGGGTCCAGCGTCCAGCCCCAGGCCGACAGCGCGCCGTCCGCGCCCACCGTCACCGAGTTGACCCCACCGATCGGCAACTGCGGGGTCAGCGTGACCGACCGGCAGCCCAGCGGCGTGTAGAGCGAGCTGAAGTAGGTGTCGACCCCGTACAGGCAGAGGGTGTGCGTCCCCGGGGCGACCTTGGCGCTCAGCGAGAAGCCGTGGTTGCGGCCGGCACCGGGGTAGGCGGCGTCGATGTCGGCGCGGGGGCCGTCGGCGCGGACCGCCTGCTGCCACTGCCCGTCGACGTAGGCGGTCAGCGTCACCGGGGTGGTGGCGGTGTCCTGGTCCAGTGCCCAGCCCCACGCCGACAGCGTGCCGTCCGGTGCGATCGTGGCTGAGTTGATGCCGCCGATGGGCAGCTGCGGGGTCACCGTGTAGGTCCGGCAGCCCAGGTTCGTGTACTGGCTGCTGACCGAGGTGTCGACCGAGTACAGGCACAGGCTGTGGGTGCCGGGCCCGACCTGCACGGAGTAGGTGAAGCCGTGGTTGGCCCCGGCGGCCGGGTAGCTGTTGCCGATGTCGCCCCGCGGCCCGTCGGCGGTGATCGAGGCGGCCCAGTAGCCGTCGACGTAGGCGGTCACCGTGGACGGGGAGGACGCGGTGTCCGGGTCGAAGGTCCACCCCCACGCGGACAGGACGCCGTCCGGGGACAACCCGGAGGCGTTGATGCCGCCGATCGGGCGGCCCAGCGCGGTGAGGTCGTTGCCGGTCGAGTTGTTGAACCGGTTGTGGTCGACGTTGGTCGAGATCCCGGGGATCGTGGCCGAGCTCGTGTACTGCCACATCGTGTAGTTGGCGCCCCAGGCCCCGAAGGGGGTCGGCGCCGCCGCGCTCGTGTAGTGCGCGACCCACAGGGGGTACTGCCCGAACGCCGTGGAGTTCGCCATGGCGTTCTTCCAGAACGACGGGCCGGTGTAGATCATCGGCACGTAGCCGGTGGTCGAGGACAGCCTGGTCAAGAAGGTGTTGGTCCACGCCGCGAGCGACGCCGGGTCCAGACCGCCCGAGTCCTCCAGGTCGAGCACCGGCGGGAGCGAGGGCGCCGGCACCGACCGGATGGCCGAGGCGAACCAGTCGGCCTGCGCCACGGGGTCGTAGGCCGGACGCGCGAAGTGGTAGGTCCCGACGACCAGACCGGCGGCGTGCGCCGCCTGCACGTCGCTGGGGAACATCGGGTCCTTGTAGTAGTCGCCCTCCGTCGCCTTCAGGATCGCGAACTGCTGGCCGCTGGCGGCCACGGCGCCCCAGTCGATCTCACCGGCCTTGTTCGTCGGGTGCTGCCAGTGCGAGGTGTCGACCCCGGTGGGCATGGTGGCGATCGAGGCCGCGGCGGCCGAGCCGTCGGTGGAGGACGTGGTGCTGCCCGGGGACTGCGGGGTCCCTGGTCGGCCGGTGACCGCCGCGTCCGGGCTGCCGGCCGGCATCATCCCGGGGAAGAGCTCCACGCCCGGCGCCGGCCGCCCCGCCGTCGGCGACGCCGAGGTCGTCGGGGACGCCGTCGCGGACGTCGTCGGGGACGTCGTCGCGCTGGGCGCCGGTGCCGTGGTCGGGGCCGGGGCGGTGGTCGTCGGCGCGGCCGAGGTCGGCGCCGAGGACGAGGGCGCTGCGGTGGAGCCGCTCGGACCGGCCGGGCCGGAGCTCGGCGCCGGGTCCGACGCCGGGGCCGGGGTGGGGCTGGCCGTGGAGGTGGCCGCTGGTGCACCGTCGGCGGGCGCGGCCTGGGCCACGCCCGGTGCGGCGCCGAGCACCACGGCAGCACTGAGTGCCACCAGGGCCCAGCGGGCACGGGTCCGGTACGGGGTGGAAGACAACGTGGAGCTCCGTCCGACGGCGGTTGCTGTGACCCCGCCGAGGGCACCGACGCGTCATCGCTGCCGGCCCGGGGCGACGCGGCCCATCGAGGAATGAGCGGTCAGCATATGTCGGTTGCACGCCACCCGGGGAGACCCGCGCGGGCCTTCCGGCCCCCACCGGTCGCAGCCGTCCCACGCGGCCCAGCAGTCCGTGCACACCCCCCGACCGCCGGCTGCCGCCGACCGTCGGTCAGTCGGCCAGACCCGCGCCCAGCGCCCGGTGCAGGGCCTCGTCCCACGCCCGGGGCGCCGTCAGCCCGGCACCGGTCCAGGCCGTCAGGTCCAGCACCGAGTAGGCCGGGCGCGGCGCGGGCCGGGGGAACTCCGCGGTGGTCACCGGCAGCACGCGGGCGGGGTCGGCTCCGACCCCCTCGAACACCGCCCTGGCCAGCCCGTGCCAGCTCACCTCGCCGGCGTTGGTGAAGTGCAGCACCGGCGGGACGGGGTCGGCGAACCCGCCCAGCTCGACCAGGCCGGCAGCGAGGTCGTGGGACCAGGTGGGTGAGCCGACCTGGTCGGACACGACGCCCACGGTGTCCCGCTCGCGCTCCAGCCGGCGCATGGTGCGCACGAAGTTGGCGCCGTGCACGCCGTACACCCAGGCCGTGCGGACGACCACGGCGTCCCCACCGGCCGCTGCGACGGCCGCCTCCCCGGCGGCCTTCGTCCGGCCGTACGCCGACCGCGGTGCGGTGGGGGCGTCGACGGCGTAGGGGGAGGTGGCGGTGCCGTCGAACACGTAGTCGGTCGAGACGTGCACGAGGCGCCCACGGCCGGCCATCGTCTCGGCCATCCAGCCCGGGGCGTGCCCGTTGACCACCAGCGCGGTCGCCTCGTCGTCCTCGGCGGCGTCGACCGCGGTGTAGGCGGCCGCGTTCACGAGCACGTGGCGGTCGGCCCGGGCACCGTCGAGCCACGACGCCACTCCGGAGCGCACGGACCGCTCGTCGGTGAGGTCCATCTCCTGGCGACCGACCGCCGTGACCTGCTCGGACCGCTCGCCCAGCTGCGCCAGCAGGTCGTGCCCCAGCTGCCCGCGGGCGCCGGTCACGAGCCAGGCGGTGCTCACCGACGAGCGGTGGCGGCGGCGGCCTTCAGGGGCTCCCACCAGGCACGGTTGTCGCGGTACCACTGCACGGTCAGCGCCAGGCCGTCCTCGAAGGACATCCGCGGGCTGTAGCCCAGCGCACCGGTCTTGGAGTAGTCGACCGAGTAGCGCAGGTCGTGGCCGCCACCCCGCGGGTCGACGATGTGGTCGACGTGGTCCCAGTCGCGGCCGGTGGCCTCCAACAGCTTCTCGGTGAGCTCGCGGTTGGTCAGCTCGCGACCGCCGCCGATGTTGTAGTACTCCCCCGGCGCACCCTTCTCGACCACGAGCTGGATCCCACGGCAGTGGTCGTCGACGAAGAGCCAGTCCCGCACGTTCGCACCCTCGCCGTACAGCGGCACCTTGTGCCCGTCCAGCAGGTTGGTGACGAACAGCGGGATGACCTTCTCGGGGAAGTGGTACGGCCCGTAGTTGTTGCTGCACCGGGTGGTGGAGATGTTCAGCCCGTAGGTCTTGGCGTACGCCCGGGCCAGCAGGTCGCTGCCGGCCTTGGACGCCGAGTACGGCGAGTTCGGCTCGAGGATGTGGTCCTCGGTCCAGGAACCCTCGTCGATCGAGCCGTACACCTCGTCGGTCGACACGTGCACGACCCGGCCGACCCCGGCGCGCAGCGCGGACTCGAACACCTGCTGGGACCCCAGCACGTTGGTCAGCACGAAGCCCGCGGCACCGGTGATCGAGCGGTCGACGTGCGACTCGGCGGCGAAGTGCACCACGACGTCGTGCCCGGGCAGCGCGGCGTCGAGGTCGGCGGCCACGCAGATGTCGCCCTGCACGAACCGGTAGCGCGGGTTGTCCGCCACCGGGGCCAGGTTGGCCAGGTTGCCTGCGTAGGTGAGCTTGTCGAAGACGGTGACCTCGGCGTCCTCGAACCCCGGGTACCCACCGCTGAGCAGCGTGCGGACGTAGTGCGAGCCGATGAACCCGGCGCCGCCGGTGACCAAGATGCGCATCGAGCGTGGGGGCCCTTCGAGTGACGGAGGATGCAGGGTGGCGGGGCAGCATCGCGAGCCGCCCGCGGTCCCAGGCTGCCACACCCGGGGACCGTATGGTTCGACCGGGAACGGGGGCGTCCCCCGGAAGGACCGCCTGGCCGCCCCGGTGCGTGCCGGGCACCTCTCCCCCGGAGCAGGGCGGAGCGCAGCCGTGGGCAGCACACCCGAGCCCCCCGCACGGCCGGCGACGGGCCGTCCCGGCGGAGGTCCGCGCGAGCAGCTGCGCCGCAGTCTCCTGCCGCTCCCGCCGCCGCGCCGCGAGGGCGTGCGGGGCCGCCTGGCGCTCGCCGTCGTCGTCCTGGTCGCCGTCCCCGTCACGGCATGGCGGCTCCCGCTGGCCACCTGGGACTCGATCTGGGCCGAGGACGGCCACGTGTTCCTGCAGGCGGCCCTGGACGAACCGTTCTGGCACACGGTCACCACCCCCTACGCCGGCTACCTGCACCTCGCCCCGCGGGTCGTGGCCGAGCTGGTGAGCGCCCTCCCGCTGGCGTGGGCGGGGTACGCCTTCACGGTCGCGGCAGCGGTGCTGGTGGTCTGGGTGGCGACCACGGTGTGGGTGTCGGCGGCCGGTCCGATGCGGTCGGTGTGGCTGCGGGGTGCCCTGGCGCTCGCCGTGGTGGTGGTCCCGGCCGGCGGATCCGAGGCCGCGGGCAACGTGGCGAACAGCCACTTCTTCCTCATGTTCGGGGCATTCTGGGCGCTCCTGGGACGACCGCGGAGTCGCGCTGCGGAGCTGTCGGGGCACGTCCTCGTCCTCGTGGCAGCGCTGAGCGATCCGGTGACCGTCGCCCTGCTGCCGGTCGCGGTGGCCCGCCTCGTGCTGCTGCCGGGCCGGCGCGAGCGCGCGCTGTCGATCACCTTCCTGGTCGGCACGGCGGTGCAGCTGGCCGCGGTCGCCGGGGCCCGCCGGACCACGGGCGGGTCGACGCCGGGCCCGTGGGACGTCGTCCTCGGGTACGACCTGCGCGTCGTGCTGCCGCACCTGATGAGCACCGCGGTGACCGAACGGGTCGCGTCCCGGGGAGCCGTGGCCGTCGGGCTCGTGGCCACGGCAGCCCTGCTCCTGGCCCTGGTGCTCGGGCTGGCTCTGGCGCGCCGGAACAGGCTGGCGGCGCTGGCCGCGGCGACGGCCTCCGGGGCCTTCTTCGTCGTGGCGTCGGTCTTCTCGCTGGGCGCGGTCTACCCGCCGGTGGGCGACGGCCGCTACGACCTGACGCTGAGCGCGCGGTACACCATCGTGCCGGGGCTGCTGCTGGTCAGCGCCGTCGTCCTGCTCGCCGACGGGGCCGCCTCCCGGGTGCCGCCCCGCACGCGCCCCGTGCTCCTGGCGCTGGCCACCACGCCGGTCCTGCTGGTGGCGGTGCTGGACCACCGGCAACCGGACGACCGGATCCGCCAGGGGCCAGCTGCTTGGTCCGCCCGGGTCGCCGAGCTCCAGCACGACTGCTCGCAGGACCCCACCACGCCGGCCCGGGACGTCGAGGTGCAACCCGGCGGGGCCTGGCTGGTCCGGCTGGACTGCGCCGACGCCGGCGGCTGACCTCGCCGCCGCGCGGGAGCAGGCCCGGTCCGACAGCACGGCGCCCCCGTGGCGGGCCGCCGCAGCGGTCCCGCCCCGGGGGCGCCAGGGGTCGGGCCGATCAGATCGTGCCGTCGGCGACGGCGTTCTCGATCCACGGGATGACCTCGTCGAGCATGTCCTCGAGCGTGGTGGTGGCCTCGAAGCCGAGGACGTCCTTGGCCTTCTGCGTCGAGGGGACGCGCTTGGCCACGTCGTGCTCGAAGCCCTCGTCGTGGACGATCGACAGCGGGACGTCGGCACCCTTGATCTTGCGCCAGATGACCTCGGCCAGCTGCTGCACCGAGTGGCCCACCGGCGTGGAGAGGTTGAAGTCCTCGTTCAGCGCGGCCGGGTGCTCGACGGCGTCGACGATGCCCCGGGCGAGGTCGCCACCGTAGGTGTAGTGCCGGATCTGCTCGCCGTTGCCGAGCACGTGGAGCGGGTCCTGGCCCTTGAGGATCTTCTGCACCAGGTCCGGGACGACGTGGGACATGGCCAGCTTGACGTTGCCCGAGTCGATCTCGACGTCGCCGAGCGCACGGGACTCGCCGATGCCCACGCAGTTGAACGGGCGCAGGATCGTGTAGGGCAGCTTGTACTGGTCCCAGGCGGCGCGGGCGAAGTACTCCACGGCCAGCTTCTGGAAGCCGTAGGAGCTCAGCGGCGGCGGCACCTCGCGCTCGTCGCCCTCGACCGAGGGCCACCGGTCGGTGGACTCGAAGACCATCGAGGAGGACATGTAGGTGACCTTCTTGAGGGTCCCCTTGCCGCCGTCGAACGCCTCGATCGCAGCGTCGCAGGACGAGGCGATGATCTGCTCGTTCTGCGCCAGCAGGTCGTAGGCGTAGGTGTGGAAGTAGGAGATGCCACCGATGAGGGCGGCGCCGGCGATGAAGTGGTCGGCCCCCTCGAGCGCCTTGCGCATCGTGTCGGCGTCCCGGACGTCGCCCTCGAGGAAGATGTACCGCGGGTCGTTGTCGTAGGACTTCTCGACCCGGCCGTACTTGGAGTAGTTGTCCACCCCGACCACCTCGTGGCCGCGGCGCAGCAGCTCCTCGCACACGTAACCGCCGATGAAACCGGCGGAACCACTGACTACAACTCGTGCCACGTCTTCCCTCATGCTCCTGTGTCGTGGGGGCGTCGGGCAGGCCGTCCTGCGAAGGACTCCTGCTCCAGGACGTCGCCCCCGGGGGGTTCAGCCGGGCTGCGGTCGTGCAGCTCGGCGAGTTCGAGCTTCGGCCCGTAGGCGAAGAGGTACCAACGGAGGTACTTGGGGATCCACTGCGCCAGCTTGAAGTTCGAGACGCCGGCCTGGCGGTCGAGCCAGATGGTGGGCAGCTCGGCGACGGGCAGGCCCAGCCTGCGCGCCTTGGCGGTGAGCTCGAGCCCGATCTCGAACCCGTGCCGGCTCTCGATGCCGACCCGCCGGACGAAGTCGCGGTCGTAGGCCTTGAACGAGTTCGTGGCATCACGGGTGCCGATGCGTGCGAACACGTGCAGGGACCGTCCGGCCGCCCGCGACATCATGGCCTTCAGCAACGGGCCGCCGACCTGCTGCCCGCCGGGCATGTAGCGGGAGGCCGCCGCGACGACCACACCCCGTTCCACCAGGCGGGTCAGGTCGTCGATCTGCCGGGGGTCGTCGCACCCGTCGGCCATGGTCACCACGACGGTGTCCGCGGCTGCCCGGTCGATCCCGTAGCGGATGGCGTTGGCCGGGCCCCGGCCGTAGTCGTTGACGACGTAGCGCAGGTGCGGGTGGCTCTCGGCGTACCGCGCCAGCACCGGGACCGTGGTGTCCTCGGGGAAGTCGACGACGACCAGGATCTCGCTGTCCAGCTGCACGGACTCGAAGATGCGGTCCAGGGCGGGGACGATCGCCTCGCCCTCGTTGTAGGCGGGGATCACCACCGACACGCGGGGTGAGCTCACCATCAGACCGTGACACCCCGGCCGAAGAAGTTCCAGACGTCAACGACCGGCTTGTCGGTCACGATGTCCTTGTACGCGGTGTGCGGGGTGGCCAGCACCAGGACGTCGCTCTCGGCGAGCACCTTGTCCAGCGGCATGAGCCGCGCGTCGGTCGTCACGTGCGGGTCGGTGGTGAGCACGGTGCCGGCCCGGAAGTCGAGCACGCGGCGCAGCTTGTAGGACAGCGAGGAGCGGACGTCGTCGCTGTCGCCCTTGAAGGCCATGCCCAGGATGCCGACCGTCATGTTCGCCAGGTCGTACCGCTTCTCCATCTGCGTCACCAGGTAGAGCGGCAGGCCCTCGTTGACCAGCATCGCGGCGTGGCCGATGGCGAAGTTGTTGTCGTTGAACGCGGCCAGCTGCATCGCGTCCTTGAACAGGCACGGGCCGGCGGCGAACCCGGCGCCGGGCATGTCCTTCGCCCGCGGGTAGTTGGTCATGAGGCCCTGGCGGATCTGCTCGAAGTCCAGACCCCGGTCGTTGGCCATCATGAAGAACTGGTTGGCCGTGGCGAACTTGATGTAGCGCCAGGTGTTGGTGAACAGCTTGGCGAGCTCGGCCTCCTCGGGCTCGAGGTCGACGATCTGCTCGGTGAGCCGACCGAACAGGGCAGAGGCCCGGGCCCGGCCGCGCTCGGTGCGCGAGGAGACGATCTGCGGGAGCGAGAAGAGCTCCTCCATCGCCTTGTGCTCGGCGATCCGCTCGGGGCAGAAGGCGACGTCCATGTCGTGGCCGAGCTCGCCGACGAGCTTCTCCACCAACGCGGTCACACCCGGGTAGACGGTGCTGCGCAGGACCAGCAGCTGCCCGTCGCGGAAGTAGGGGCTGCAGGTGCCCAGCGCCGCCGGGATGGCGCGCGGGTCGGGGTTCAGGTGCTCGTCGACCGGCGTGCCGATGACGACGACGACGTTCTCGGCCTTGCCCACGACCGCAGGGTCGGTGAACGCGGTCAAGGTGCCGGCCGCCCGTGCGGCCTCCAGCTTGGGGGCGGCACCGGGCTCGGCGAAGGGCATGCGGCCCTCGTTCACCATGTCGACCGTGGCGGCGTTCACGTCGTAGACCGCGACGGTGGCGCCCCGGTCGGCCAGCGCGATGGCCAGGGGCAAGCCGACGTGGCCACCCCCGCCGATGACCACGACGTCGTACTCGAAGGGCGCACTGCTCACGGCGTCCGACATTGATCGACCTTCCTCTGACCTCTGGCACCCCATGTCAAGGTCGCCCTCACGATGGGACCGACCCTAGCCGGACGCGACGGACCGACCGGTGGGCGCACGGGCCGCACGGGCAGGGAGTTCCGCCGGTGACGGATGGTATCGATGGTGCGTGACGTGGTAGTCCGTCCCGAGGGGCGCGGGTCGGTGGCGACACCCGGGCGCGCCCGCTCGTACGATTCCGGCATGACCGTCACCCCGTTCCGCCAGCGCTTGCGCATGAGCTGGCGGATCCTGGTCAAGGAGCTGAGCGCCTTCGGCGTCGTCGGGGCCGTCTGCTTCGTCCTCGACCTCGGCATCTTCCAGCTGCTGTACGCGCACCTCGGGCTCGGCGCGGTGTCGTCCAAGCTCGTCTCCACGGTCGTCTCCATGACCGTGGCGTACTTCGCGCACCGTTTCTGGTCCTTCGCGCACCGCGCGCGCACCGGGATCAAGCGCGAGTACACGATCTTCTTCGTGGTCAACGGGCTCACCCTGCTGATGGCCCTCGCCGTGGTCGCGCTGGTCCGCTACCCGCTGGGCCAGGACGGCGCGCTCGTGCTGCAGCTGGCCAACATCGGCTCCACCGCGATCGGCACGCTCATCCGGTTCGTCTGCTACCGCAAGTGGGTCTTCGTCCACGTGAACGCCCCGGCCGCCGTCGCCCACCGAGCCAACGTCCAGCGCCGGCAGGAAGCCCGCGACGCCGCTTGACCGCGGCCGGTCGCACCCGGAGGGTCGTGCGGTCATGACTCGGCGACCCGACCTGGCCACCCAGCGACCAGAGGACCACCAGTGAGCAGCTCCGACCCCGACGCCCGCCCGCTCCCGCCCCGGCTGGACCCGCGCGCGGGTCGTGCCCCCCGGCACGCAGCCGACCCCGGCGGCGGCCGGCGCCCCGGCCGCGGCGCCCGCAGCACCGCCGGCCGCGCCGCCGTGCTGGCCCGCGTCGTCGCCGGTGTGCTCACCGCGGTGCTGCTGGGCACGAGCGGGTGGGGCTGGTACCTGGGCCGCGTGGTCGAGGCCAGCGTCAACCGCACCGACGCGCTGCCGGCCACCGGCAACGAGGACGGCGACGGCGTCGACGGCCAGGCGATGAACCTCCTGCTGGTCGGCAACGACAGCCGGGCCAGCGCCACCGAGGAGCAGCTCGCCGAGCTGGGCACCGAGGCCAACGACGGCATCAACACCGACACGATGATCCTGGTGCACGTCCCGGCCGACGGGTCCGCGGCCTCGTTCGTCTCCTTCCCCCGCGACTCCTACGTCGACATCCCCGGGCACGGGCAGGACAAGCTGAACGCCGCCTACGCCTACGGCATGTCCGACGCCCCCGACGGCGCCACCGACGCCCAGAAGCAGTCGGCCGGGGCCCAGCTGCTGATCCAGACCATCAGCCAGCTCACCGGCCTGGCCATCGACCACTACGCCGAGGTCGACCTGCTCGGGTTCTTCAACCTGTCCTCGGTCATCGGCGGGGTCGAGGTCAACCTGTGCAACGCGGTGCAGGACGACTACTCCGGCGTCGACCTCCCGGCCGGCGTGTCCACCGTCGAGGGCACCCAGGCGCTGGCGTTCGTGCGCCAGCGGCACGGCCTGCCGCGCGGGGACTTCGACCGGATCATCCGCCAGCAGTACTTCATCGCGGCGATGATCAGGAAGATGCTGTCGGAGAACGTGCTGCTCGACCTCGGCAAGCAGCGCCAGCTGGTCGAGGCCGCCGCCAACTCCCTCACCGTCGACCAGACGCTCGACCTGTTCCAGCTCGCCGCCCAGATGCAGTCCGTGAGCGCCG
>Ga0325401_1006142_pt1 | contig 11587 bp, 7 predicted proteins | sample PopdelMetagenome_FD_205666 | JGI IMG/M metagenome (GOLD analysis project Ga0325401, IMG submission 205666) | Populus deltoides microbial communities from Bellville, Georgia, United States - Xylem-PdKOR-R2 | ecosystem: Host-associated > Plants > Phyllosphere > Stem > Wood/Secondary xylem | place...
TTTTTTTCTTTTATTTTATTTAATAGATTTTATATGTGTATCTATTTCTATTATTATTTGATTGAATAAAAATTTAATTTTAATTAATAACTAAATTCATTAAATATAACTTAGTAAATATTTCATGTTGTGAGATCAAATATCTTGATCTAATTTATCTTTAGATATTTTCAATTTTATTTATTTATTTACAAACATAATTATTAATTTATTTAATTAAATTCTTGTATAAACTTTTTGATTTATGCTTAAAAAAATTTTATGTAAAAAATTGTCAGAAAAACATGTATATTCAATATAAGAATCACAGTGCAGCACAAGTAAAATAAGTAGTAGAGCCTACTCAAAGACTCTGTTATTATGCAAATTTCGTTAAGAAAGCTACAAATTCACATCCATTTTCAAAAATGCATTTCACATTCATTTCCAAAAATGCATGGTCGTAGGCCTCAAATTAGCTAGAAATTTAATGCATTATTCAAGGATGAAGATTGAAGAGTACTTCAATTCATAATCAACCAGCTCACTTGGCCTGGCCTTGTGAAATATCGCTTATGAAAGATTCAAGATTGGTGTCAGATGATCCACCCTTCGCAATAGCTTCACGACAAGTCTCTTGAAGTTCTTTAGCTCTCTTCCGCATTGCTTTCACCTCAATGTTCTCTGCATCCATAAAACCTTTCACAAGCTTTGAAATTTCTTCTCGTGTCACCAATATTTCACTTCCCTCCTCCCTCTTCACTCTCCATCCTATCTGCCAGTCTTCCACAATTAATTTTCTGTTTGTAATTTGATCCCAAAATATAGGAGAAGTAAGCATTGGAACTCCAGCAAAAACAGCTTCAAGAGTGGAATTCCACCCACAATGTGTCCAAAAACCTCCAACAGCAGAATGGCACAACACCCTTAATTGGTCGCACCATGGCACAACTAGCCCCATATTACCACCACCATCTTTAAAAGGAGTAGTTTCCCCTCGGGACACCCACAAGAATCGAACACCGCTATTATGAACCCCAGCAACAATTTCATCCATTTGGTAACTTGATACTGAAAGGAAACTTCCCATTGAAACATATAGCACGGAGCCTTCAGGTTGGGAATTTAGCCATTCAATGTAGCCAGGCACATTGTGATTACTGCCAATAACTGAAGAGTTGTCTTTGATTTTGAAATAGGGTATGCTAGGGCCAATAGGGTATACAGGAAAAGGAAACTTGGGTTTTAAAGCGCTGATTACTTGGGCTTCAAGATCGTAGAAAGAAGTGAACAGAAGATACTGAGCTTTCGACACCACTGAAACAGCCTCTAGAGATCGGGGCATGATTTGTCGACCATTTCCATGAAATATATTTGGAAAATCAACTAAACGCGTTGGAGGAATTCCAGGAATGTAGTCCACTCGTTCTTCACCTCGTTCTGAAAAACACAAGAAGATTTGCGAATGAAGTGAATTTGCAATGATGAATTTTGTGGATATTATAACCTCAGACTTTCTTTCTACAGCAATATTATTTCCAAACTGTCAGATCAGAGTAAGATGACATGCTCAGCAACAAGAACCAGAGACGCAGACCACTTAATTCCGTGTATTGTTTCTAACTTCGAGCTAAACAATATTTGTATTCCCCTTTGCTGTTTCGTTTTTATGAATTTTGCCGTGTACATTAGTGCTTGCAGCCTAATATATTGTTTAATTATATTTTTTAAATAAAATAATATTTTAAAAAATAATTTTTATCACACTAAATAGCATTCCTGATAAAGTTAGATTAATGCAAAACAATATTAATGTATGGAAGCTACCTAATGCATCTCAAATTATGAATATTTTACGAAATGAATGAGCTATCATATTTTAGGAAGGCTCTACTGGAAGCGTGTCAAAAGACTGACAGAGAGCAGAGGCATCTTTGCTGCAATGGACAAAACAAGAGGCTACATCAGTTAGAACCCTCATGCCTAACTCCAACTTATAGTTAGGGACCACTAAGCTATGACTTATCATTAGGGCTTTATGGCAGCCAAAATTCCTGTGCGCAACGTGAAATGACGACCTTAAATTGGCCCTACTGCAGTCTATCTGGTGACTTTTATTTTTTTCGTTTTAACCGAAATGCAGACATCGGCTGGTGGGCAGTGAAAGACAACAAGGTACCATGCGTGTGATTCTATCTCGATATTCCCGAAAGCATCAGTAACGTGTTTGTGAAAAAAATTGATTTTGGTCAAATATCGAGACAACACTGGAATAAATTGTCTTTTGTTAATTGAGATTGTAATGTATAAAATTCTTGATTTAATAAGAATGAAAAGATTTTATTGAGAAATTATAAGACTTAATAAAAAGAAAAGCAAAAGAGAGAAGGAGTCAAAAGCTTCTCTGTTACATACCCGATAGCTCGACCGGAAAATGGCCATTTTGCTCGAGTAGCTCGATGTGACGGGAAAGTGAAAAAACATAGGCTGACATGGTCCAAAGAGAAGCAACAGGAATATTCCTCCGATTCCCAACATGCACCACCCAGTCCAGGTAAGTATCAGCTATAATAACATCCACCGGCAGCTCAAGCCGATCAAGGAGCTGCTCAAAAGGAGCTTCCATTTTTGTGGCAACAGCCTCCAAGAATCCCAGGAAGTCTTTGGCACGGCCTACCTCAGACGGTATGCAGTTGGGGATGGTGGCAAAGTGGATGTTGGCTGGCTTCTTAGCATCTGAGTGGATGAGGTCATACCACTCCTCTGTTACAACAAAGGTGAAGAGGATGTCTGGTTTTCTGGAAGACATGAGTTCGCAAAGATTCATCATGGGATTTACGTGGCCTCTTCCGGGATATGGCATCGTCACCACGTGAAGGGTGGTGATTGGTTCCGTTCTGAGGGTACCCATCTTTGGGCTGTGGTCGGTGCTTGTAATTGCGGAGGGAATTGATGTAGGATTTTATTTTTTCTTCATATAATGATGGACGGGGAAAGGTACGGGGCTGCTTTTGGAATGATATATTTAAAAAAACAAAAAAAAAAAAATACTTTTTCAACATAATTAGGCATGGGGGCCAACCATGCCTAATAGGTTTGATCTAGAATGATTGGCACGGGGCTAATAGCGGTCCAACCATGTCCTCTCCATTAGGTTTGCTAGATCTGACGCTTGTATTGCTACTTGGCAGTTGGCACGTGTTTTGAAAGTAGGTCAATTCATATTTTTTAAAATAAATTAAAAGTTTTATGTTTTGAATTATTTTGATAAATTGATTTTAAAACTAATTTTTTAAAAATAAAAAATATTATTTTAATATATATAAAAAAAAACTGCAGCTACGAGAAAACCGGCTGAATGCCAGTTTTGTCCCCGCTTTAAATTTCATGGTGACTGAGATCGGAGCCCTTGGGCCAACGACATAAAGATCTCGAAAACTGTAAAATTTTAGGCCCATCTCCTTCATAATTCTGTAGAGATCAAAAGGCCATTTGAGAACAAAATCGTTCTTTAACCAGAACGATTTTTATTGATTGGTGATCATAGGCCTTATTCTGTTCCTTGACTATTTCAAGGATGATTTCTCAAAAAAAAATTACACTTCTCCAGCTTATTGACACAATCTTGAAGGGAAGAATTGATACTAGTTTAGTCACAACAAAAAAAATATTTGCGTTCTCCTGAAACTCGTTGCAAACCAGATATTATAACGTACAAGCTTCAAGTAGCCTTAGGACTCGGAGAAATCTCAGTGATCTGCTTGTTTTTCTAATGGAAAGATCAAGTTTTTATTGTAATCACGAAACGTCAGATGCAAGAGCACTGAGTACAAAAGCTGGGGAATCAATGCAAGAACATTGACAATAGCAGAAATATCATTGATCAGTTATCAGCTTAATTCTTGTGGTGTTGCAGGATGTCATCAATAAAGGCATTGATACTGGTATCAGATGATCCACCTTTCCGAATGGCTCGTCGACAGATCTCACTAATTTCTCTTGCTCTTCTCCTCATTTCTTTCACCTCATCGCTTTCCGAATCCATAAACCTTTTTACGAGCCCTGCAATTTCATCTCTTTTTATCAACTTGTCCACATCCAATCCACTCTTCACTCTCCAACCAATCTTCCAATCATCAACAATTATCTTACTATTCGGGGCTTGATCCCAGTATAAAGGGAAGGTAAGCAATGGAATACCAGCAAAAGCAGCTTCTGAGGTAGAACCCCATCCACAATGTGACCAGAACCCCCCAAGAGAAGGATGGCACAATACTCTTAATTGGTCACACCATGGCACTACCAAACCCATGCCACCACAACCCTCTTTGAACAAAGAAGCTTCTGCCCTTGCCACCCACAAGTACCTAGCACCACTATCGCGCAAGCCAGCAGCAATCTCATCCAATTGGGCACTTGGAGCTGAATGAGTACTGCCCTGAGAAACATACAAGACAGATCCTCTCGGTTGCATGTCGAGCCATCGGAAATAGCTAGTCGTCTCACCTGGACCTGTAACAATCTCTTCTTGCTCTAGTTTGAAGTAAGGTATGGTAGGACCAATGTGATAGATAGGTAATGAAATGCTTGCTTTCAAAGCATCGATCGCCTGAGATTCAAGCTCGTAGACTGAGCAGAATAGAAGAAACTGTGCCTTGGACACACTTGCAATGGCTTCGAATCCTCGATGCAAGATATCTCGTCCATGCCCATACACACACGTTGGAAGGTCCACGACACGCGTTGAAGAAATCCCTGGTATATATTCCACTAGTTCCTCTCCTCTTTCTGTGAAATGCGAAGGGCAGCCAAGAATTACTTAATTAGGCATTAATATACAGTGTGGGTGCTAATTACTAGTTTGAGTGATAGATAGATTTATTGGTCAGGACCAAAACCCCTCGAAGTGCGCGCGGAATTAATTAGTTAAATAAGATGAATTAATTAAAGAATTAAATGAAGATTAAGCAATAACATTGGTCACGGAAACACATGAGTAAAATAATTAAACAAAATTTGAATAATGCAAGGTACTAGCTAAATAAATTTTTAAAAATAGTAAAATTAAATGAATGACGGAAACACGTGAGTAAAATAAGGGATTTTGCCCGGTATGGTTTGAAATATCTGTTCTCGAAGGTACAAAGTCTAGGCAAATATAAGCGATGACATGGCCTGCGTCATAAGAAATTTTTTTTAATTATTTTAATGTATTGATATTAAAAATTAAAAATATTTTAATTAAAAATTACTTGAAAAAAAAACTTGTAATTACCAAAACTATATTTTAATATATTTTTTTACTTGAAAATATATTTAAAAAAATTTAAATTATTTTAAAAATTATTTTTAATTAAAAAAACAATTGTTATCTTCTTGAGGCTTCTCAGCCGCAGCAGTTAGTCCATTCTCATGAATTTCAGATATTAAACTTTTGAATTTTTTTAAAATATTTTTGAAATATAAAAAATAATAAATTTTAAATATCCTTAAAATATTTTTGAAACATAGAAATAATAAATAGAAAGACAGTTTGGCTTTCCTTCCAAAGCAGTACTGTTTAGATATCTTTTCCTGCTAAGTCACATGGGTGTTAGAAATGTAATCAGAGATTGACCAAAGCATTATCAATAAATTATTAAATTGGAGATTTGCAGCCAGATCTTAAATAAAGTAGCGCATGCATTATTACCTTGTTTCTGAGAGGGCCACGACTCACGTTTTAGGCCAGTGAAAAGGTGGAATTCCTGGCATAAGCTCACTGTATTGGAGCAATTTTGTATGATTGACTTAAAATATGGAGTGGAGGTGTATTGCTCAAACACGTAGTGGGGGGGGGGGGGAGCCCAAGAATACCAAAACCACACATACCTTTCAACTCAACTGGGAAATGTCCATTTTGGACAAGGAGATCGAAATGCTGAAACACGGAATATACCGGCACCGACATTGTCCACAGCGAGGCCACCGGAATATTGTTGCGATTTGCCATATCAAAAGCCCACATCAAATACGTGTCCGCTACGATGGCACTCACTGGTGGCTTAAGCTGACCAAGGAGCCTCTCAACCGGCGCTTCCATCTTGGTCAAAACCTCTTGGAAGAAGGCAGGAAATTTCCCAGCTCGAGCTCTCTCAGAAGTGAGCACGTTCGGAATGGTGCCAAAACTTATGTTGTGAGGTTTTGGCTCCGAGCCTATCAAGCCCAGCCACTCCTCAGTGACCACAAATGTTATAAGAATATCATGTCTTTTTGAAGCCAGTGACCTGCAAAGGTTCATCATGGGATTTATATGGCCACGACCTGGAAATGATAAGGCCATAACATGGCAAATGGTGGTTGCCTCAAGGTTTCCTAGATGATCCATCTCAAGCAAGCAAGAAATAGATTGTTTTGAGCCTTGAAGCTAAGCAAGAAAGGGGCTATATACTAAATGGAAAGAAAAAAAATGAAAAATATTTCTTCTTTCCAAGACGATATTAAGGAGAAATTGCCCTTTGTAAAGGTTCTAGGAGAGAGCTCCTCCCCTGACTAGATAGAAATTAATCCAATCACAAAGAGGCACTGATGACTAAACTGAAGACGAGGAATGTAAAAGAGGCTGACAAGTGATGGGCCAATTTGCGGGCAGTCATGACCCATGACTGTAATATTTCATGATTAATTAATTAATTATATAGTTAGGCCTTGGTTTATTTAGCAAGTATTAATTAAGAATTCAGTAGATTAAATTGATAATTTAGGTCTTTTTTTCCCTTCTAAATCCCAGTAATTTGGGAATAAAATATGCCATTAAAACACAATTAATCATAAAATAATAAATTTCTATTCGTAATTTTGTTGATAATAACATTTTATTAGATGCTAAATTTCTTATTGTTTTTCTAGTCTAATATTAAATTTTTGAAAAAGAAAAATTTTTGTAACTAAATTCTCGCTTTTTAATTCAATTTTTTTCACTTTTTACACATATAATTCTATTTTACAGGGGACGATCTTATAAATCTATGCACATATTTGTTACACATGTGATATTATTTAATGGAATTAAATAGAAGGGTGAAAATCTTATTAAAACACATGTAGAAGGGTGGAACCTGTAAAACTTTCTGTACAGGGATAAAACTCATTAAAAAAAAAAAGAATACAGGGGCAAACATATCATTGATCTATTTTTTTATTAGTTAAATGTAATAATGCATGGATGATTGACACTTCGTTGGCATAAATCTTAAGAAAATTAGTTTTCAAGGGTAAAATTCATAAAAAAAAAAAAAAAGAGTAGAAAATCAAAACATGCCATTAACTCAAAAAAAAAAAAAAAAAAAAAACATTGGAGCTTATCTATGCTTTGAAGTGGAGAGCCCAAGTGTTTCCCTCCCTGAATGTGTAAAGGATCCCATGTTTTGTTGATGAGAGCCCTTCTGTGGACTCTGTTGTCATCCATTGTTTTCATTTAGGGCCCAGGTATAGGGTCAAGCCAACCAGTGACAATGGCTATTGTTACTGCCATAGCCATTTCTCTTGGCATCGCAGGACCACCTTACATTGAAAGAGACAATTGAAGGTAAAACACCAAAGGACGATTAAAGAATTAATAAGAAAATCTCCTGGCAAATTATCAGGACTTTAGAGAAACCAACAGCTAATTTCTTCCCCTTTTTAATGGGAAGAATTAGGTTAATGAGAAAACTACAGCATCTCTGAATTATTCACAAGTGCGTGCTTATTTTTTGGTCTTAACAATCAAGTATTTTCAATGGGCGAATCAGAATGATGCATTAACTCAAACTGCTGGGCAAACAGGGGAAAAAAATCACTGGGCGTAACTATATTTCTGTCTTAATTTCGATTAAAATTAAAAATTTTATTTTTTCGCAGATATTATCATCATTCCATGTGCTAATGTTCAAACAATTAGTATGGCCAGCAAGATGATGCCAACCCTGTCTTTTTTAAGTGGGGCAGTTACTTTCCATTCCTATTGAAGATTTCCTGAGCTGAAACTCCTTCTAGCACTCCAGAAAACAAGACCTGACATAAACAGGTCCCATAATAGTTGGAAAACCCTAAGCATTAAAATGAGAATTACTAATGAAAACGAACGCGGAGAAGGACCACTACAATTTGCGCTGCCCAGCCTGCTGATTCGCTATCATTTTACTGTTTGATTGCTGGATCTGATAAAAGTCCATCACTAAAAGCCAGATGGGGACCAAACCATGGTATGAACAGTAGGTCAATCACGCATGATGGGATTTACAGAAGAAGTGCCCGGAAAGTCTTTAGAAAGATTACTTCAGAGATATTTTTGAAATACGGGAGTTACAGATATTTTCATTTGAGACAAGCAGAGAGCATGAGCAACAAAGGGCCCAAGAATTAAGATGTTTCTTCAGATATCTCAAACCCGTTTCGAGTTTATCTTATCAGGTAACTCTCTTCACAAATCGACCCTGCAAGCAAAAATAGCACATGCTCATAATTCAAACTGAATGAAAAAAATATGGGTCTCTCTAAACATTCTTGAAGATATCCTTTTCAATTTTATTTTATTTTTTCTAATAAAAGAAGAAGAAGAAGAAGGGTACAAACCTTGAGTCTAGGCCTTTTATCTGCATTGAGCTTGCGAACTTGATATCTTATCTTCTTAGAGAACAATCTGGTCTGGCGCTTCTCTTTGTATCTAAGGACACTTGCTTCCCTTCTTGTCCTATCTTCTTCCATCACTGGCACCTCTCCCATCTGATCAGTATTTAAATTAATTCTTCAACATTAATTTCACAGCTAAATTAAACACAAGTCAAATTTTAAGAATGCTAATACGTTTATATAGTACTGGCTTGGGCACAAAAAAGGAAAAAAGAAGAAACTTAAATGCTCACAACAGAAAAATAAAAGGTCCACTCGAAAAATGCATCAGTCTACCCTTTCTCTTCCCTTAAATTAGCAGCCATTCACAAACAACAGTTTCTAAGCTTGAAATCATAGCGACTGAATATGCAGGTGATGAGAGATTTTCCATTTTCAAGATACAATTCAAAAGGAAGAGCGCAAAGAAAGAGGGAAAAGAATAATAAGTTTGTTGAGTACTAACATAATGGCCATTGCTTGCCGTGGAAAGAGAGTGATCATCGGCCAAAAGTGGCCCACGATCAGACCATGCTTCCAAGACCTCTTGATAGTTCAAGTTCAAGTTCAAAGACACTCCTTTCTCATCTCCATCTCCATCCCCAAACCCAATACTCTCTTCCTTTATAACCTTACCAATACTGTAATGGCTTTCTTCAAACTCAAAGAAACTGCTTCTGCTGTCACCAAACTTAAACATTTCTGATCCTTCTTCATCTTCAGCAGCTGGATACTCCTCCAAGTCCATAAAATCCCAACCAAGTTGGCCGTACATGTTATCACTTGACAACATCTCATCATGTTCAATTCCAAAAATCCCTTCCAGTTCATCCACAACATCAATCTCTCCATTGCCATAGGATTCTTCTTTGATGTTGGAGAGTTGAGGAACAACGGTATCCGGGACCTCTTGCTCCTCCTTCTTTGGGCTTTTTAAGAAAGAATTGTACTTCATCCTATCTCTCTTTCGTCTGAGTGTCTTTCTCTTTTTACTCGTGTACTACGTCTGCATAGCAGGTTTGAACACTATAAGATATCTGAGAAGAGGAGGCAATGTGGATATTCATCACCAGTTCTTTCTTTATAAGAACTTGTTCCGACGTGGAATCTTATCTCCTTTCTATTGGTTGGTTCACTTCCTTCTTTGTTTTGATTGGCCCATAGGCTCCAGCCTGGAGGAGTGTGGGGCCCATTATAACCTTTTCGCAGCCTGTGAGCTGGGACCCGGTGACATGTTGAAATGTTTTCTTTGCGTCAAGAAGCATGTGACTTATTGGTTGATTAATCAACTCAGGATCTCACCATTTCCTTCTCAAGAACCGTTGCAAACTTGCAGGTTGGGTAAATTAATGTACGTTGACGTGACTTGTGTATGAAAATTATAAAAACACTTTATATTAAAAGTTTTGTTTGACAAAATAACTTCAACTAATTTCCTTGAAAAACATGAAATAGATTAATTGATAAATTAGATGCATAAGCTTGATTTACTGTCCGTAAATTCGATATTTTTTCTTTCTCGTGAAGTAAAGTTCGAGTTCCAGAAATTCTAGATAAAGATTCAAGATTTTAAGACTTCTTAACAAGTTGGAAAAAAATAAAAAATAAATGTTATAACCTCTTATTAAAACAAATAATTTTTTTTATTTAAATTTAACTTATGATTTTGGGCATTAGTGACAAAAGTAAAATACAACTTAATTGCAAAACTTATATCAAGTGTAATCTTATCTTAGTTTTCCAATTGAAGGAGTCAATTCATTGGACAATCTCATCAGTTCTTAGCTAACTAATACTATTAATCATGGCCAGGATCTGCAATAATTTTATTTTTTTTATTAATATGAATGTCTGGATGAGCTTGCGTGTATCTTGATTAATCCCCTGAGTCTTAAAGTTAATAATCATGTAAACTTTTAGTAGCTCTAAAATTTATAGGACTACCTCGAACTAATAATTTTTAGAAAACAAATCTAGAATTTAATTAATTGAGTTATATTTTTTTAAAATAAAATATGTAATAATTTAATTTAATTTAATTTAATTAGTTGCTGTGACTTTGTGACTTGATGGATGATTTTCTATTTGTCTTTTAATTTCAATATCTCACCCCACCACGTTCTCCCATTTCAAGAAGACGTTTCACTTTCAGCAAGTAAACATGGTCAAGTTCAAATTAATGCAACATCAATAACACATTGCCAAAAACTAAAGCTTTTACATGTAAAACACTGTAGATATTTTTATTGTTCATCTTTTATTAATTCACTATGAGATGTAATAGTGATTTCAAAAAAATTAATTTAATTCTTAAACTTTTCTTTTATACAATTGAGCTATTTTAAACTCAAAATAGAATTAAATTGCATATATTTTTACGGTGAGGGTTGAATTTAAAGATAGAAAAATGAAATAACAAAAACAAGTAAAATAGATGACAAGTTTGTAATTTATTTGAAAAATTTATTTTAGTCCCCGTCTTTTTAAGCTACATGGTAATCGGTCCTTATAATTTTTTTTAAAAGATATTTTGGTATTGAACTTCATTTTCCTCTTTTTTAGTCTTTTTTGGGTAAAGAAGAGAGAGGTCACTGGATTCCAGCTCAGAGAGACAGAAAGTTGTCGTTGGGAAAGATTTTGACCACCAAAACGATCGATTTTTGTGTCAAAAGGTTCCATATAACAAGGATGATTAATATTAGATATTTTATTTTTACTTTAAAAACACCTAAAAAAACATATTTGAGTTTGAAAAGATTTTTATTTCGGGTTAATTTCGAGTTTTGAGCATTTTTCATGTCTTTTGAGGTCATATATTTATTTAACAAGGTTCCTAGAGTATTTTCTAAATGCTTTGAGGTAAAAAATGGGTTGTAAATTGGTTTTTTAGTAAAAAAAAACATGTTTTCCAGCCACACGATTCTCAAATTCTGAGATTTTAAAATGACGCGTCGTCTGTTTTTGTTCCAAGCAACTG
>Ga0325401_1006144_pt1 | contig 11585 bp, 8 predicted proteins | sample PopdelMetagenome_FD_205666 | JGI IMG/M metagenome (GOLD analysis project Ga0325401, IMG submission 205666) | Populus deltoides microbial communities from Bellville, Georgia, United States - Xylem-PdKOR-R2 | ecosystem: Host-associated > Plants > Phyllosphere > Stem > Wood/Secondary xylem | place...
ACGAGCCCGGAGCGCTCGAGGAGGAAGGCGAGCACGGCCTTCTGGGCGTGGCGCCGGTTCTCGGCCTCGTCCCAGACGACCGAGCGCGGGCCCTCGAGGACCTCGGCGCTGACCTCCTTGCCGCGGTAGGCGGGCAGGCAGTGCAGGAACAGCGCGTCGCCGTCCGCGTGGCCCAGGAGCGCGTCGTCGACCTGGTACGCCGCGAAGGCCGACTCCCGGTCGAGGCCGTCGTCCTCCTGGCCCATCGACACCCAGGTGTCGGTCGCCACCGCGTCGGCCCCGGCCACGGCCTCGGCCGGGGAGTCGGTCACGGTGACGCTGCCGCCGGTGGTGGCCGCGAGGGCCTGCGCCCGCTCGACCAGCGCCGGCGAGGGGTGGAAGCCCTCGGGCGCCCCGATCCGGACGTGCATCCCGGCGGTCACCCCGCCGAGGAGGTAGGACGCCGCCATGTTGTTGGCCCCGTCCCCGACGTAGGCGAAGGTCAGCCCGGGCAGCGGCCGGCCGTGCTGCCGCAGCGTCTGCAGGTCGGCCAGGATCTGGCAGGGGTGGTAGTCGTCGGTGAGCGCGTTGACCACCGGGACGCCGGCGTACGCGGCCATGGTCGCGAGGTCGTCCTGCGCGAAGGTGCGCCAGACGATCGCGGCCGTCTGACGGCCCAGCACCCGGGCGACGTCGGGGATGGTCTCCCGCGTGCCGATCGCGGCCAGGCGCCCGTCGACCATCATCGGGAAGCCGCCCAGCTCGGCGATGCCGGCGCTGAACGACGCCTGCGTGCGCAGCGTCGGCTTGTCGAAGATCACCGCGACGCTGCGCGGGCCGGCCAGCGGACGGGTCGCGTACGGGTCGGTGCGCAGCCGCTCGGCGAGGTCGAGGACCTCCGTCTGCTCGGCCTGGGTGAGGTCGTCGTCGGCGAGGAGGTGCCGCATCTCGGACAGCGAGGTCGGGGTGCTCACGAGGCGGCCCCGGACGCGGCGTCGAGCAGGCCGGGCAGGGCCTCGACGAACGTGTCCAGCTGGGCGGGCGTGACGACCAGCGGCGGAGCGATCCGCAGCACGTGCGGACGCGGCGCGTTGATCACGAACCCGGCCTCGAGGGCGAGGTCGGCCACGGCCGGTCCGACGTCGGCGTTGAGCACGATCCCGCGCAGCAGGCCCCGGCCGCGGACCTCGGAGACCAGCGGGTGGCCGAGGCCCATGACCGCCGACACCAGGTGCTCGCCGGTCGCGGTGACCTGGTCGAGCAGCCCGTCGCGCTCGATGACGTTCATGACGGCCAGGCCCGCGATCGCCGCGACGGGGTTGCCGCCGAACGTCGACCCGTGGCTCCCCGGCTGCAGCATCGTCGCCGCCCGGCCGGTGGCGATGCACGCACCGATCGGGAAGCCGTTGCCGAGCCCCTTGGCCAGCGTGACCACGTCGGCCCGCACACCCTGGGCGGTGTGCACGAGCCACGAGCCCGTGCGCCCCATGCCGGTCTGCACCTCGTCGATCCAGAGCAGCGCGCCCGCGGCGTCGCACAGCTCGCGGGCCCGGGCCAGGTAGCCCGCCGAGGGCACGACGACCCCGTTCTCGCCCTGGATCGGCTCGAGCACCACGGCCGCCACCGTCTCGTCGACGACGGCGGCGAGGGCCTCGGCGTCGCCGTACGGCACGAAGGTCACCTCGCCCGGCAGCGGCTCGAACGGCGCGCGGTACTTCGGGTTGTGCGTGACGGCGAGCGCGCCCATCGAGCGGCCGTGGAAGGCGCCCTCGGTGGAGATGACCTTCGTGCGCCCGGTCATCCGGGTGAGCTTGAAGGCCGCCTCGTTGGCCTCGGTGCCGGAGTTGGTGAAGAAGACCTTGGCGTCGTCGTCGCCGGTCAGCCCGGCGAGCCGGGTCGCCAGCGCGACCTGGGCCGGGGTGGCGAAGAAGTTGCTGACGTGGCCCAGCGTCGAGATCTGCCCGGTCACCGCGGCCAGCACGGTCGGGTGGGCGTGGCCGAGGGCGTTCACGGCGATGCCGGCCAGCAGGTCGAGGTGGCGCCGGCCGTCGGCGTCCCAGACGTAGCAGCCCTCGCCGCGCACGAAGACGCGCTTGGGCGGGCCGAAGGTGTTCATGACCGAGTGCGCGTACGCCTCGAGCACGCCGGCCGAGCCCCGCGGGGCGGGCCCGGCCAGCTCGGCGCTCACCATGACGTCGCTGCTCACGACAGTCCTCCTACGTCGTCGAGGGCGGAAGGTTCGGGATCGTGCACCGGCTGCAGGCCGGCCGGCTCCGCCGTGCCGGTCCCGGTCCCGGTCGAGGACGCGGCCCGGCTCACGTCGCCGTTCGCGTACTCGTGCGGCGGGATGCCCTCGGCGGCCGAGAACACGCGGCTGCCGAGGCGGACCAGGCCGTCCTGGGTGACCATCGTGCCGATCCCGGAGTTGGTGAAGATCTCCAGCAGCAGCGCGTGCGGGACACGGCCGTCGGTGACCGTGGCCCGGGTGAGGCCGCCCTCGACGGCGCGCAGGCAGGCCTCCATCTTGGGCACCATGCCCGACTGGAGCGAGGGCATGAGCTCGCGCAGTTCGGACGCGCTGAGCTCCTCGATCACCTCGGTGGAGGACGGCCAGTCGCGGTAGAGGCCCTCGACGTCGGTCAGCACGACGAGGCGCTCGGCCCCCAGGGCGACGGCGAGCGCGGCGGCCGCGGTGTCGGCGTTGACGTTGTGGACCACGCCGTGCGCGTCGGGGGCGATGCTGGCCACGACCGGGACGCTGCCGGAGTCGATCAGGCCGCGGATGGCCTCGGTGCGCACGTGCGCGACGTCGCCGACGAGGCCGAGGTCGACCTCCTCGCCGTCGACGACGGTGCCGCGGCGGGCGGCGGTGAAGAGCCCGCCGTCCTCGCCGGACAGCCCGACGGCCAGGGTGCTGTGCGCGTTGATCAGCCCGACCAGGTCGCGGCCGACCTGGCCGACCAGCACCATCCGGACGACCTCCATGGCCTCCGGCGTGGTGACCCGCAGGCCGCCGCGGAACTCCGAGGCGATGCCGAGCCGGCCCAGCATCGAGCTGATCTGCGGACCGCCGCCGTGCACGACCACGGGGTGCACGCCGCAGCGCTTCATGAAGACGATGTCGGAGGCGAAGGCGCGCTTGAGGTCGTCGTCGACCATCGCGTTGCCGCCGTACTTGATCACGACGGTCTTGCCGACGTAGGTCTCCAGCCACGGGAGCGCCTCGGTGAGGATCGAGGCCTTCTCGACCAGGGAGAGCGCCTCCTCGGAGCGGGGTGATGCGTGGCTCATGTGGAGTACTCCGCGTTCTCCTTGACGTAGTCGTACGTCAGGTCGTTGGTCCAGATCGTCGCCGCCCCGCGGCCGTTGCGCAGGTTGATCGTCACGCGCACGTCGCGCCCGGAGAGGTCCACGAGCGAGCGGTCCTCGCCGATCGAGCCGTCGCGGCAGAGCTCGACGCCGTTGAAGGCGACGTCGATGCGGTCGGGCTCGAAGTCGGCGCCCGTCGTGCCGATGGCCGCGAGCACGCGGCCCCAGTTGGGGTCGCCCCCGAAGATCGCGCACTTGAAGAGGTTGCTGCGGGCCACGGCGCGGGCGACCTCGAGCGCGTCGGCCTCGCTGGCCGCGTGCTGGACCTCGATCGCGATGTCGTGGCTCGAGCCCTCGGCGTCGCGCAGCAGCTGCATCGCCAGGTCCTGGCAGGTCTCGCTCAGCGCGGCCTGGAAGTCGTGCGGCGCCGGCCGGACGCCGGACGCGCCGCTGCTCATCAGCACGACGGTGTCGTTGGTGGACATGCAGCCGTCGCTGTCGACGCGCTCGAAGGACGTGGAGCACGCCTCGCGGAGGTGCTCGCCGGCCGCCTCGGCGTCGATCACCGCGTCGGTGGTGATCACGACGAGCATCGTGGCCAGGCCCGGGGCGAGCATGCCCGCGCCCTTGGCCATGCCACCGACCGACCAGCCCTCGTCGGCGTAGCCCGCCGTCTTGGCCACGGTGTCGGTGGTCATGATCGCGCCGGCCGCCGCCGCGCCGCCGTCCTCGGCGAGCGCACCCGCCGCGGCCGTGACGCCGGCGGTGATCAGGTCCATCGGGAGCCGGACGCCGATCAGCCCGGTGGAGCAGACGGCGATGTCGCCGGCACCGACCTCGACGCCGTCGCGCCGGCCCAGCTCGGCGGCCACGTGCTCGGCCGTGCGGTGCGCGTCGGCGAACCCGTCCGGCCCGGTGCAGGCGTTGGCCCCGCCGGAGTTGAGGACCACGGCGTGCAGCCGGCCGTCGGCCACGGCCTGCTGCGACCAGAGCACGGGCGCGGCCTTGACGCGGTTGGTCGTGAAGACGGCCGCGGCGACCTGGTCGGGACCGGTGTTGACCACGAGCGCGAGGTCGGGACGACCGCTGGGCTTGAGGCCGGCGGTCACGCCCGAGGCGAGGAAGCCGGCGGCGGTGGTGACGCTCACGGGGCCACCCCCACCCGCGGCAGGCCGGTGGTGTCGGCGAGCCCGAGGCTCAGGTTCATGCACTGCACGGCGCCTCCTGCGGTGCCCTTGGTGAGGTTGTCCAGGGCCGCGACGGCGACGAGCCGCCCGGCCGCGCGGTCGACGGTGACCTGGACCTGCACGACGTTGGAGCCGAGCACGGACTGGGTCTGGGGCCACTGGCCGGGCGGCAGCAGCTGGACGAAGGGCTCGTCGGCGAGCCGCTCGGCGTACGCCGCGTACGCAGCCTCGGGCGTCAGGTCGGGATCGGCGAGCGGGGCGGTGCAGGTCGCGAGGATGCCGCGCGACATCGGCACCAGGACCGGGGTGAAGGAGAGCGTGGGCGCGGCGGCCGTGGCCCCGGCGACGCGGAGGTTCTGGAGGATCTCCGGGGTGTGCCGGTGGACGCCCCCGACCCCGTACGCGCTGGCCGAGCCCATCAGCTCCGCGCCGAGCAGGTGCGGCTTGAGCGACTTGCCCGCCCCGGACGGCCCGCTGGCCGCGACCACGACGACGTCGTGGCCGTCGACGAGACCGGCGGCGACGGCCGGGAAGAGCGCCAGCGTGGCCGTCGTCGGGTAGCAGCCCGGCACCGCGACCCGCCTCGACCCCGCGAGGACGTCGCGCTGGCCGGGCAGCTCGGGCAGCCCGTACGGCCACGACCCCGCGTGCGGGCTGCCGTAGAACTGCTCCCAGGCCCCCGCGTCGGTCAGCCGGAAGTCGGCCCCGCAGTCGATGACCACGACGTCGGGACCGAGCGACTCGGCGACCGCCGCCGACGCGCCGTGCGGCAGGGCCAGGAAGACCACGTCGTGCCCGCCGAGGACCTCGGGCGTCGTCGCCTCGACCACGCGGTCGGCCAGCGGCGTCAGGTGGGGCGAGACATCGCCCAGGCGGGCCCCGACGCTGCTCGACCCGGTGAGCGCGCCGACCTCCACGTGCGGGTGGGACAGCAGCAGCCGCAGCAGCTCGCCCCCCGCGTACCCGGTCGCCCCCGCGACCGCCACCTTCACGACCATGCGCATGACTATGCCATGTGCGACAAGTTCATGCGAAGCGGGTCCAGGCTGCGGTCGGTGCGCCGGCGGGGCGCACCATGGATCTCGTCCGGGCAGGGGCCCGGCGGCGCAGGAGGTCGGCATGAACCCGGTGGTCGGTCTGCTCCACCAGCTGGTGGTCACGCGGTCGGCGGTCGCGTGGCACGCCTGGCGCGAGCACGACCCCTTCGCGCGGCTGAACCTGGCCGAGGGCCGGCACGACCCGTACGCCCTCTACGCCGAGGTGCGTGCCGCCGGGGAGGTCGTGCCGAGCCCGACGATGGGCTTCCAGACCGCGAGCCACCACGTCTGCCGCGAGGTCCTGCGCGACCGCCGCTTCGGGGTCCAGGCCGACGACGGCCCGCGCGGCAACGGCCAGATGTCGTTGCTCGAGCTCGACCCGCCCGACCACACGCGGCTGCGGCGGCTGGCCGCCCCGGCCTTCTCGCCCCGGGCGCTCGCCGGCTACGACGACCGGATCACGGGCGTCGTGGACGGCCTGCTCGACGCGCTGCCCGCGACCGGCCCCTTCGACCTCGTCGCCGGGCTGGCGGCGCCCCTGCCGATCGCGGTGATCACGGACCTGCTCGGGGTCCCCGAGGCGTACACCGCCGACTTCGGCAAGCACGGGGCGACCATCGGGAGCGCCCTGGCCGGGCCGCAGTCGCTGGCCCACGTCGCCCGCCTGATCGCGGCGGACCGGCAGCTCCAGCGCGTGCTGACCGAGGTCTTCGCGCTGCGGCGCCGCGAGCCCGGCGACGACGTGGTGAGCCGGCTGCTCGCCGCGGAGGGCGACGGGCTGCGCCCCGAGGAGCTGCGGCCGCTGTGCATGCTGCTGCTGCTCGCGGGCTTCGAGACGACGGTGAACCTCGTCGGCAACACGGTGCTCGCCCTCCTCGACCACCCCGACCAGTGGCGGGCCGTGGCCGACGACCCGTCGCTCGCGACCGCGGCGGTCGAGGAGACGCTGCGGTGGGACCCGCCGGTGCAGCGGACCCTGCGCATCCCCTCGGTCGACGTCGAGCTGGCGGGCACCACGGTGCCGGCGGGCTCGATGCTGCTGCTCTACCTGGCCGGCGCCGGTCGCGACCCCGCCGCCTTCGACGAGCCGGACCGCTTCGACGTGAGGCGCACGGGCGGCGCGGAGCACCTCGCCTTCTCCGCGGGCGTCCACTACTGCCTCGGCGCTCCGCTGGCGCGCACCGAGGCCGTGACGGCCGTACGCCGGCTGGCCGAGCGCTTCCCGCGCCTGGAGCGGGCCGGCCGCCTGCGTCGACGCCGCGGGACGGTCATCCGCGGTCCCGTGGAGCTCGTGGTCGGGCAGCCGGCCCGTGCGCTCGCCGCCTGAGCGCGGACGCCGTCACTCGGTCCGCTGCACGGCCCCCAGCTCGGCCGTCGCTGCCACGGCGGCGTCGCGCGCGGCGGCGACCTCGGCCGCGGTGAGCGTGCGGCCGTCGGCCCGGAACCTCAGCGCGTACGCCAGCGACTTGCGGCCCTCGCCGATCTGCGTCCCCCGGAAGACGTCGAAGAGCTCGAGCGCCTCGAGCAGCGGACCGGCGCCGCGGCGCAGCGCGTCGGCCACGTCCTCGGCGGCCACGCCCTCGTCGACGACCAGGGCCACGTCCTCCTTGGCCACCGGGTAGGACGAGAGCGCGGCGATGTCACCGCGGTCGGGCGCACCGGCGAGCAGGACGTCGAGCTCGAGCTCGAGCGCGCTCGTCCGGGCCGGGAGCCCGTACGCCGCGCAGACCTGGGGGTGCAGCTCGCCCGCGTGGCCGACGACCACGTCGGTCTGCGCCAGGCGCAGCTCGGCGCAGCGGCCCGGGTGCCACGGCGCGAGCTCGACCGGACGGCGGTCGAGCGTCGTGCCGACCGCGGCGGCCGCCTCCTCGGCGAGCGCGACGGCCTGCGTCCACGAGGCCGGCCGGGCCGGGCCCTGCCAGCCCGCGCGGACCCAGTCCCCGGTCAGCACCGCGGCGAGCATCCGCGGCTGGTCCCCCAGCGCGTCGTCCATCCGGGCGAGGTCGGCCTCGTCGGGCCGGCGGTCGACCGGCGGGCGCGGGGCGACGAGCGGCTCGGCGGGCGCGAAGAAGGCCGACCCGGTCTCGAACAGGGCGAGGTCGTCCAGCCCACGGCTGGTGTTGCGGGTGACCGCGGTGAACAGGCCGGGCAGCAGCGTGGTGCGCAGCGCCGGTTGGGTGTCCGACAGCGGGTTGAGCAGCACGTTCAGCGCGCGGCGACGGTCGTCGGCCGGCACGCCGAGCCGGTCGAGGTCGGCCACCGACGTGAAGGGGAAGCTGAGCACCTCGACGGCACCCACGGCCGCGAGCCGTGTCGTGACAGCGCGCCGGTCGCGCTGCGAGCGGGTCAGCCCGCGCCCGGGCGGGGCGAGCGGGACGACCGGGGTGATCGTGTCGAAGCCGACCAGGCGGCCGACCTCCTCCACGTGGTCGTACGGGTCGCGCAGGTCGGGACGCCACGTGGGCGGCGTGACCTCGAGGACCTCACGCCCGTCGCCGTCGGACGGCAGCAGGCGCACCTGCGCACCGACGGCGGCGAGCAGCTCCTCCACGCGCGCACGCCCGACCGGGGTGCCGAGGACGCGCTGCGGCAGGTCGGCGGGCAGGCGCGTCGCGGGCGGGGCGGGCACCGTCCCGACGACGGTCTCCCCCGGCTCCAGCGTCCCGCCGCCGAGCTCGACGAGCAGGGCAGCCGCCCGGTGCGCGGCCGCGTAGCCCGCCGCGGGGTCGACGCCGCGCTCGTAGCGCCGCGAGGCCTCCGAGGAGAGCCTGTGGCGCCGCGAGGTGCGGGCCAGGGTCAGCGCGTCGAAGGCCGCGGCCTCGATGACGACCGAGGTGGTCGCGGCGGTGACCTCGCTGGCCGCGCCGCCCATGACGCCCGCGAGCCCGATCGGGCCGGAGTCGTCGGCGATGACCAGGTCGGACTCGTCCAGCGCCCGCACGGTGTCGTCGAGCGTGCGCAGCTTCTCCCCGCGCCGCGCCTGCCGGGCGACGACCGTGCCCGAGAGCGCGGCCGCGTCGTAGGTGTGCAGCGGCTGGCCGGTCTCGAGCATCACGTGGTTGGCGACGTCGACGACCAGGGAGATGGGCCGCATCCCCGCCAGCTGCAGGCGGCGGGTCAGCCACCGCGGGCTCGGGCGCGACGGGTCCAGGCCCGTCACCGTGAGCGCGGTGAAGACGAGGCAGGCGTCGGACTCGATCGCGACCGGGTGCCCCTCGGAGCGCGGCGCCGGCACCGGCCGGTCCACCGGGTCGGTGAACGCGGTGCCGGTGGCCTGGGCGGCCTCACGGCCAAGGCCGCGGATCGACAGGCAGTAGCCGCGGTCGGGCGTGACGGCGATGTCGAGGACCTCGTCGTCGAGCCGGAGCACGGGACGGGCGTCCTGGCCGGGCACGGGCTCGGCCTCGCCGGGCGCGGCGGTGAGGACCATGATCCCGGAGTGGTCGTCGCCGAGACCCAGCTCCTTCGCGGAGCAGATCATGCCGTCGGACACGTGGCCGTACGTCTTGCGCGCGGCGATCTCGAAGTCGCCGGGCAGGCGGGCGCCCGGCAGGGCGACGACGACGAGGTCGTCGACGGCGAAGTTCGGGGCGCCGCAGACGATGCCGCGCGGCTCGGCCTCACCGACGTCGACCGAGCACCAGCGGATCGTCTTGCCGTTCTTGTGCTCCTCGGGGGTGAAGGCGAGGACGCGGCCGATCACGACCGGACCCTGCACGTCCGCCCCGGCCTCCTCGACGGTCTCGACCTCGAGGCCGGCCCGCACGAGGGCGTCCGACAGCTGCCGGCCGGTGAGGTCGGCGGGCAGGGCTGCGACGTCGCGCAGCCACGACACCGGCGCCCTCATCGCGCGGTCCCCACGAGGGAGCGGCTGAACCGCACGTCGCCCTCGACCATGTCGCGCATGTCCTCCGCGTTGTTCCGGAACATCAGGGTCCGCTCGACGCCCATGCCGAAGGCAAAGCCGGAGTACTCCTCGGGGTCGATGCCGCAGGCCGCCAGCACCCGCGGGTTGACCACCCCGCAGCCGCCCCACTCGATCCAGCCCTCGCTGCGGCAGGTCTTGCACGGCCGGTCGGCGTTGCCGACCGAGTCGCCGTGGCAGACGAAGCAGAGCAGGTCGACCTCGGCCGACGGCTCGGTGAAGGGGAAGTAGTTGGGGCGCATGCGCGTCCGCGTCTCCCCGAACATCGACCGCGCGAAGTGGTCGAGCGTCCCGCGCAGGTGCGCGAGCGTGATGCCGCGGTCCACCACCAGCCCCTCGATCTGGTGGAAGACGGGCGTGTGCGTCGCGTCGTACTCGTCGGCGCGGTAGACCTTGCCCGGGCAGACCACGTAGATCGGGGGCTCCCGGGTCAGCATCGTGCGCGCCTGCACCGGCGAGGTGTGGGTGCGCAGGACGCGGTTGGTGCCCTCGGGGCCGACGAACAGCGTGTCCTGCATCGTGCGGGCGGGGTGGTCGGGCACGAAGTTCAGGGCGTCGAAGTTCAGCCACTCGGCCTCGAGCTCGGGGCCCTCGGCGACCTCCCAGCCCATGGCGACGAAGACGTCCTCGACGAGGTGCATCAGGCCGGTGATGGGGTGCACGGCGCCGACGGGACCCAGGGCGACGGGCAGGGTCACGTCGACCCGCTCCTCGCGCAGCGTGCGCTCGAGCTCGGCGGCGACGACCTCGGCCTCGCGGGCCTTGAGCGCGGCGTTGATGGCCCCGCGCGCGCGACCGATGCGGGCCCCGGCGTCCTTGCGAGCCTGGGGCGGCAGCGCGCCGATCTCGCGGTTGGCGAGCGCGATCGGCGAGCGGTCCCCGGCGTGCGCCAGGCGGGCGGTCTTGAGGTCGGCGGTGCTGGTCGCCTCCGCGAACGCCGCCTGCGCCGCCGCCACCATCGCCTCCACCTCGTCGGCGTTCAACGGGGTGACCTGGACGGGGTCGTAGGTCTTGTTGGGGCCGGACATGGGTGGGGCGCTCGACTCTCTCTCGGCGTACGGGCCCCGACAGTCTAGGAAGCGCGGAGGCGACGGCCCACCGGGTTCCGCTCCGCGTCCGGCGCCGGGGACCCGTGCGCGTCCTACCCTGCAGCGTGCGCTGCGGCGTCCTGCTGGTCAGCCTCGCGCTCGTGGCGGCCGGGGCCTTCGGCGGGTGCGCCCTGGTCGGCGACCCGTGCGGTGCCCCGGTGACGGGTACGGCGACCTTCGTCTCCGCGTCCGTCCCGCCGCCGTACCACCAGGAGTGGACCCTCCGCCTGGCCGACGACGCCGGCTCGATCACCTACTCCCCCGGGTACGGCTCGACCGAGCGGTGGACGGCGACCTTCACCCCCGACCCCGACCAGGTGGTGCGGGTGTGCCGCGACCTGCAGGACGAGCGCGACGCCGGCACCGCACCGGGCGGCGGCACGCTCGAGGTCCGGTGGCAGGGCGCGACGGGCCGCCCGACCCGGCTGACGACCTCCGACGCCGACGCGGGCACGCGCGTGCTCGCGGTCGTGCCGACCCCGGCGCTGGTCGAGGTGCAGTCCGCCTTCGCACGGTGGGCCCTGGCGCACGGGGGCTGACCCGATGAGTTCGACGTCGTGCGGAGGTCGGAGCGCCATGACCACCGACTGCCACGTCTCGATCTCCCTCGACGGCTACCTCGCCGGGCCCGACCAGAGCCTCGAGCACCCGTTGGGGGTGGGCGGCCACCGGGTGCACGCCTGGCACCTGACCGACGACTTCGCGAACGACGCCGACGCCGACGCGTCGGCCGACCTCCAGCGCCCGCGGGGCGCGTACGTCATGGGCCGGAACATGTACGGCCCGGTGCGCGGGCCCTGGGAGTCCTTCGGCCGCGAGTGGCGCGGCTGGTGGGGCGAGGAGCCGCCCTACCGCGCGCCCGTCTTCGTGCTCACCCACCACCCGCACCCCGACGTCGTGGTCGGGGCGACGACGTTCCGCTTCGTCACCGACGGCTTCGAGGCCGCGTACGCACGCGCGCTCGAGGCGGCCGACGGCCGGGACGTGCGCGTGACGGGAGGCGCGTCGACCGTCCGGCAGGCCTTCGCCGCCGGGCTCCTGGACGAGATCACCCTCGACG
>Ga0325401_1006145_pt1 | contig 11584 bp, 8 predicted proteins | sample PopdelMetagenome_FD_205666 | JGI IMG/M metagenome (GOLD analysis project Ga0325401, IMG submission 205666) | Populus deltoides microbial communities from Bellville, Georgia, United States - Xylem-PdKOR-R2 | ecosystem: Host-associated > Plants > Phyllosphere > Stem > Wood/Secondary xylem | place...
TAAAATTATTAAATATAAATAAAAATAATGAGAAAAATAATATTGTTGGTAAATTATAAAGATATTTATTGACAAAATATTACATTGTTATTTTTCTCGGTATTCACAGATGAAATTTTTTTTACCGATGACTACATAGAGAATTGAAAATGAAAAAATATATAAAAAAATAACATGTCATTATTACAAATAGAATTATCGATGAAATATTCATGTCGCTAATACTCGTCGGTGAATCCGTCGATAATATTTAAGCTATAACCTAACATATGACTCCATATATCCCTCTTTTTTACTTCTTTTTCTTCTATAGAAAACAACTTACAACACCTTCTTATTTTTTTTATAAATCAAGCTTTCATCATCATAAATTCGGTCAATCCAACACTCAGTCTGTCAGTATCCCTATTATGGTTTTTTTTTTTTGAAGATTTGTCAAATCAAGTAAGCAAAACTACTAATTTTTTGTTGTAACCCATTTTTTAAATGTTAATTTTTTTTATATTTCTATGTAGTATATGTAGTTTGTTTGTGTGTTTACTTGTTTTATAGCTTTTTCCTATAGAAATTTATTGTATGAATATATGATTTGTACATGTTAGGATTTGTTCGAGATTTTAAAAAATCAATTTTGTTTGTCATTTGATGAAATTAAGTTTGATTTTGTAAATTAGATATTTTATAATGAAATAAATAATGGTTTATTTAAAGGGTACATTTCACATCTTGTCAATTTTATTGTTAAGTTGAAATTTCAGTAAATTTGGAGGAATTTAATTTTTTAAAGAAAATTGATAGTGATTTAAGAGTTTTATTAAAATAGATTGAATAAGTTAGTGTTAAATCAATGATAGTTAACTAGTTGAGTACCGATAATTTGTTTAGTTCACATTATTAATTAATGCATGTTATCATCAATATTCTATATAGGTTTCATATAAGTAATGGATGATCGTTCGTGGATGTATTGAATTTCACCTGAATGGTTGCACAAGATGAATTATTGTAATGAGATTGAAGGTTTTATTAATTACGCACTATTTAAAATGAAAAATATTAATGGAGGTGGTATTAGATGTTCATGTAAGATGTGTAAAAATAAAAAGTTTATTGATCTAAATGTTGTTATGAGGCATCTTGAATCAAAAGGGTTAATGGAAAAATATTTGTGTTAGTTTGCACATGGATAACTATATGTTTCTTACGAGACCATGGTAAAAAAAAGGTTGGATCAATTTCTAGTTCTAATAAAATGCATGGAGTTGTAAATGATAATAGTAATCATTATAGGATTATGGTTATGGATGCAATAAGAATGAATCAGGGTGATGCAGGTGAATGTTCAATCATAAATGAAGAATAAAATACAGATCCAGCCATGTTTTTTGATATTTTGAAAGATTTTGACAAATCATGGTTATTTACCGGTCATTGAACATGTGTTCACTATCAAATCAGATTATGGGCTGAGTGAGGTCAGTTATGATAGAATCGTTGAATGAGCGAGAAGTATTTTACCTGAAGGGAATAGGCTAAAAGAGTACTTTTATACCGCTAAATCCATAATAAAACCCCTTAGCTTAAGATACCAAAAAATCAACATGTGTCTAAACTTCTGCATGTTGTACTATCTAGAAACTATAGATTTGAGCGAGTGTAGAACCTGTGGGCATGCTTGATATAAGCCCAGAACTGGAAGGGGAAGGACTTTTATCGCACATAAAAAACTAAGATACTTATCAATCACTCTTAGACTGCAAAGGTTATATATATCTCCAAACACTACTGAGCATATGACATAGCATCATTCACATGATGCGGTGGATGAAATCATGATGCACCCTTCCAATGGAAAAGCTTAAAAGCAGTTTAATAGAATGCATCCTTAGTTTTCAATGGAAACGTGGAACGTATGTGTTGGGTTATATACAGACGGATTCAATTCATTTAGGTTATTTGTTGCACCATATTCTTACTGGCCAGTGATACCCATGATTTACAACTTACTACTGGGATATATATGAAGTTAGAGTTCATATTTTTATCTATGATCATATTTGGTCATAATTCAAGAAAACAAATTTTTTCAGATGAATGCAGCTTTGATGTGGACTATTAATTATTGTTTCACATATGGGATGGTTTTTTGTTAAAGTACACATGAAAAATTAGCATGTCCATACTATATGAAAAATAACAAGGCCTTACCTTAACAAATGGTGGTAAAACATCTTTTTTATTTTCACTTAAGGTTTTTATCAACCGATCATAAGTATAAAAAGAATAGAAAGGACTTCTTTGCAGGTAGAGTTGAAAGAGATGTTGCACTGTCAGGTGAAAAATTATTATGACATGGACTTGCAGTATGAGGGCATTATGTTTGGTTTTCAATTCGGTAAGCAGAAGTTTCCTAGTTTTGGTGTGATCCACAATTGGATAAAGCAAAGTATTTTTTGAGAGTTTTTTTTATTAAAAGACTAATATCCTCTACCATAATTTGGATGTCATGCTTATAGAAAAAAACATGTTTTAAAATATTCTAACATGATAATGGACATGAAATGGAAGACAAATGACAACATGAAGGTTAGAATGAATATATATTTGTTTTGTCATTGTAAGAATATGGAGTTGGTTTATGATAAGTCATTGGTCACAAAGCCCAAAGCCAACTTTGCCTTGGACAAGAATGTATAATTTTCTTGTCTACCAATGACTTAAGAGTGCACATTTTCTTGATGGATATGTTTCGAACATATCTTAATTGATGAACTTGGAGGATGACAGATTGTATGGAATGAAGAGTTATGATTGTCATGCGTTTATACAAACACTCATTCAACTTGCTTATTATGATTTATTGTAAAAAAGAATATGAGATACACTCACAGAGATCAATCACTTTTTTAGAGATATATGGTCTAACAAGATGCATATCCAACACATGGAGAAGCTTGAAATGAATATCGTCCAGACAACTTGTAAATTTGAGATGATATTATCTTCATCTTTCTTCAACCCAATAGAGCATCTACCTATAGATTTATAGTTTGAAGCAAAATTGAAGGCCTTGTCTAGTATAGATAAATGTATCCATTCAAAAGGTTAGAGATTATACATGCATCCTAATTAAATTTATATTGTTTTTTTTAATTAAAACATTCATTTTATTCCATCTATTTGTTCAACCTAAAAAAAAAGTTAAAAATAAGGTGAATATTGAGGCTTCGACATGTGAGGCTTTTATTGTTGAAGAGATCTCAACATTTATCTCTTACTATTTTGAGCCTCACTTAAAAACAAGAATCAATCATATTCCAAGACGTGATGACATTGGAGAAGTGCCTTAAAGTATGATTTTTTTTTAATATTTTCCCATCTTGGATGACATTTACAAAAAAAATATGGTGAGGAGAAGATATTTGATAGAAATCGAATTCAGAGATGGATATAATTATGTGCTACTTAACAGAAATGAATTGCGACATTTTATTCAATAAGTATAATATTAACATGTTGTTATTTCTAAATAATTTTTCTGTCATACTCTTATAAACTAATAGATTGAAAAAAATCCTCGTATACAACATCATTAATTTTTACTATCTCAAAATTTACTTATAACTGGATCTTAAATTTTCCAATTACAAAATAAATAATTTTTCGCGTGGTTCAGAACACATGTAAGCACTACTTAATAATTCTTATCTCTCGAAATACTTAATTTCAATAAGCCTTTCTCTTTATTTGTTAATTATTGTAATCTTGTACCAGATTTATCAATTAGAAGAGAATGCTAGTGATAGTTTGAATTTACTATGTTTGGATCCTGAAAGAAAGGTCAAGTGTTATAATGAGTTTTTCATCAATGGATATGTCTTTTATACCAAAGAGTATGGTCAAGGTAGAAAGACCTATAATAGTGGAGTTTATGTTAAGGGATCAACTTTTAACGAGTTTGAAGTTGATTATTATAGGAAGTCAGAAGATGTGATTGAATTGTAATATCATATCGAGATTAATAAAGTGTTTTTATTCAATGTTATTGGTATGATACCACTGATAGAGGAATCAAAGTAGATCTCTACCATGGTTTGTTCTAAATTAATACAAATAATTCAATCCTTCACCAACTCTCTCACTTGCTAAAACTCATTTCATCTTTTACCAGTTCCTCATGTGTGTGTGTGTATTCATCATATCCTTATCCATTTAGAACCAATTCATCTTCAACAAATGCTTTATTATTTCACCTAAGACAATATAAAAAAAGATGAGAGCATATCAACTAAAACCTAGACGAAGAGAACGATCTCACCGACATCTATCATCATTTTGTCTTGGTTTGCAGTACTAGTAAGTAGTGAGGTAGGAAAAACAAGCAATAAAGAAATAATGCTCTTCAATTTAAGAGAGATAACAAGTAAAGACAAGCTGATAAGCTCGGCGTTAACACCAACATCATCACCAACAAATCTATAGTAAAGGCAAGAATGTTGGGTATAAAAATGAGAGATGTGGGAATCTTTTTGGTCTGCCTTAACATGTTTGGCCTTCTCCTCGTATAAACCCATAAAATCAACACTCTAATTCAATAGAGTGGATCTGGTGTTAAAAAAAATATGTTGGCACCAATGTATTTTTGCTAACAAAGATGATTTTTTTTGCTAACAATGAAATTGACTAATTTACATTAGTGTTATATGGACAATAACCCATGAAAATCAATTTTGTATTTATGGATAGAAGAGAGAGAATTCATGTTTGAACAGAAAGAAATTGAGCCTAGAGAGAGATTTGTGGTGTTGTGTTATATTATATATAAGGGTAGATTTATAATTTCGTTAAAATTAAAAATTTAGGTTAACCTAAAATGCAAATTATAATTTCTGAAAGAATAGAGGTAAGATTAAAAAAAAAAAACTAAACTATAAAACGCAAAGTGTAATTTTAAAGGCAATTTAGGCATGAAATGGTTCAATTAAAAAAAGTTACCCTAAAAAGCATAAGAAAATAGAAACACTTTTTTGCTTATTAAGCTTTCCATGGTAATCGTTTTTTAGTTCCTATGTTGTGCATAGTCTCAACCTATTAGAGGAACTTAAAAGAGCTTAGAGTCTTATTGTAGACTTTAACTTATTTCACTATAAATTCACATAATGTTTCTTATTTTTTTGTTCTTATTTTTTCACTTTGGTCATTGAAGTTTTTTTATTTGAATATGTCCTTTCTTATTGTGCTGAATGAGAATTAAGCTTGAGAATTTATTTTGATTTACTTTATATTAGATTATCGTGGTGTCAAAAAAGTATTATGTCATTATGTTGGTGCTCAATTTTACAAGAATAAATTCAATTTTGTTGTTTGAAAAAATTAAAAATCTGCGGACCCAAATTGACACAAAGGATGAAATGAACTTTTTAACCTACTATTCATCACTCACCTTTTTGATATTTTTGCCTTCAAAATTCTTCCACTTTCAATTTTGGTCCTTTTAGTTTGGAACTTTAACATTTTACTCTAAGACTTCATTTTCTTTATGTTCCATTCCCTATGCTTGAAAAAGAAAAAAGAAAGTCATTTGAAAATTGTGAAAGAAAGAGAAAATTATTAGTTGACCATATTATAGTGACAAAAGGGCTAATTTTAGTGTTGAAGAGTTCCATTTGACGAGAAGAGTCTCATTGAGGTGTTTTTAAACCTTCATTTTGCTGAAAAAAATATTAAGGTTGAGAGAGAATTTATTTTTCAATTTAATTTTATGCTTTTAAACCTTTTTTTTTAGGTTGATAAATTAATTGTTTTGATGTTCTAGGGGTGTTTATTAGGTGTTTTTAGATGAAAAATAGGTTGAAAATAAATTTTTCGGTCAAAAAAACACTTTTGATTTTTCAACCACCTCCGCTAGACTTAGGCTGTTAGGCCCACGTGCCTAAGCTTATTTTTAAAGGCCTAGACGCCTTAGGACTCCTGGAACCGCATTCTTGGCCTTCTTTTTATTATTATATATTTTCAACAATTTAAATGAAATTTATTAAAAATTAATTAATTCAAAATATATTAAGTGTCATAACCCAATTCTGGGTTATTCTTCAAAATAAATTTCTTTTTTTCAAAATAAAGACAAAAAATAATAATAAAGGCTGGCAACATGGAGAAAGTAGGCAGGGAAATCAAGTTGCAATTTTTAGAGGAAATTCAAGACCTAATTGTGCCCCATTATGCCCAAAAATGGAGAAAAAAATGCAAATTCAAGATTAAATTAAATGACTATTGGACGAATTTGCATAAAAATTAAGTCCAATGACATAATTAATTTTTAATAGGTCAATTTGATTTAATCATAGGCCAAATTAAATTTTAATTATGTTTAAGAATTAATTTGGGTCCAATTGAAGAATTTAATTAAGTGCAAGGACTTAATTATACTTTAAATGGGTCAAATTAATTTTATTTGGGGCTTAATTGGTAAAAAATTAAGTTTGGGAGCCTAATTTGGGCATAATTGAAAAGATTGGAATTTTAAGAGACCAAATTTAATTTTTACCAAGTTAATTGATTGAAATTAGGGGCCAAATTGCAAGAAAATTGAAGTTTTGGGGTCAATTAGGGGTTAAATTGACAAAATTCAAAATCAAGGACCAATCTGCAAAAGGCGCCAAACTATAGGGGTTTAATTGACAAAATCCGGGGGTTAAATTGAAGAAATTGAAAGTTTAATGGTCAATTAGGGACGAAATTGCATAAATCCGAGACTAAGGACCATAATGCAAAAGGCGCGTAAATCCGGGTCTGACATTGAAGTTAGGCTAGGACCAAATTGCATTAAATCAGAAGTTGAGGGTCAATTAGGGATTCTATTGGAAGAAATTGAACGTTGGAGGACTAAATTGAAAATCGGTGAAAATCCCTAATTTTAACCCAAAACGGCGTCGTTTTGGAATTTAAAAAAAAAAAGAGAAGAGACCAGGCAACGCGTCGCCTGGTCACTGTTCATCATCTTCCCCGATGAAGCTATCAGGGTAGCAGTTTCACAGGTGCATTGAATGCCTCGTTTGTGCCCCAAAATTGACAAATCATGCACCAAAATGGCCACTTGAAACTCCTCTATCTCCTAGCATTATCCGTTCAGGCCTTTAAACATCAACACGGCTCTGATGACCGGCCTAAAGTGGCCACCTTGGGCAGCCTTAGACTGTCAAATTTGGCTGTTCGAGGAGCACACTTTGAACGGACGGTCTGGATTCTTCCATTCAAATAAAAGGCTAAAAATTTTTCCCTCGTAAAGACAAGATTTCCCTCTTCCACCGCCTATAAATAGGAGCAAATTGCATGTTCGGAGCAAGAAGAAAATCGAGTGCAAAGTTGACAAAAAATCAGCCATTCTCCCTTGTTTTTCATCATTTTCTGCTTTCTCCTTCTCAGCTACACCTTCGGCCGCCACTAATCTCACCACCGTCCCTCCCAACACAACCTTCATCACAGCCAGACACTCTAACAACCTTACGTGGTGTTTGCACCACCTCTCCCTCCCTCTCTCTTCTCTGTGAAAAACTTTTCCCTCTCCGCCACCGTGACTCCAACAGTAGTAGCGACCACCCTTTCCAGCGGTTTCTACCCATACCAGCAGCAGTAGATGCGGCGACTCTCTCCTCATCCGCTCCAACCGCCAGCGACTGCAGCACCGTCCGTGACAGCAGCAACACCTGCAACTCAGCAGCAGCAACCCCGGCAGCTCAACTCTCCACCATTGCCACCGCTTGCACCACGTCGTCCTCTTCGGTCAGACCACCCTTACGCCAGGTAACTCTCCGCTTCCTCTTCCTCCCCCCTCTTCTTGTTCCTCCTCCCTACTGTTCACTGTGTGAACAATGGGCGTGAATTATAATTCACGCCCACTGCACATGCAGCGGACGTTGGGCTGGGCTGAGTCTGGCCCAGCCCAAAGTTCTGGGCTGGGTTCAGCCCGGCTCTAAAGAAATAAATAAAAAGTATTGGGCAGAGGTCGGCCCCACCATTTCGGGCCGAGATCGGTCCAACCTTTTCTATGGCTGAGCCTGGCCCAGTTAGCTGGGCCGGCCCAGCCCATGTAGATTTTTATTTTATTTTATTTATTTATAATATTATATTATAATATTATAATATTAAAAAAAAACAAAAAAAAATTCCAAAAAATTTCCATAATCCTTTTGAAAAATTTGTGATTTTCTCAAATATTTTTCTACTAATTTTGTATAATATCGAATTGTATATTTACATTGTAAAATACAAGTCCGGTATTAAAATACCTGGTTTTCTCCAAAAGAAATATAGAAAAAAAAGGAATTTCATGCATACGGCCAAAACCTAAATACTTTTACAAGCATATTTTTATTTTTTTTAAAAAAAACTTGCATCTTCCCATGTTTTAAAAATAAAAAAAATGGATATCATAACTAGTTTATGGTCATCCATTAAGGTTTGGCCAAAATATCAAAAACCTTTTTCAATCTTTTTTTTCTAGGATCCAGATGTAGACTTTAATATTTGACGGGTATAAAATTACACGATAAAGTACACCCTCAAGTATTAAAGATACAAGGTATAAATAAAATACGATGCTAAAATTTAGACTTTAGAACGGTTAGGATTTAATCTAATAAGGTAGAGACTTTCTCATGAAGAGAGATCTACCTTGAACCCTAGAAAAGACCAACAAATAGAAACTCGACTTAAAAAAAAATCAAATAACAATGCAGTCTACCTTAGGTAGGGTGCACTGGGGGTGATGCGTCTTCCCCTTGCACAACCAGTCCCTTACCCAGACTCTCGCAGACCATAGGTTCCTAGTTACCATAATACTAGGTAGCGACTCCTAATGAACCAAACAAATGAACTAGAAAATCGCCAGCCGACACCGCGCGCTAACGTGCGACAGAATGACGACTCCACTGGGGACGCCTTGTTTGGTCGGACTAAGCTTTGTTTGTTTAATTATCTATTTTGGTCTGTTTAACTTTACTGTTTCAACACTTTTATTTCCTGTTCATACATAAATACATCAAGATTAATGCATTCATGCATTTTTAATTTTGCAAGAAGACTCAATTCTAGGATAGGTGGGGAGTAGCGGTCTACCTCATGACTTTCAGTCGGGGTTCAGATTCGTGAAACATCCAACTATGAGCTAAGTGTTTACTTGGTGATGGCGGTCACATAGTGCCCAAACCATTCCTTATAAATCCCCATACTGCCTTCATGAAAGGTAGTCACTGGGCAGTTCATAGACCTTTTGAGACCAGTTAGAAAACATATCCCTCATATAATAACCTAGAATTTGTCTGAACTTTACAGGATTTTTGAGCTAAGACCATGACTTCCCTTACCTTTTCGGAATATGGGGAAAGATCTGAGATGATGCAATTAGTCGAAGGGGATTGCCCAAGAACCAAGGTTGAAGAATTACCACACATAACCAAAGTGCACTGCTCCGTAGACAGCATAAAAAAGTTGGCCCCTATTCTGGGATATATTGATGAGAATCTGTTTGAGAAGAAGTATGGAAGAATCGCTCATCTAATAAGAATGCCTGTTCAGATTTCAGCAGTCAAAGCCTTGATGCATTTCTGGGATCCAAGCTACAGATGTTTCACCTTCGGGAATATTGATATGACCCCTACTCTTGAAGAGTATGCTCAGATCTTGAGTTTTCTGAATGACCCTTACAAAGTGTACTTCAGGCAAAGAATTGAGAGTACAGCTGCAGTAGTTGCCAAACTTCTACATTTGGATCAAATTGATCGGTACATGACATCCAATGGAGGGTTCAAGTGGAAAATGATCGAAAATAAATTGAAGACAGATAAGGAAAAAGGGAAGTTGGGAGAAGAAAGATATCAGATAATTGCTTTTGCCATCTTTGGGTTGGTTCTGTTTCCTTCAGAAGCCGCTGGAATTATTAGCCTTGAAGCTGCTAACGCCTTCCTCGAATTTGAAGAGACAAAGAATAACCCTACTTCAGCTGTCTTAGCTGAAACCTTCCTATCTCTAAATCATTGTAGATTGCATGGGAAAGGGGCGATGCGATGTTGTATTCCTCTCTTATTCATGTGGATAGTAAGCCATTTGGAAGCGTCAAAAGAAGTCTTCAATAATTTCTGGTGGTTTAACATGAGGCCTCTTGAGCTGATGCTGACTGAAGAGTGGAGTAATTTGGATGAAAAAGCGTGGGTAGAGAAATACCAAGAACTTCCCCAAAGTAATTTCAGATGGAAAGCTCCTTGGGTAAGTGGTTCATCTTACCTTATGAGTTGTGGCGACAAAGCATGGGTCCCATTAATTGGCTTGACTGGTTATATCAACTAATCACCATTATTGGTGGCTAGACAGTTTGGAGGAGTATAATACGTACCAATAACTTGGGGATTAGCTGAATATACCAGTCCGTTTAAAGAAGCCAGTTCTTTGGATAAGTTAGACGCAATCAGAAATGACTGGAAGCAGCCTATTTTGGTCCACAAAGAGGAGCTTCAAAAAGAGTTCTCAGTTAGCTCCAATTATTCAATATGGAGGAGTGGCAATTCATTAAAAATACTTCAAGAGGCAACAGAGCTAGGGGTAACCCAAGATAAGTCATCCGTGACGTTGGAGCTCAAAAGAAAAAGGGTCAACAACGAGGAAGATCTCCAAGAAGAACTGGATAAGCTGAGGATTGAGCTTAGCAAGAGCAAAAATCATCAGAAATTCCTGGAAAACCAACTCTTGAAAGAAGAGGAGATGAAGGCCTCTCTAGATCAACAATTGAAGGAAAAAGATGAGCAAATTGTTAAGTTGAGAAAGAACCAGCATGAAGCAAATAAGCAACTGGAAGAAGGGAAGGTCAAGTATGATGAGTTGGTGAATAAACATGTAATGATGGAGCAGGAATTTATGACTTTAAAAAGGGCCTCAGAAAATAGAAAGTTTGCTGACAAAGAGATAATAGCTTCTCTGAAGAAAGAAAGGGACCAGTATAAATTAAAATGGGAAGCTGAAAAAGAGAAGAACAGATTGGCAGAACTCACCATTGAAGAAGAAAGGAGCTTAAGAACTCGATATCATGTCCAAGCTGATGATGAGAGAGAAGCAAGGAGGATAGCTGAGTCGGATATGAAGGAATACCTGGACATAATAAATGGTATGAGAAATCGAGTTTCTGTGATACAAGCCGAGCTTGAGTCTCGAGAGGAAGAAGCAAAGAAGATGCAATAGCAGTTTGAGGAATGGCAAGACTATATCAGCAGCCTCGACGTACAACTAAACACTAAGGTGGCAGAGCTTGATATAGAGAAGGAAGAATCGCAAAGGGTTAGAAAGCAGATTCAGCAGTTGGAAAAGATGGTTCAAATTTTAGAGACAAACAATGAATCATTAGCCGCTAGTAATGGAACACTGCTTCAAGATAACACCTTGTTCCATTACAAGATTGAACAAACTGATAGGCTAATTGACATGGTGGCTAGAAAGGCAAATGAGCTACGAGTGAAGGCTGCCAGGATTGCCAACAACCGTCATAGATATGAGGAGTATTTGAATGAAGTTTCCTCTTTCATCAGGAATGTAGCTA
>Ga0325401_1006147_pt1 | contig 11583 bp, 9 predicted proteins | sample PopdelMetagenome_FD_205666 | JGI IMG/M metagenome (GOLD analysis project Ga0325401, IMG submission 205666) | Populus deltoides microbial communities from Bellville, Georgia, United States - Xylem-PdKOR-R2 | ecosystem: Host-associated > Plants > Phyllosphere > Stem > Wood/Secondary xylem | place...
GGCATTCGAGAAAACCATTGCTATCATTCGACAACGGTTTTCTCAATAAATGCCCATACTATACTATACACCTCAAATTCTTAAGAAATACTGGTGGTGCCTTGAGAAATTATAGGAGGCCGAAGATTCTACAAAACCAATCTTCTGCTTCTTCAAAGCTACAAGATAGTGACCGGTCAATCAAAAGAGAAATTAGTGGACATTACTCCATCATTGAACTGGTCAGACCTGAAGTAACCAACGGCTTGCCTCTACCCACAGTGAAACCTTTGGTCCCATCAGGCATTCTTGGACCCTTGCAAGTTTTTTTAGGAGATGCTTCACAGTGAGGGGTGCTGCCACATTTTGGAGGAGCAAGCATACCTCTGGCACAAATGATTTGACTGCGGTCTTTGCCCTTGCCGCGGCCTTTTGCCCATGCCTTCTTTGATGCCCCTGGATTATCTTCAGCCTAAGAAATATTCGACAAAAATTGTAAGGCGTTAACATTTAACACTGTTATTATTGTTGATTTAGAGCATTGGCATGGCATTTTTCAGTATGCTGGGAAAATGGTAGGCCAATTCTGTTGGAAAAAAATTAGGGGAGAAGATAGGAAGAGAAGCATGGTGGAAGGCCACTAATGGCAGGCCAATTCTCTTTTATATCATATTACTCTCCTAAGAGAGGAAATCCCTACAAACTTGCACTTGGATTACAACTCTTTCAATAAATATATTTATACTAGTTTATCGATAATTCTAGATACTTAATAAGATAATCATATCATTAATACTTGTGCTTCTAGAAAAACTAAAAAGATATTTTGAATGTAGACTTTAAAATTAATTCCGACAAATTCTATCATCCTGGAAGATTGAGAATTAATATATATATGTAGATACATGGATGCCAAGATAGGACTAGTTAGACAATAGAAGTTACGTACACAACTCTCTGTGGCAGACTCTGAATTGTTTGGTTGAGAGGTATCTTCTGTTGATTCATCAAGGGGTGAATCTTCTCCATCCAAAATGTTGTCAAATTCTGACTTTCTTCCCCTGGTGAGAACAGATTTTGGCTGCAAATTGTTTTTTGACAGATAGTAAGCTATATATAGTCTTTTGTTGATCAGAACATACTGAGATGGTGAAATTAACAACTTAGTTTTTGCCTACCGAGCATCGAAGTAGCAACCTTACTTTAAGGCCTTTCCTCCAATTCCTTTCATCATTCAACTTTTCAACCTGGTGAACTTAGAAGAAGCTCTCAATTTCATAACAAAAATTAAAAAAATATTGGCGTAGTTGCATTGACATACCGCTTTCTCAGCTATAACTCGGGATTCCAGCTCCACAAGTGCGTGCAGCTAGAGAATAAAAGGAAAAGGAACCGTGAAAATTTTCCTTTTAACACTATCCTTGCCTGGCTTGGAAAGAAAATGTGTGCCAATTCATGATTGATACCTTGTTGGTTACAAAGAAGCCATTTTTAGCCCGGGAAGAATTGGATTCTTGAGGATGGCATATTCTGATGGTTTTCGCACTGTTAACAATGGCTATTGTTAATACACAATATCCATGAACCTGATATTTTCTAGAATAACAGAAATACAAACGTCTTGTGTTTCTGTTGTAGACTTGACCTTCCAATCACGCTAAAAATTTTCTGGACATTTTGATGAGAGTGATCGTCAGGCAAATTCTCCACGACAACAATACGAGACTGCAGGGGGGAAAAATAATAATGTTTTGCACCAAGCAGAATTACGTAGAAAATTAGTTTCAAATCATGTGTCCAACAGAGAAAGTCTCTGCTGATTTACCTGCAATTCTTCTCTATGTTTATCAGTGAAAGGGAGTTTGCGTTTAACCTTCTTGCCATCTTCAGCTAGAACCTACAGAACATCGATAAAACAACAAAGAGAGAGGTCCCTCTGGATTTAACGGTTTTTGCTTTTGATAATTGCAAAAACAACGACGAGGCAATTTAAGAGAAAGAAGTTACAAGTTTTGAAGAAGACTCGAGTGCTTGAGCAAGCAAATCATTATCGCTAATAAGGGACCTCATTTTCTTAGTTGAAGCAATAACAGCTATCGGCACTGCAGTACAGCCAAAAAGATACGATAAGAACATCGAACTACTACTGCTACAGCAACATATAGGTCCATAGAGAATAATACTTCAAAGATCCTTACCATAACCTTCAGGATCTTTACTAACGTGCTTGGACATGGACTCGTTCGCTAGAAGACTCATGTCACTGAGTTGGTACTCCACCTATTTTAGACACAAATAGTTCGCAGACTGTAAGAGCATTTCAATACGGGATTCATTATGAACAGAGCATATGTTGGTCAACATAAGCAAGATGACTCGAGTGCCAAAAACTTGTCATGTTGTTTATGAATGGATGTCGAAAATGCAGGCCTGATAAAGAGAAAAGGTAGGCATGACAAATCAACAAAAGAAACGAAAAAACATGATGGAAATGGCTGAGAAGCTAAGAAAGATTTGGTGTGCCAAGATTCTTACCATGCATTTGTAAAAATACATTTTGCACCAAAAGACCTTGCCATTAACCAATCAAGCTTGTCATATTATATCACTCGTTCAAGGAATTAAAAACCTAGCTAGCAGCACCAATTGATGCATGTAAAAGGCTTTAAAAAGAACATGCGAATCATCTAATAAAGATAATTATAACGCAACGATACAAGAATAAATAAAGATGAAACTGAGAGCCAACGAAAAACACAACAGAGATGAGGTTTCAAACAAAGAATGAGGACCTGTTTGATGATCTTTTCCCGAAGATCGTCAGTGAGAACACCTCTATTCTTTGAGGGGCAATTAGACATAGCATGATTTGGATTATTAGAGATTAAATAGGCAGCAGCATGGTCTGGGTCCCCAACAAAGATCCAATCAGACCCTCCAGCAGCACTAGCAGTGGCACCAAAATAGTGAAAGCAAGGATAAAAATAACCTGATATAGGCAATTGGGTTGTATTTGTATGCGATCTTGGCACAAATTCTGGTGCCTGCGCATTGAATTTGAAGGACACAGAATCACTATTCTTGTTACTATCATTTTTGGGTTTGGTTGTTTCTTTCATTTCTTTTTTTTCTACACAGATTTCTTCAGTTTTTCTTTCAGGTTGTGCTTGTGCCATCACTGATTTTCTTTGCCTCTCCAGTTAACAAATTCTTGTATGATCTTTGCTTAATATCTTTGATATCGTATAATAGTTTGTTTCTCCCTCTCTCTCTCTCGCTCCTGAAGTTCAGTAACTGCGTTGTCCTGATATTGAATCCATACTTAGCGCATAAATAGAGGCATCTGTGCGTTTCTAAATTTTTTTTATATTACACTAAACCGTTGTTCAAGGGTTTGACCAGTATTTTTTGAGGATCACAGCCTGCTAAATTTTGCCAAATGGATAGTTCTTACCCCTGCTCTTATCTCTCTCCTAACATTTCCTAAAATATTGCTGCAAGAATGAGTTAGTCATAGGAAAACCAAGTTTCAATCTTGATGTGGACATGTTTTGTCCATATAAATTAGGTTCATGAAATGATTTGCTGTATCTGTATTTTTCGTTCCACGCGAACGTACGTTATGGGATATAATTTTCATATATTTTTTTTTCTCTCTCGGTTGATGCGGGTGCGTCCCTGATCGGTACTGAGTAGAATGCTCTTCTGTACAGTTCATCAAGAAGTCGCAGCTTCCATTGTCGTTGCAGCTACACGTAACCGATGCCAATTTGGCCCATAGTTTATCGCATGGTTCAGGCCTGAAATGAAACGTTATCACCATTTCTGTCTTAGAATTGGCGTTCGAGGTTTAAGGCCCAACCCTTAAGATGTTTGGAGAATCCTTGTGTTTACCTTCGATTTTTGAACTTTCCAAGTGGTCACGTTTCCACTGTTATCATCTCCCGATTTCGATTCTAATAGAATTGTAAGAAAATGTCGGCTGTCAGTGAAAATAGATTAATTTTCCATTGACAAAAACCAGCGTGAAGATTAATACAAGTGTATCATCGAACCAGTTTCACATGTAGTCTCTCTTTTTTAATTTAATTGGATTTTAAACATTTCTTAAAGACTATTTTTCAATGTGATTTTAAACATATATTAAGACCTGGTCTAGGTACAAGTTATTGAATCGTTGGGACAATTCACGAGTTACTAGCTTAACTTTTTTTTATCAAAACAATAATTTTTTATTTTTTAAAAATAAATTTTTTATTTTGACCAGTTATGTTTAATTGAATCAATTAAATTACAGATCAATTCCTTATATTTTATGAATTGGAATAAATCTACACGAAAAACAAATTCAAACTGGAATCAAACTCTGAATCTAGCAGGAAAAATTTAATATGTGTACCTAAAATCTAGAATTCTCGAACACTTGTCCACCTAACCACTTGTTTTGTTACATCATGGCATGCGATGCTTGAAAATGGTATGGAATTGGGAATATAAGCATTCATAACAAGAATTCAAAAACCATGCGAGCCCAAGTCATCAGTGAAAAGGTTAAAAGTTGATGAGAGAAATCAAGGGAGTCAAAAATGTCATAAAAATCAAAAACCAAAAGCTAGGACATCATTAGATATGATCATGAAACGCAAGATAATTCTCATACTCAACATCATGAAAACGCATATGCAAAAATAGAGTGGCGAGATTGATAAAACCAATGCTTCAAACGGGGAGTAAGAATCACAAAAGTACTAAGCTCATGCTGTCTGCTCTGCCTTATGATCACAAATCCACCTTCTTGAAAGCTAATGTTAACATAAAGGATGGACAGAAATTCTTGAATAGAAGAAGAAAGGTGTTGGCTGGCCTTTTTGCTTAATACTTTTTTTTTTTGGGGGGGGAGGGGCTTTCCCTTTTGATAGCTTTCTCCAATTTTCAAGTTTGCTAATTATACCAGACCTATCAGGAAGTATCATCATCTCTGGCTGGTTCTTGAGGGAATCTTCAACAGGGAATGGTTTTTTTTTTAAATCTTAGCTACTGCTTGTATTCTATTCTATATCATCTGAATAAAAGAAGCAGAACAGTCCTTTGAATTGAAAAATCCTGTGTGCACAAATTGTTCAGGGTGAGAATTTAATGAGAGGATCCATCATTTTCACTCACTTCTTTCACCAAACAATTTACACCTCATTTCAAGTGGACCTATCTGTGCTGGTTCCTTCATTATAACTTGCCTACAAGATTCTCTCTGTTTGTGAGAGAGACTGTTTTGTCATGGACCCAGATAAGCATTACACTTGATTGTGTTTTTTTTAAAAAAAAAAAAAAAAGTGGGATCCTGGGTTAGGTGAAAGGATAAAATCTAGGATTTTTGACAATTGACTAAGCAAGAAGCTGTTTGGAGACCACATAATTCAGTCAAGCTGGCACAAAATCATATATACTGATAAGCTTCATTATAGCATTAGAGTTTAAACTTGTTTACCTAATGATAAATGTTTCTCAATATAGAGAGGGTTATTTTATTGATTTAGAGAACAGAGAAGCCATGGACATTCAAGGATAAGAACAGCCTAAAAAAGATTTACAGAGTCGTGAGAACCGAAGAGTGGGATGAGGGGAATCAAATTCTGCAGCTCTAACTGTATTTTTTTCTTGTATTTACCAGAACAGTGATCCGCAATTGGGCCTATAGTCATGATCATTGCTGGCCAGATTCTCGCTTCCCATACATACCTTATTCAGTTTGGATAGCAGAAATGAATGCTTTGGTGAGCCAAATTTGGAAGAATAATGTCAACTTCATGCTTGTCCATCTTATCTTTTCCTTGAATTTAAGAACCCTGATTCAATAATAACTTGAGAGTACATAATCGGAAGAAAATAAAGGAATATAAACCTATAATATTCTCACTGGGATAAGTATCGATCTTGTCTTGTCATCTTGCACAGCCAAAACACCACCACCACCATCCAATTTGAGCATACATTGAAACAATAATTTCTTTGAGGCGTGTTTAGGCTCATCCTTGTCCATTTAATAATGGCCATGGAGAACAGAATAATTCCCAATATATCACAATCATGATCACAACAATTACAAGCAACACACCAAGCATCCAAAAAGGGTAAAGGGTAGCTTAGGGAGTGACCGGATAATAATATGGTTGGACCAACCGGGAATGTAAGGTGACGAAGCTGACACCCTTTTCTTGTTTCTAGTGCTCGTGTTTGGCTCAGCCCTTATTGAAGGGCCTGCTGGTTCTGATATTCTTATCGGGAAGAAGAAGAAATACAGTTCAAAGATACTGTGCCTTGACTGATAAGACCTTTCAAAATTCTTTGTGAAGCTTCACAAAAACCCTAAGGAACAATCAACATTGACAATGAAATATTCCTGACTTCCTGCTTATGTACCCCTTAGGGAACTGGCTAAAATTACAGAAGACTATGAATCCTATGATTATCCTGGGTGAAATTTTTGGCTGCGTTACTTCAAAATTTATTTTCCTTTTCTCCTTTTCTTGGTCTTTCAGGCGACAGATTGAGGACCTATTATGGTTTTCCACGTCAGAGTTCCACATTCAGAAGTCTCAAAGCAGAAGAGAGGGCATAAAATGCGCACCAATAGTCAACAAGAAGCAGGTGCACTTCCAGAGAATGAGTTCAAAGTTGACAGTTTCATAAGCTAATTCCACCTCAACTTCAAAATCATCAAAAGGAAACTGTTGAACGAAAATCTCTGGCAATATCTATTCCAAAACCTCACGTTTGCTGGAAAAGTTTGGCAAACACAAGTTCTAAACAATGATGTTTGGAAAGAATATCAATGGTAAGAAAAGAGGCCTAGTCTATTCCATGAACACAAAGGGTCTTAGAATTTTATACCAATTCCAACCAAATACAGACACTCAATTTTAAGACAGAAAGAAAGCTAATCCTGCAAAATTTAACAGCGTCACTCATTCTCAAGAACCTTCCCCTTTAATTATGTGATTTTTCTAGTATTATTTCTATAATTATATAATCCTATCATGTATAGTTTATCTGCAAAATTCATGGTGGACAAACTCTATACATCTTTTCCTGATCTGTGAATGTGACTTTTCCAGCTATAGCCCTCAGATTTTGCATCTTCGTCATCCTCCATGCTATCACCTCCTGTAGTGGAGGTCCCTCCTGTGTTTACAGCTAGCTGCAGAGGACCTTGGGGAGAGCCAGACTTGGAACTGTTAGCCTTTGAGGAGTCACCATACTGATCTTGGGCCATCCACAAACCCCCCAAAACAATAGCAGATTGGTTTGCAGGGGCGGAGGCTGTAGCTGGTGGCACTCTCCGTGTATGAAGTCGGTATTTCTGCAACAAGAAGAAAGTTCTATCAGAACTTAAAAACCTGATATGTCCCTTGCAATGAGCAAGGGAAAAGGAAATTGCTTCGATACTTGAAGCATTTTCTTTCCTTTTACCCATGCTTCTATAAATGAAGCATGAGAAAGAGATGAAATGGAACACTCACTTGCAAATGACTCTTCACTTCATCATTGGTCAAGCCATCAACTTGCATAAGTTCTCTAATCTGCTTGGGAGTAGCAACTATAAAATGCCCAATAGAATCGAATTAGATACTTCCGAAAATTGAATCAATGAGCAGAAATGCAATGCAATAAATGAAAAATTCTACTTTCAATTTCCAGTGGATTCATCAAGTTTACACATATTGTTAATCTCTCATCTCATCTCCATGTTTCTAGCCAACATAAGAATTTACCTAAAACTCTTCATGATTTTCATCTTTCAAGCCAAGCATAACTATAATTTTGCATCCCATCTATCATTCTCATCCAACAATATACATAAGCCCACACAACCATGATTCTAAAACCAAAAGACCTGGATTCAAATTTATACTAACCTTGAGCGCCTCCAAGTTGCTGTAAAGCATTGACAAACTGACGGTGCAACTCTGGTGACCAGCACCTCCTATGCTTCCTAGAACTCTGCTGCTGGGATTGAGGTCCATTTCGTAAATTTGATTCTGAATTCGGGGCAGTAGTAGAAACTGATCTACTACAACCGCTTCTTGAACCTGTAGAGTTGGATTCCTCTTTCATGCTCTTAATTCCAGGAGTTAAAAGAGAAAGAGCAGGAACCGGCAATTCCTCTCTATTACTGTCATCCTCTTTCCGTGACGAACCAGGGTAGGCTTTAAATGGCATAAATGTTCTTGCTGCAGTCCTGCCTTTACAAGCCTGGAATGCATCCTCATTCACATATTGATTTGCTTTCTTGTTTGTCTAAAACAAAACACAAAATCATAAAAAAAAGAAAAAAAAATCATTTTCCATGTTCTCTTCCTTTTTAAGACTTCAAGTTAAAAACACATCACATGAACTTCAATTAAAGTTATTATTGTTATACCTTAGATTCTAATTTGAAGCTTTGTTTTGCATCAAACAAGTAATCAGTAGAGGGATGATGATCATCAGTAATCCATAACTGAACGGAACTCATCCAGTTTTTCTTGTCTATAGAGTCTTTCTCCTTTATTAAACCATCACTTTCACGATCATCACCATGATCATCGATTTTTTTCTTCAAGGGAATGAATTCTTCCAATACTGGTTGTTGATTGTTTGATGTTCCACATTGCATCAACTCCTGCCTCACAACTTGAATTGCTGCAACATGAAACACGGCAGCAAAAAAAACATTGATCACATCATCAACAACCAAAAAAATCCATCTTAAACTTAGTTCTTTAAGCCAAAGACAACCCATTAATCAAAATCATCAAAAAAAACAAAACCCATTTTTCCAAACTGATTTTTCCATGGATACAACTCATGAAACTGATAATTCAAAATACCCCATTAATCAAAACCCATTAAAGAAAAGGGAGTAAACCAACCATCATTCAGAAGGAGCATGCAAAGAGGTAACTCTCGTTTAAAAGCATCGATCTTTGTCTTTTCTTCTTCCAAGTCATTAAGAAAACTATCAACTTTCAAACCCTTCACTGAAGCATCACCGATCATGGAAACCTCCTTGAGAAAATCAGTTATCGTTTCAGGCAAAAACGTAAATGTTTTTATTGCTGAAGTAAATGTTTTTGTTGTTGAAGAAGGCCTAACAAAATCCAAGCTCAGTTCAGGTGGAACCGAGCCCATTTTTTTCTTTCAAAAAAGACTAAAAGTTTATGTTGTTTTGATAAAATCTCTGAAGCACAAAGAGAGGAGGGAGAGATGCAGACATGTAGAGATCTACACGTATATAGAGAGAAAGAAAGGATTCTCTGGATTTTCAAGGGTTCTTTTGTCAATAAAAAAAAAAAGGAGAGATTCTGTCTATGCGTTTTTTTTTGTGTTAACGTTATGGATTCACTTTCGTTTCTCCGCATATTTTATCTATTTATTTCTATAACTATTTTACCTCGCTCAAGATTTGGTCCCTCGCGATTTTATTTAGTTTGATTTGGTTCTGTTTCTATTTATTTTTTTGCTTATATTATTCCAATATTTAATTTTTAAACCACATATAATTCTAACTAGATAGGTAACCCGCGCTTCAATGAGGGTCAAACCAAATTCTCCGTAATGTAAAAAATATTGCTCAAGCATTATCAATGTATTTTAAAAAAGGAGAAAAAATCCATAACTCGATATCATAAAAAAAAATTGAAAAAAATTACAATTGTCAATCCCTGGGAATCCAAACATACAAAGATGAAATAAAATAATAGTGAACAAAAAAATTCTAAAAAAAAACTAGAAAATTTAGATGATGTCACCAAAACTCTCGAACGAGATAACAAAATAAAAGAAAAAATAGGAGAAAAATAAGGTTTGATTTTAAAAAGAATAAAATATTGAAAAATGAAACCGAATACAATAAAAAAGAGAAATCTTAAAAAATACCTAGGCCACTCGGTCAAACCTAATTCCTAAATCATAAGATGGGGATAACTTGATGGAAAGGAAACCAAAGAAAATAAAAAAAAAAGTTTATTTTTCAAGATGAACAACTTCAAATGGTGTAATTGAAAAACAAATGATATCAACTCTCGTAAACTTTTCAAAACCACGAGTCTAACTAGTAACTAAATTGGAAGCAACCCATATGAAAAACCACCATTTTAAAACTCGAGTCTACCCAATTGGATAACCCATGACTCAGGTGACCCGAGGCTCAAGACGTGTAAGGTTTCAAAATAAATTTGGGAAGAATTGACATGGTGTGAAATGATTAAAAAAAAATACCGGTTGACCTATGACTCGGTCAACCTATGGCAAACCTATCAAAATAGGGTCAAACCCGTTAACTATTTTCCTTTATTATTTTCCAAAATGATGTTATTTTTACTTTTTTATAAAATAAAAAGATTTGGTTAACTTAAGTCAACCTACTTGACCCGTGACTCAGTACTTGTCCTAGATCGACTCCCAAAAAATAAGAGGACAATCTAAAATCTTAAATTAAATTGAGAAATTGAAAAGAAAAATCAAATTAACAAAAGAATTCAAAACAAAAAAAAATAAAAATTGAGAGAATGAGAAAGATGATCAAATTTGAAAAATATAAAAAACCAAGATCATGGATCAAATAATGAAATTGAAAACAAATTAAAATTTGATAAAAGGACTAAGAATCAAGATTTAAAATCAAAACATTAAGAGTCAAACCTTAAATATCATCAAACTTTGAATTAAAGGGTAAAACTAAAAAGAAAAATCAAATTCACAAAGAATCAAGAACAAAAATAAAAACCAAAAAAACAAGAACCAAACATGAAAAAAAATTAAATATCAAGATTATGGATTCAAGGATAAAATTGAAAACAAATTAAAATTTAATTAAAATGCTAATAATTAAACTTAGAAATCAAAACATTGATAGCCAAATATGAAATGCCATAAGATAAGAGGACATAATTGTTTTTTTTTAATGGCCAACATGAATTTCAATGGAGAGGAGAGAGAGAAGAGGAAAAAAAAAGAAAAAGGGGCGGCCAGGTGACAACTCATCACTGTAAAAACCACACGTGCTTCTCCACGTGAAAGAAAGCATCATGGAGCTTCAAACGCTTTAGTGGAAGTTGGTGTTCCTCCATCAGAAGATTGCTCACGCGTTGTTTAAAGAGCACAAAGTTGCCCTATACGCCAACAACTTTGTTTTTTTAATAATTTTTTAAAATGAAGAAAGACTAGATCGCCCCTAACCCACCTTAATAGTAACATAAAAACCTATAGAAAATGACATAACACCCCCAAACGCAAGCCTTAAGAAATTTGATTTTAGAAGTAATTTAGTCAATTTGATTTTAAAAATAAAAAGTTAAAAACAAACAATATCCCTTAAAGTAATTAAATGAAAATAACTTTTAAGAGTAATTTAGTAATTTTACTGTGCAATAAAAATATAAAAATATGAGGTGGCTATAATGCCCCTTATGATTTTGGCAATGACACTTGAACCCTTACTAAAAGACTGAGTTATCCTCCTATCAAAGCTAAATGTATTTGCATGGCAAAGGTAAAATGATAAATTTACTATATAAATCCCCAGTAAATTGTGAGTATATACACAATAAAATACTAGGTTCTTTT
>Ga0325401_1006149_pt1 | contig 11580 bp, 9 predicted proteins | sample PopdelMetagenome_FD_205666 | JGI IMG/M metagenome (GOLD analysis project Ga0325401, IMG submission 205666) | Populus deltoides microbial communities from Bellville, Georgia, United States - Xylem-PdKOR-R2 | ecosystem: Host-associated > Plants > Phyllosphere > Stem > Wood/Secondary xylem | place...
CAGCCGGAGAAGAAGAAGGTCACCATCGCGGTGATGCCGACCGTGGGCAGGTAGGCCGGGTTGGTCAGCGCGACGGTGGGCACGTCGAGCAGGACGTCGCGGATCAGCCCGCCGCCCAGCCCGCCGGAGACGGCCAGCAGCAGCACCCCGGACACGGCGAAGCCCTCGCGGGCGGCCAGCAGACCGCCCGTGAGGGCGCCGATCACGATCGCGGCGAGGTCGACGGCGACCGGGATCCGCAGACCCCCGTCCCCGACGACCTCCGCCAGCGCAGCCGTGGTGCTCATGGCCCCATGGTGACGGCCCGAGGTCCTCCTCCTACTGGGCCGGGGCCATCTCCAGGTCGGTGGCGGTCGCGTCGGGGGTGTCGACGGCGGAGCCCTCCCCGTGCAGGGCCCGCACCCGGTCGTCCTCGGCGGCCATGGCCTCCTGGCGGGCGCCCTCCTCGCGCACGATCCGCGACTGCACCCAGGCGTCGGGGATGGCGAACCCGTCGACCAGGGTGCGCATGTGCGGCCGCAGCTCCTTGAGCAGGGCGTTGACCGCGCCGGTCACCGCCTTGGAGCGGGCGGGGGTCAGCCGGCCGTGCTCGAGGAACCAGCCGCGGTCGGCCTCGATGGTGGTCAGCGCGTACAGGTCGCACAGCTTCGCCAGCAGCGCGCGGGCCGCGGGGTCGGTGGTGCGGTCGACGGCGGCGACGAAAGCCTCTAGCACGATGCGGTCGATGTGGGTGGTCGCCGTCCGCAGCACGTGGTCCTGCACGTCGTTGAAGACGTCGAAGAGCCGGACGGCCTTGTTCGAGGCTCCCTTGCGCAGGCGGTTGGCCGCCCCCTCGAGGGTGTGCTTCTCGCGGTCCTCGAACATCCGCAGCTGCCAGCCGCGGTCGAGCAGCGAGACCTCCTCGTCGCGGCCGGGGACGGCGTCGACCAGCCGGGCGATGAGGCCGCGGGCCGCGGTGCGCTCGAGCACGGTCTCCTTGACCAGGTCGGCGACGAACTGGGCCTTGCCCCAGCTGTCCAGCGAGCCGAAGGAGTCCTGGTACCCGGTGAGCAGGCCCTTGGCGACCAGCTGCAGCAGCACCGTGTTGTCGCCCTCGAAGGTGGTGAACACGTCGGTGTCGGCCTTGAGCGCCGGCAACCGGTTCTCGGCGAGGTAGCCGGCACCGCCGCAGGCCTCGCGGGCCATCTGGATGGTGGCCGTGGCGTGCCAGGTGTTGGCCGCCTTGAGGCCGGCGGCGCGGGACTCCAGCTCGCGCTGGGCGGCCTCGTCGACGGTGTCCGCGCCCTGCACGTCGTGCATCGTGGAGGTGAGCTCCTCCTGGGCGAAGTGCAGCGCGTAGGTCTTGGCCAGCGCCGGCAGCAGCTTGCGCTGGTGCACCAGGTAGTCGTTCACGACGATCTCGCGGTCCTCGCCGGGGGCGGCGAACTGGCGGCGCTGGTCGCCGTAGCGGGTGGCGATCTGCAGGGCCAGCTTCGTCGCCGAGCCGGCCGAGCCGCCGACGCTCACGCGCCCGCGCACCAGGGTGCCGAGCATGGTGAAGAAGCGCCGGGTCTCGTTCTCGATGGACGACGTGTAGGTGCCGTCCTCGGCGACCTGGCCGTAGCGGTCGAGCAGCATGTCGCGCGGCACGCTGACGTGGTCGAAGCTCAGCCGGCCGTTGTCCACGCCGTTGAGGCCGGCCTTGGGTCCGTCGTCGCCGACCGTGACGCCGGGCAGGACGTTCCCGGCCTCGTCGCGGATCGGCACCAGCCAGGCGTGCACGCCGTGCCGCTGCCCCTGGGTGACCAGCTGGGCGAAGACGACGGCCATGCGGCCGTCCTTCGCGGCGTTGCCGATGTAGTCCTTGCGCGCGGCCTCGTGCGGGGTGTGCAGGTCGAAGGTCTGCGTGGTCGGGTCGTAGGTGCACGTGGTGCGCAGCTGCTGCACGTCGGAGCCGTGGCCGGTCTCGGTCATCGCGAAGCAGCCGAGCAGGTCGGCGTCGATGATCTTCTGCAGGTAGGCCTCGTGGTGGCGCTCGCTGCCCAGCAGCTGCACGGCGCCGCCGAACAGGCCCCACTGCACGCCGGCCTTGACCATGAGCGACAGGTCGCCGAACGCCAGCATCTCGATGGAGGTGACCGAGGCGCCGGCGTCCTCCTCGCCGCCGTAGGCCTTCGGGAAGCCCAGCCGGGTGCGCCCGGTGGCGGCGAGGTCCTTGAGCAGGCCGGTGATCCGCTCGCGGGCCTCGGCGCCGGTCTCGCCGTAGACGGGCGCGTACTTCTGCTCGCCCAGCTGCTCGCGGGCGTCGCGCCGCACGTGCGCCCAGCGGCCGTCGAGCACCTCGGTGAGGCGGGCCGGGTCGACCGGGGTCAGGTGTTGCTCGGTGCTGGTCATCGGGAACCCTCCGGTGTGGTCTGCGGGGTGGCGGTCTGCGGGCTGGCGGTCTGCGGGCTGGCGGTCTGCGTGGTGCTGCGGGGCTGGACGACGCCGGACAGGCCGGCCCAGGCGAGGTCGGTGAGGTGCGCGGTGAGCTCGGCGCGCGGCATGGGGTCGGCCGAGCCGAGCCAGTGGTCACCGGCGGAGCGGACCAGGCCGACCAGGCCGTGGCCCCACGGGCCGGCGGCCGCGGTGGGCCGGCCGGCCTGCTCCAGCGCCAGGGCCACCAGGGCGGTGGCCTGCTCGCCGACCAGCTCGGACAACCCCGCGATGGGGTCGGCGCCGGGGTCGTGGTCGGCGGGGGCGTGCACGACGAAGCGGTAGAGCTCGGGGTCGGCCTCGATGAAGGCGAGGTAGGTGTCGATCGCCGCGGCGACCATCTGCCGGGGCCGGTCGGTGCTGGTCATGGCGGTGCGCAGGGCGTCGAGCAGCTGCTCGGCCACCCGCGCGCACACGGCCAGGTGCAGCTCGCCCCGGTCGGCGAAGTGCCGGTAGACGACGGTCTTGCTGGTGCCGGCGGCGGCGGCGATGTGCTCCATGCCGACGCCGGGGCCGTGCTCGCCCACCGCGGCGACGGTGGCGGCGACGAGCTGCTCGCGGCGGGCGCGGCGGTGCTCGTCCCACCGGGAGTCGCGGCGGTCGCGAGCGCGGGGTGCTGGGGTGGGCGGGGTCACCGCCTCCGACTTCATGTGAACGACGGTACCTGATACCGTCGGTACCGACAACGCCATCCAGTTGCGCCTCGGAGGCCCCCATGACCCGCAAGGCCGCGATCGTCGGCGGGAACCGCATCCCGTTCGCCCGCTCGAACAAGAAGTACGCCCGCGCGAGCAACCAGGACATGCTCACCGCGACCATCGACGGCCTCGTGGCCCGGCACGGGCTGGCCGGTGAGCAGGTCGGCGAGGTCGTGGCCGGCGCGGTGCTCAAGCACGCCCGCGACTTCAACCTGACCCGCGAGGCGGTGCTGGGGTCGCAGCTCTCGCCGACCACGCCGGCCTACGACGTGCAGCAGGCCTGCGGCACCGGCCTGGAGGCCGCCGTCCTGGTGGCCAACAAGATCGCCCTGGGGCAGATCGAGTCCGGCATCGCCGGCGGCACCGACACGACGTCCGACGCGCCCCTGGCGGTCAACGACGACCTGCGGCACGTGCTCATCGCGCTCAACAACGCGAAGACCCTGCCCGACCGGCTCAAGCTGCTCGGGAGGATCCGCCCCGGTCAGCTCGTGCCCGACCAGCCGCGCAACGTCGAGCCCCGCACCGGGCTGTCGATGGGCGAGCACGCCGCGCAGACCGCGAAGGTCTGGGAGATCAGCCGCGAGTCCCAGGACGAGCTCGCCGTGGCCAGCCACCACGCCCTGGCCGCCGCCTACGACCGCGGGTTCTTCGACGACCTGGTCACCCCGTTCCTGGGTCTGACCCGCGACGACAACCTGCGCCCGGACTCCACGGTCGAGAAGCTCGCCTCCCTCAAGCCGGTGTTCGGCAAGGGCGAGGGCGCCACGATGACCGCGGCCAACTCCACGCCGCTCACCGACGGCGCCTCCGCGGTGCTGCTGGCCATCGACGAGTGGGCCGCCGAGCGCCACCTGCCCGTGTGGGCGCACCTGGTCGACGCCCAGACCGCGGCGGTCGACTACGTGCACGGCGGCGAGGGCCTGCTGATGGCGCCGGCCTACGCGATGCCGGTGATGCTGGCCCGCAACGGCCTGACCCTGCAGGACTTCGACCGGTACGAGATCCACGAGGCCTTCGCCTCGACGGTGCTCTCGACCATGAAGGCCTGGGAGGACCCGGCGTTCTGCAAGGAGAAGCTGGGTCTGGACGCGCCGCTGGGCTCGATCGACCGCGCCAAGCTGAACGTCAACGGCTCGTCGCTGGCCGCCGGGCACCCGTTCGCCGCGACCGGCGGGCGCATCGTCGCCTCGCTGGCCAAGATGCTGCACGAGCTGGGCCCGGGAAAGCGTGGCCTGATCTCCATCTGCGCCGCCGGCGGCCAGGGCGTCGTCGCGATCCTCGAGAGCTGAGAAGGAGAACCACCGTGAGCGACTGGTACCGCGACTTCGCCAACTCCGGCGTCGGCAGCACCATCACCAAGCAGCTCGGCCTGCCCCGGCCGGTCCGGCTGCGCCGCTACACCCCCGGTCAGCCGCTGCTCGACGGACCGGCCCTGGTGGGTTCGGCCGGCGAGGGTCGGCTGCGCGCCGAGATCGAGTCGGTGCTGAAGGAGGACGGCGTCACCGCGCTGTCCCCGGTCACCGCCGACGGCGCGACGGCCGCGAAGGTCGCTGCCGTCGTCCTCGACGCGACGGGGCTGACCACGCCGGCCGACCTGGCCGCAGCGCACGACTTCCTGGCGCCCGCGGTCAAGCGGCTGGGCACCAACGGGCGGGTCGTCGTCCTGGGCGAGGTGCCCGGCGACGCGCCGACCCCAACCCTGGCCGCGGCCCGGCAGGCCCTCGACGGGCTGGTCCGGTCGCTGGCCAAGGAGCTGCGGGCCGGCGCCACGGCCAACCTGGTGTACGTGCCCGCGGGTGCCGAGGCCGCGGTGCCCGGGCCCCTGCGGTTCTTCCTGTCCGGCCGGTCGGCCTACGTCGACGGCCAGACCGTCACGCTGAGCGCGGCCGACGTCCCGTCGGGCGACGGCGGGGCCACCCCGCTGGCCGGCAAGGTCGCCGTCGTCACCGGCGCGGCCCGCGGCATCGGCGCCTCGATCGCCGAGGTGCTCGGCCGGGACGGCGCCCACGTGGTCGCCGTCGACGTCCCGGCCGCCGGGCAGGCGCTGGCGCAGGTGGCCAACCGCGTCGGCGGGACGGCGCTGCAGCTGGACATCACCGCACCCGACGCCGCGCAGCGGCTGGTCGAGCACCTGGTCGAGCGGCACGGGGGCGCCGACGTCGTGGTGCACAACGCCGGCATCACCCGCGACAAGCTGCTGGTCAACATGGATGCCGCGCGCTGGAACTCGGTGCTGGCGGTGAACCTGCAGGCCCAGCTGGACCTGACCCAGGCCCTGCTCGACGCCGAGGGCGCGCTGAAGCCGGGCGCCCGGGTCGTGGCGGTGAGCTCGCAGTCGGGCATCGCCGGCAACCGCGGGCAGACCAACTACTCGGCGTCGAAGGCCGGCGTCATCGGCATGGTGCGCTCGTGGGCGCCGACCTTCGCCGAGCGCGGGGCCACGATCAACGCCGTCGCGCCCGGGTTCATCGTCACCGAGATGACCGCGAAGATGCCCTTCGGCACCCGCGAGGTGGGTGCCCGGCTGAACTCGCTGAATCAGGGCGGGCTGCCCGTCGACGTCGCCGAGGCCATCGCGTGGCTGGCCCAGCCGGCCAGCGCCGGGGTCAACGGCCAGGTGCTGCGGGTGTGCGGCCAGAACCTGCTGGGCGCCTGATGGGCACGCCCGTCGTCCTCTCCTCGGCCCCGTCGATGGGCAGGCTGTTCGCCCAGGCCGCGCTGACCGCGCGCGGCCGGGGCGGGTCGCTGCCCGGCACCCACCTGACCCGGGTGGCCGTCGCGGTCGACCCCGAGCAGGTGGCCGACTACGCGGAGGTCTGCCGGTTCCGGTTCGGCGACACCCTGCCGCCGACCTTCCCGCACGTGCTCACGTTCCCGCTGCAGGTCGCGCTCATGGCCGACCGGTCGTTCCCGCTGGCCCTGCCGGGACTCGTGCACGTGCGCAACCGGGTCGACGTCGTCCGGCCGATCGGCATCTCCGAGAAGCTCGACCTCGAGGTCTGGGCCGACCGGTTCGCCCCGCACCGCAGCGGCGCGACGGTCGACCTGGTGGCCTCGGTGCGCTCGCGCGGCGACGAGGTGTGGCGCGGGCGCTCCACCTACCTGGCCCGGGGCGCCTCCGCGCCGGGGGGTGAGCCGACCGACCTCGACGTCGAGATCGGGGACGTCGCGCAGGCCGCGGTGTGGCGGGTGCCCGACGACGCCGGACGCCGGTACGCGAAGGTCTCGGGCGATGTGAACCCCATCCACCTCTCGGGGCTGACCGCCAAGGCGTTCGGGTTCCAGCGGGCCATCGCGCACGGCATGTGGGTGAAGGCCCGGGCGCTGGCGGCGCTGTCGGGCCGGTTGCCCGAGTCGTACGCGGTGGACGTCGCGTTCCGGAAGCCGCTGTTCCTGCCCTCGACGGTCACCCTGTCGACGGGGCAGCGCGACGGCGGCTGGGACCTGGCCGTGCGCGGCGCGAAGGCCGGCACCGACCACGTGCTGGCCACCGTCCGCCCGCTGTAGGTCCTCCCGCGGACGCGGTCACAGGTGACTGACAGGCTGCCGATGGAACGGGTGCGACCGGAAGCCCGGTGGCCGCCGCCCGGCGTACGGGTCTGCTCCGGGAGCCCTCTCCATGCGCTCGTCCCTCGTGTCCCGCCGCGTGCTGGGCCTCGCCGCCGCCGGCGTCCTCGGCCTCTCGACCCTCGCGGTGCCCGGCATCGCCATGGCCGGTGACGAGGTCGTCCCGGGACCGGTCGTGATCATGCCGCTGCCCCAGCTGCCGCTGCCCCCGGTCGACGGCACCGCCCCGGCGGAGTCCAGCCCGTCCTCGGAGAGCAGCCCGTCGGGCACCACGTCCTCCGACACCACGGCACCGGACGGCGAGGTCGCCGCTGCCGCCCCGGCCCGCCCCTACCTGAACGGCTTCCCCGAGGGCCTCGACGGCGCGCTGCGCTACAACTTCGTCGACCAGAGCGTGGCACCGGACCTGGCCACCTCGTTCGAGTACACGATCGACAACGGCGCGCACTGGGCCCCCCTGACCGACGTGCAGGTCATCAACGGCCGCGTCTTCGGCACGGTCACCGGCCTGACCAACGGCATGGAGTACACGACCAAGGTGCGGGCCGTGAACGCCTCGGGCGCCAGCACCGCCAGCAACGGCGTCACCGCGCCCGCGTACAAGAAGAACGGTCCGGCCACCGGCGTGCAGGTGACCCGCAGCCTCACCGGTGTCACGGTCACCTGGGCGGACCCGACCTCGGTCGGCACGTACAGCGTGATGTCCTACGGCGTCGGGTTCGTCGTGCCCGACGCGCAGTCGGGTGGGCCGGCCTGCGAGGTCGAGCCCACGGTGCACACCTGCACGTTCGCGCTGCCGACCGCCGGTGACTACGAGATCGTCGTCACGTCCGAGGACACCCAGCACAACTTCGGCGAGCGCGCCTCTGTGCGCTCCGGCGCCGTCAGCGCCCCGGCGCCGACCGCCGTCCCGACCAAGGACGACGGCGACATCCAGGGCCCGGCCGGTCCGATCTCGACCCTCACCGCCGGCTCGCAGGTCGTGCTCAAGGGCGACGGCTACCTCGCGGGCTCCGTGGTCCGGCTGACCATGTTCTCGTCCCCGGTCGAGCTGGGCACCGCTGTGGTGGCCTCCGACGGCACCTTCACCGCCACGGTCACCGTGCCGGCGAACCTGGTCAACGGCACCCACCACCTGGTCGCGACCGGCGTCGACAAGGACGGCAACGTCCGCAACCTGGTCATCACGGTCACGGTGAACGGCGGCCAGGCGACGCTGGCGGTCACCGGCTTCGACGCCGTCCCGGTCGCGCTCGGCGGTGGCCTGGTCGTGCTGGCCGGCGCCGGCCTGGTGCTGGGCGGTCGTCGCCGGCGCGCCACCGTCTGACCCGCTCGACCTGACGACGGCCCCGTCCCCACCTCCGGGGGGCGGGGCCGTCGCCGTCAGGCCGCCAGGGGGTGCACCGTCGCGGCCCCGAGCACGCGCTCGTAGTGGCCGACCAGCTCGTCGCCGAGGCGGCCCCAGGTGCGGTGGGCCACCGAGGTGCGGGTGCGGGCCGCGGCCGCGCGCAGCGTCAGCGGGTCGTCGCGCAGCCCGGCGACCATCGCGGCGAGCACGTGCGGGTCGTCGCCGGCCCACAGCCAGCCGTTCTCGCCGTGCCGCACGAGGTCCAGCGGCCCGCCCGAGGCCGCGACCAGCGCGGGGACGCCGGCGGCCAGCGACTCCTGCACGGCCTGGCAGAAGGTCTCGTCGGCGCCGGGGTGCACAAGCAGGTCGAGCGAGGCGACCAGTGCGCCCAGCTCGGGCCCGACCACCCGCCCGGTGAACACCGCCCGGGGCAGGGCCCGCTGCAGGGCCCTGCGCTGCGGGCCGTCGCCGACCACCACCAGGCGCACGCCCGGGAGCTCCGAGAGCGGACCCAGCAGGTGCAGCCGCTTCTCGACCGCCAGCCGCGCCACCGTGCCCACCAGCAGCTCGCCGCCCGGGGCCAGGTGCTCCCGCAGCGCCGGCGACCGGTGCTGCGGGGCGAACTGCTCGAGGTCGACGCCGCGGGCCCACAGCGCCAGCGGCCCGATGCCGTGCCTGCGCAGCTGGGCCATGGTGGCCGAGGAGGGCACAAGGGTGAGCGCCGTCCGGTCGTGCAGGGTGCGCAGCCACCGCCACGTCGTCGCCGACCCGCCGGGCACCCGGTACCGGCCGGCGTAGGCGGCCAGGTCGGTCTGGAACACCGCGACCGCCGGGATGCCGCGCTGCTCCGCGGCTCGGGCGGCGGTCGAGCCGAGGACGGCGGGGGAGGCCAGGTGGACGACGTCCGGGCGCACCCGGTCCAGCAGCTCGCCGACCTCGCCGGTCGGGGCGGCCAGCGGCAGCTCGCGGTAGCGCGGCAGCCGCACCGACCGCACCGCGTGCACCGGGACGACGGCGCCGCACCGCGTCTCGTAGTCGCTGCCCGAGGGGGCGATGACCACGGGTTCGTGCCCGCGGAGGGCCAGGTGGTCGGCGGCCCGCAGCACCGAGGTGACGACGCCGTTGACCGCCGGGGTGAAGGTCTCGGAGACCAGAGCCACGCGCATGGCGGTCAGCAGAGCCGATCGGGGTGACGCGGCGCCGTCGTCCAGCCGACGCCGCGGCGACGCTCCGGTGCAGGTCCGACGTGTGCGACAGTGCCGGGATGACTCGGCCGCCCCGTCGCCCGCGGGTGACCGGCGCCGAGGTGGCCCGGGCGGCCGGGGTCTCGGCGGCCACCGTCAGCTACGTGCTGAACGACACCCCGGGCCAGACCATCCCCGAGCGGACCCGGCAGCGGGTGCTGGCGGCGGCGGCCGAGCTCGGCTACCGACCGCACGCCGCGGCGCGGTCGTTGCGGGTCGGCCGGTCCGACGTCGTGGTGGGGCTCGTGCCCGACACCGGCTACAGCACGACGTTCGCCGACCTCATGATGCAGCTGGCGCGGTGCCTGTCGGTGCTGGGCCTGGCCCTGGTGCTGCACCCCGCCCCGCCCGGCCCGGACCGCCTCCGGGAGCTGCTGCGCACGGTCGACCCGGTCGGGGTGGTCGCCTTCTTCGGCCTGGACGACGACACCGTCACCGCGTTGCAGTCCGCCGGCGTCCGGGTGGTGGTCGGCATGGCCGGCACCGGGCCGCGGCGCGCGTGGGAGATCCGGTTCGGGGCCGGGGAGTTCGGCGCCGCGCAGGCCGCGCACCTGCGGGACCGCGGCCACGAACGGATCGGGCTGGTCCGGTGGGCGCGCGACATCCCCTCGGCGACCGACCTGGGCCGGGCCTCCGCGCTGCTGCCGGTGATGGCGGGTGCGGGTCAGACGCACATCCCGGTGCTGGACCTCCCGCGGGACCCGGCGGCGGCCGAGCGGGCCCTGGGCGAGTTCCTGCGCGCCGAACCCGCGGTGACCGCCGTGGCCACGATGGACGACGACGCGGCCGCGCTCGTCGTGGCCTGCGCCGATGCGCTGGGGGTGGCGGTGCCCGGTCGGCTGGCGGTGATCGGGGCCTACGACTTCCCGATCTGCACCCTGGTGCGGCCGCCGCTGTCGACGGTGCGGGCCGACCTCGGTGTGCTCATCCAGCGGTTCGCGGAGGTCATCCACGACGCACTGGCCGACCCGGCGTCCCCGTTGCCCGAGAGCGTCGCGGTGGACACGGCGCGCGTGGTGGTCCGCAGCAGCACCTGAGCAGGTCAGGCGCGGGGCGTGGCGCGGTGCGGCACGAGCGCCAGCAGGACGTCGTCGACGACCGCGCGGACCTCGGCGTCGGTGAGCAGCGGTGCCGTGAGCAGGTACCGGCGGATCCACAGGCCCTCGACCAGGGCGACGGAGGTGGACAAGGCCGACTCGTCGTCGGTGCCCGCGAGCAGGCAGGCCTCGCGGACCCGTTCCCGCAGCGGGGCGAGGAGGACGTGCTCGGTCGCCCGGTGCAGCTCCGGTTCCCAGAGGGCCTGCGACAGCGCCGCCGCCACGGTCTGCTCGGCAGGGGTGAGCGCCTGGCCCAGCCGCTCGAGCAGCGACACCAGCAGCGTGCGGGGGTCGGCTGCGGTGCAGGGGGTGGCCGGCAGGGGATCGGTGGCCAGCACGGCGTCGGCGAACAGCCCGGCCGACGTGGGCCACCGGCGGTAGATGGTCGCCTTGCCGACCCCGGCCCGGGTGGCCACCGCCTCGACCCCGACGCCGACGCCGCGTTCGGCCAGCAGCGACTGGGTCGCGGCGATGACGCGGACCGTGGCCCCGTGGTCGCGCGGGCGGCCGCCGCGACTGCGGGGGGCGTGCACCGTGTGGTCCCGGCGGGCGGCGGGCACCCCGTCCGCGGCGTCGCTGGCCGGAGCACCATGATCGGACACGACATCGCCCCCTCGGGTCGCCGCGGACTGCGGCCACCGCGACTTTAACGTTTAAGTTGCGGTTCCACGTGGTCGGCGCAGCGCGGGTCTGCGAGGTGGGGCGATCGCGTCCTCGCTGCACCGGCGTCGACGGCTAGGCTCGCCCGGCCGGGAGGGCTCGCCTAGTGGCCGATGGCGGCAGTCTTGAAAACTGCTAGGGGTTCACGCTCCTCGAGGGTTCGAATCCCTCGCCCTCCGCTCCGACCAGCAGGTTCACTCAACCCGAGACCGCTTCGATCGCCGCCGCCACCCTCGGACGAGCGGTCGTGCCCGCTGCGTGCCCGTGCGGTTCTGGCACGTGCCCGCTGCGGGTCGGCCCAGCCGGGCGGCGACCTCGGTGTCGCGACGCTCGGCCGCGTGGGGGCTGGATCATCGCGGCGGCTGGAGGAGTGGCTGAGCCCTGCGTGCCGGAGGTCGTGCACGTGGATGCCGGGCATGCCGGCTCCCTCGCGGGCGGTGCTCCAGGCGGTGCGGGCGCGCAGGGTGCTGTCCAGCCGACACCGGCACCCCCCTCTCGTACTGCACCCG
>Ga0325401_1006152_pt1 | contig 11579 bp, 7 predicted proteins | sample PopdelMetagenome_FD_205666 | JGI IMG/M metagenome (GOLD analysis project Ga0325401, IMG submission 205666) | Populus deltoides microbial communities from Bellville, Georgia, United States - Xylem-PdKOR-R2 | ecosystem: Host-associated > Plants > Phyllosphere > Stem > Wood/Secondary xylem | place...
TTATTATTATTATTATTATTATTATTATTATGTTTTGGTGGTGCTTGATGGATTTTAGGAAATCTTCTTTTTAGTTTTGATTTTCCAAGTAAAGTTTATTTTAGTGGAAATTGTGTGACATAGCAGCGATTCTGAGATGGTCAAATGGTGTGTTTTTACTTTTATGTTTTTTCCACTTGTCTTGTATCGGTGCTGCATGTTGTTTTACTAGGCTTTTGTGTAGGTTTTTCTGCGAGGTATTTTTAAAGAAATTTTGGGTTATACATTTGTTATGTCTGTGAGGTTTTGTTAGTGGAGGTGTTTTACATGCTCGCAACAAGTGGCAAGGCCCCGTGTTTTCAAAAATTCTGTCTGTGCAAGTGGATCTGTGAAGTTGTTTTTGAGCTTGCTGTGCTGTAAAACTGTTCATTGAGGGTATTTGAGTGCATTTACTTGTTGTAACTGAGGTTAATTTTACGGTGGATTCACTGGAGATTTTATAGAATTAGTATTTAGGAAATTGATGTTATGGCAGATTTAATAGAAATATTGGAGCAATCAGGATTTGTTTTGCATTGTGGATGTTCTTTTTTGTCTTTTGTTATATAGTTTGGGTTTTGAGCTAAATGGAATGCCTTTGTATAGGATCTTTTTTTCAGGTCATGCTCATACCATGTTCCTTTTCTTTTTTCAACATTACAGTATTATCTGGGTTCCCTTGCCTCTCTGCCTTGGATCAGGAAAGCTTATTTTTACTAATCTTAATCTTCTCCTAATTGTGGAGAACAGATTTTATGGATGAAGAATATGATGTAGAGCTGAAAGTAAAGAATGATCCACCAAAAACCCAAAATGTTCCAATTGTTCCCAAAGAGGAGGAGATGGACGGGGAAGAATTTGATAAGATGATGGAAGAGCGTTTCAAGAATAATCCCAGATTTCGTTTTGCTGAAGATGCTGATGAGGCTAAAAGATCCATGGAAAGAAATTATCTTGAACCTTCTGCAAAGGATCCAACTATCTGGAAAGTGAAATGCATGGTAGGATGTGCATTATATAGGCAAATATCCCCACCCCCGGCATTGTTGTTTCTATTGCATCCCTTAACATCTACCACCATTGCCTTTGCATGTGTTTACAGTCGTCAACTGGAACTTCTTGGTTGTAGGTTGGACGTGAGAGGCATTCAGCTTTTTGCCTCATGCAAAAGTTTGTTGACTTGAAGTCTCTGGGTACCAAACTGCAGATAATATCTGCATTTTCCATTGATCATGTTAAGGGTTATATTTATATTGAAGCTGACAAACAAATTGATATTATTGAGGTAACATATTTTTATCACTGAACAAGGAATTTATTATTTTCTGTGCTGGGGAATTTGCTCCTTTTCAGGTTATTTTTATTAGTAAACTAATATTTTTCTATTTATCTTCTATAATTCTGATTTTAGGCATGTAAAGGGCTTTGTAGCATATATTCTAGCAGGATGGCTCCAGTTCCTAAAAATGAAGTGTCTCATCTGCTCTCCATCCGAAAAAGTTGTAATCAAGTTTCTGAGGGCATGTGGGCTCGTGTAAAGAATGGGAACTATAAGGGGGACTTGGCACAGGTGGAGTGCCAATGAGCTTGTTGGCTGTTTCTTGCTTTGTTGCAAAAACTAATCTGTCTTTACTCTGAAGTAATTTTGTTTCTGTAGATTGTGGCTGTGAATGATGTGCGGAAAAAAGCAACAGTGAAGCTGATTCCAAGAATTGATTTGCAAGCATTGGCGCAAAAATTTGTGAGACTTTGAAGAGTGGAACTAGCATCCTCTGCTTCTAATATAGTTTTGAATTATGTTTATTTTGTTATGGATCTTCAAGTTTAATGGTGATTTCATGAATTTTGGGTGCCAATACTGCAGATATACCTTGATTATATGTTAGTTCAAAGTGGATTCCACTGCTTCAAATTTATAAGAAGACTATTAACAGTTAACACACACATGTATCTATATATTAAAATCTTGTTCCTTCTATTCTGAGGACATTATTTGCAGATTATAACATGCACATGGTGGCAAGTTTGATGCTTTATTTGTGATTTTCATGAAAAGCATTTCTTAACCAATTTGCTTCACAGGGAGGGGGACTTGCAAAGAAGAAAGCTGCCATACCAGCTCCGAGACTAATCAGCTCAAGTGAACTTGAGTAATATCCATATCCCACATATAGTTCATTTGACTTCTAATGTCATGACTTCTTATATGCAATTATATTTGACTTGTGTAGGGAGTTCCGGCCTCTGATTCAATATAGACGTGACCGTGATACTGGCAAGATGTTTGAGGTTCTTGATGGCCTGATGCTCAAGGATGGATATTTATATAAAAGAGTATCTATAGATTCTTTAAGCTGCTTGAGCGTTTTGCCTTCAGAAGAGGAGTTGTTGAAGTTCAAGTCTTCTGAGAATAATGAGTCAGAGAAATTGGAATGGCTTGCACAGATATATGTTGGACAGAAGAAAAAACGGATAATTGGAAATGAGAAAGGTGGTGAGAAAGGAGAGGGCTCATCAGCATCTGGGCAGAATAGATTCGAACTGTATGATCTTGTGTGTTTCGGGTAAGTTCCACTCCAATTAGTGGTTTTCTGTGATCTGATAATATGTAAATTATAATCTTTGATTTTGTATTACCGGCTTGCAGCCGCAAAGATTTTGGTCTTATTGTTGGTATGGAGAAAGATGAATCTTACAAGGTATGGAATCTAGTTTACTTGCTTTGTGGCTTTGCTGCTGGCTATTTAACTTTCTTTAATGTTCAATGTGAGGATTAGAATTCTTCATATTTTTTCCGCTGCTCCAGATTCTAAAACATGGACCTGAAAAACCTGATGTGGTTACTGTTGCAATACGCGATCTAAAGAATGGGCCCACTGATATGAAGTTTACTGCTTTAGATCATCACAAGAAAACCATGTCAGTTAACGATACTGTTAAGGTTTTGGAAGGTCCATTGAAGGTTTGACACTAATTTCACATTTCTTCTGTTTTTTTTTTTAATGTGATTCTGAAGCAAATTGCCACACTAGGCTTGAGACTATCATGCAAGTTGCTCTTTGCAGGATAGGCAAGGAATTGTTAAGCAAATCTACAGAGGCATCATATTTATATATGATCAGAATGAAACAGAAGATTGTGGTTATTTCTGTTCGAAAGCTCAAATGTGTGAAAAACTCAAGCTTTCTTTTGATGCTTGCTATGGAAAGGTTGTGCCTTTTGAAAAGAGCAATCGCATCATTTTGTCTACACCATTCTCTTACCCTGAATTGTTTCTGGTGCTTTAAATGACTATTTCTTTGCTCTCATTTCAGGATAGTGAATCAGGCTCTTTAGGTTTTGAAGATTTCCCATCATCTCCCAAATCCCCCTTATCACCTAAAAAACCGTGGCAAGCGAAAGAAAATAGCCGTGGCTGTATGCATTGCAATTGTGCCTTTTGTAGTTTTATTCTTTTTTCAGTTTTGACTCTGATGTAAAGTTTCTTGTACTGGCTTTGTTATTCTTTGCAGTCAACCAAGGCGAGAAGGATGGATTGTTCTCCATTGGTCAAACCTTGAGAATCCGAGTAGGACCTTTGAAGGGGTATCTATGCCAGGTCTTGGCCATACGCTATTCTGATGTTACTGTGAAGCTTGGTTCTCAGCAGAAAGTTCTTACAGGTTCTTTACGAAAAGGTTACCTTTGGTTCTGTTTGATTTTCAGTTTACCTATTTTCTAATTTTTTTGGTTTATGTTTCTGAAGTTAAAAGTGAGCATCTTTCTGAGCTCCGTGCAAAGAGCTCCGCCATGTCTGTAAGGTGCATATTTTATAGCTAAATCCTATTTGTCTCAGCTTTTTTCACGAGTATGGTCTGGATTGCCTTTTGAAGGTGCACTGACATGGTACTTTTCTATTTATGAAAGTGATGATCCACGATCCGGTTCTTTCAAACCATTTGATTTACTTGGAAATGAAGGTGGCTCTGGAGGTGGGAATTCGATTACTCTCAGAAAATAAAAAATTTCTGATGATATTAAGTGGTTTTTTTTCCTCGAGTTGATATCTGACATAATTAATTTTCCTTTTAACTTTGTATTCTTGAAGGTTGGACAGGTGGAGCTGGGACATCAACTGAAGGTGATGGCTGGAATGCTGGTGGCCTCTCCACTGAAAGGTTTTCCTTTTCTTTTTATTGTCAAAGTTCTGTTCATGCACTTGCTGGTGATGTATGCTTTAAAGTAGCTATTGGTTGTGTCATCATAATTCCTACGGGCCGAAACTGTAAATGGGGGTCCTAGTCATGGGCTGAAACTATAGCTGTTATATTTGCACTTAATAATTTTAAGGTTTGATATTAGTTTGTAGTATTTAGTAGACTTTTGCTTTTTCTTGCTTGATGCATGGCAGCATAAGTTTGCTATGCATTGTCACTGGATGACATGGTGTTCAGTGAAATAATGCTAACATGCAGTTGTTTTGAGTAAGAAAAGAGAATTCATCTCTAAAGAACTTCCCAGTTACCATGCAATTTAGCTCCAATAGAGGAGTGCTTGCTGAAGAGGGTCATTAAAACACAGTCACGAGCAAAGCTTGTGCAGGGCTTTAAGTTTTCTTGACAATGTGGATTTACTGTATTTTAGATAGAAACCTGTTTTTTTGTTGACATTTGTGCAAGTGAAATTCTGTATGTTTTGTGATGGGAATGGATATGGCAGTGGTGAATCCGTCTGATTTGATTATGGCCACTATGTTTGTGTGTATGATTATTGTTGATGCAAAAAGGAATTGTAAAGCTAAGCTTTTGAAGATCTAATTGTGTTGATTTAGTGGAATTTGTGTTTGAACTGAATTTATTGAATTAAATTATCAAATGAAGCAATGGTTCAGTACCACATGCTGGTCGATTTGGAAATTATCAGCATCTTCATGTTTCTTTCCTTGTAGCTTTTTTATTGAATTGTTTCTACACATTACTTTTCTTTTTGATTTGTACTTTTGTCTATAATCTGATATGCATTTTCTTGCAGAACTTCTTGGTCTAGCCCGGGCTTCACGGTTAGTGATGAACTCTCTCTCTCTCTCTCTCTCTCTACCCCACCCCAAACAACAGCATAAAGTGATAACTCCTGAGCTTTCTGTTTTCTGCAGCTTCAACCTGAAACCAACCCTGTAAATCCATCAAGTTCTGTAGATAATGAACCAAATAAAGGTGTGTAATTATTCCTCATGGTGGCAGTTCAGCCATGCCATTGTAGTGTGTTAGAAGCATCAAAGTACATGATGAGCGTATACATTATGCAATATCTTTTGTAATGAATGTATCACAAGCGCCAAAGTGGCTAACTGCATGTTTTGGAATGTGTAGATGATACTTGGGGGAGTCAAGCTAAAGCAAAACAGACTTCATCTTGGGGTGCAGCTGCAGCTGACTCTTGGAACAAAGCTGCTTCTAACATTGGTTCTAGCAGTGGTGCATCTGTTGGCTGGGGTAAAGCAACTTTATCCAATGAAGATCTGCCAGGCTCTTCAAGAGGTTCTGGAGATAACTGGGGTCAAGGAATCCTAAGAGATGAAAAATCTTCTTTTGATGCTGCAGCATCTGCTTGGGACAAAGGAAAGACTGTTATTGGAAACCAAAATGGCAGTTGGGGTGAGGCAGCTACCGGGAAGAATCAAGTGGGTTCGTGGGGAAAATGTAATGATGCAGTTGAAGCAGGATCCTGGGAGAAGAATAAAAGCTCTGTCACAGGAGAGGACTGCTTGAGTAACAAGACTACTGGGTGGAATCAACAGAAATCACAAGATGGAGGAGACCCTTGGGGTAAAGCTGCAGAAGAACAAGATAAGGGTGCTGCACAAAATGATTCTTGGGGTAAAGCTGCAGAGAAGCGGGAAAGCAAAAATGGTGCCGAAAAGCCAACTGAGGGTTGGGGTAAGGCAGGCAGGAGCAGCACTCAACCAGAAGCTGATAAAGGAAGTGGCTGGATGAAAGACAAAGCTGATAGTGCAGGTCAAACTTCAAGTTGGGGCAATGGGAAAATTTTAAGTGAAGATGCAACTGAGTGGAATAAAGATGGATCTAATAACCAGAATCAGACTGATAGCTGGAATAAGCCAAAGGCCTTTGGTTCTGATAGGGGATCTTGGAATAAACAGGGAGAATCCTCTTGGGGTAAACAGGGGGGGGGATCTTGGGGTAATGGGAATAGACCAGATGGAGATCAAGAGTTTGGTGGCTGGAACAAGACATCTGATGGGGGTCATGGTTCAGGTGGGAGCAGGGGAAGAGGAGGTGGTCATGGTGGTAGAGATCAGTTTGGCCGAGGAAGATCCTTTGGTGATGGTCAGTCTTCAGGTTGGAAAGGTGGAGAAAACAATTCAACTGGCAACGATCAAGGAGGTGGCTGGGGCAAATCCAAGGGGTTTGAGGGAAGTAGAGAGGGCGGATGGAAGTCTGTTTCTTCTGGGGGTGATAGTGGATCAGGTTGGAACAAATTTGGGGGAGCAGATAAAGAGACCGGTGGGAGCGTGGATAAATGGAACAGTGGGAACAAATCGAGTTGGAACAATGATCAAACTCAAGGTCATAATGGGAGCAAAGGTTTTGTTTCTAATCTGTCTTCAGAAGGGCAAAATGATGGTGCTAGTTGGAGAGCACCCAAATCAAGTTGCATGAACTCGTCTTCTGGATGGAACAGTGCTTCTGCTGTGGATGAAGTACCAGGTGGAAGTTGGGGTGGAGGCAGCAAGTGGAACTCAGGGAAAGCTTCAACTGGTGACAATACAACTGGATGGAAAACTGGAACGAGTGGGGCTGGCACCCAGCCGTCTGACTGGGGTCCTCCAAAAGCTTCTAAAGGAGACCAGTCATCAAGCTGGGATAATAAAACTGGTCATGTAGATGCCAACCAGTCATCTGGTTGGGGTAGTAAAAGCTGTTGGAATCAGAAATCTCCTGAACTTGAAAAGGACAGCGAGATAGATGGAAACCAGAATTCTAGCTGGGGTAAGAAAAGCAATTTGAAATCCGAATCAAGTGATGCAGGTGGAAATGCTGGCTCTGACTGGGGCAAGAAGGGCAATTGGAACTCCAAATCCAATAATGCTGATGGAAATCAAGATTCTGGTTGGGCCAACAAAAGCAACTGGAATTCTGGGTCCAAAGATGCAAACCAAGGTTCTAGTTGGGCCAAGAAAAGTAATTGGAACTCTGGATCTAGTGATGTGAACCAAGAATCTGGTTGGGACAAGAAAAGCAGTTGGAGCTCTAGATATGGTGATGGTAACCAGGATGCTTCTGTAGCCTGTGATGATGAAGGCCAAACTGAGAACTGTGGTAATAGGGCAGGTGGTGGGAGTTGGAGAGGTGGTTTTGGTGGTAGGGATGGTTCAGACAGAGGGGGTTTTAGAGGTAGAGGTGACAGAGAAGGCTTTGGAGGTAGAAATGGCTCAGACAGAGGGGGTTACGGAGGTAGAGGCAGATCCGAGAGAGGTGGATTTGGAGGCAGAGGTGGTCCAGACAGAGGGGGCTTTAGAGGTAGAGGGGACAGAGGAGGCTTTGGTGGTAGAGCCAGAGGAAGGAGGGATCAAAATGGTGGTTGGAGTGACAACAATTCTGCTGAAGATAAGACCTTTGACTGGAAGAATGGGGCAAACAATAGCAGTGGAGGATGGAAAAATAATGGTGGTGGAAGCAGTTGGAACCGAGGAGGTGGTGATAGGGGCCAACAGAATAGCTGGAATTCTGGAAGTGGTGGAACAAGCAATGAAGGTGGTAGTTGGAGTAGCCAAGGTTCAGGCTGGAACCAGTCAAGAACGGCCAAAGATAGTGGTGGCAGTGACCTTGCTGGTGGTTGGAACAAGGGAACCTGTGCAAACAGCGATGCTGCCTGGGGTCAAGGAAACAGCTGGAAGTCATCAAATCCTTCTGGTGAGGGCTGGAGTAAATCAAGCAAAGGAATTAAAGGTTCAGAAGATCAAGGGGGTGGCTGGAACAAAGGACCTTCTGGTGCAAACAGTGATGCTGCCTGGGGTCAAGGAAACAGCTGGAAGTCATCAAATCCTTCTGATGAGGGCTGGAGTCAATCAAGCAAAGAAATTAAAGGTTCAGAAGATCAAGGGGGTGGCTGGAACAAAGGACCTGGTTCCAGTGCTCAAGGTGGTGGCTGGGGGACAAAAGGAGCAGGCTCAGGAGAAGCAGGGATGACTGGAGGTGATGCTATGACCTGGAATCAATCTGGTGCTTCTGGCGGAGGCCAATTATCTGGTTGGAGTGGATCAACAGAGGGAAAAGAAGGAACTAATACAGGCGGGGAACTAACTGATCCGTGTGGTAAAGCATCATCAACAAGTTCTTGGAATCAATCAAGCAAAGACATTGAAGGTTCTGATGACCAAGGCAGTGGCTGGAACAAAGGACCCAGTTCTAATGCTCAAGCTGGTGGCTGGGGGGACAAAGGAGCAGGTTCGGGAGATGGAGGAGATGCTAAGACCTGGAATCAATCTAGTGCTTTGGGCGGAGGGCAATCATCTGGTTGGGGTCAATCTACAGAGGTGAAAGGAGCAACTGAAAGTGGTAAGCCGACTGATCCATGGGGTAATAAAGCATCAACAAGCTCTTGGGGAAACGAAGGGAATGATGGAAGTAGCAAAGGGGGGTGGTAATTGCTTTGCAAAAGAAGCCATGGTATCTAGTTTTTGAAGTTTAAAGGAGCTGTATATATTAGCTTATTGTCTTATTCACGGTTAGGAAGGATCTAACAGTGGTATTTCTTTTGGAACTCTGCCCTAGACTCAAATTTCTGTTTCCTTGACATTTTGAATTCCGGTACTCCCAGAAGGAGTTGCTCATGGAGCATTGATCATGGAGACGGTTTCTAGTTTATGACAGTATTTTGTATGTACATGGTTATTTAAGCCCGTACTTGTGCAATATTTATAATAGTTCCCTAGTGCCAGAAATATGCCTTCTAGGTTTCTATAATGAAATTGGTTTCATATTCATGGTTGTCTTGAGACTTTCGCTTGTCCAGCTTAATCGGCTCAACAGATAACATTGGAAACGATTTTTTGATTGCTCAATTAGGTTGAACAGACTATAAAACAGTTTACAGAAGAATATGGCCAAGCAAGAAATTACCTAGGCAGGCTTCAACTAGGAAGATGGAGCACCTACTCTTTAAAGCTTCGCCCTGCAAACAGAGCACGTACCTGTTAATTATCTTTGGCGCTTGGTGTTTTTCGTGCCTGAGCTTGGCTACCTGAGAAAGACATATATTGCATTAACATGGCGAGCTTCCTTCCCAGAGGAACTTAGTGAGCTTAATCTGCATGTATGGATCTGATGCAATGGCAGAATCTGCCTTCTAGGTTTGCAAGTAAAACCACGACATTGGTATCCATAATTGGCACGTGCATATTTCAGATTTTTCCGGTGGTTCATATCTCATAAACTTAACAGAAACATTGTTTATGATGTTTTGAAAGTTTAGTTTGATTTTGTTAACAAACTGCAAAGAAGACAGGGTTCATGCAGGAAGATGAGCCCTACTGTTCAACAATGCCTTAACCCATGAGGGGATGATGTCGGGGCGGGCCTATCCAGGTTCGATACTCACCCTTGGAGTTGGATAGGATAGCCCCTTGGGTGATTTATCGTTACAATTCCTCATGGGCCATTAGATATGGGCTTCGTCCAATAAACTTATGGGCCCTTATTGAATTGGAAAATCTCATTTTGATGGGCTCGCTTTCAACTAGAAAACCAGTAAATGTATCCAGAAAAGTACACTTAGATATGTTATCCAGAAAATGAAAAGGGAAAACCGGCGTTAACTATATACTCAATCTAAATTTTATCATAAAATAATTCTTTATCTCGATTTTAATCCTAAATTATTAGAAATTATCAATTAAAAACTGACATCCATATTTTCATCTTAATTACATATTATTTTATATATAAAAAAAAACTTAATGATTTTTATTAAGTGATTCTAACAAATTTTTTAATTAGTAAAAATTAGCTCGGATTCAAAATTAATATCGCTCCGAGTATATTTGATGCTTGCCAAATGAAAAGGGCAAGCGTTCTTGTTCAGGAAATTCTTCTTATTAGAGGAAGTAATTGTGTTCTACAACAACGATCAGCCAGCCGTCTTAGCTCAGCTGGTAGAGCGCATGGCTTTTAACCATGTGGTCGTGGGTTCGATTCCCACAGACGGCGACTATTTGCTGCCAATAATTTTGGTCTTCTTTTTGGGTCCTCTTTCTGTGTCTGACATGGAGATTCTCATATGGCAAAATATAAAACTAAAATCTACGAGGTCGATTTTGGCAATTTTCTCCGACAACAAGAATACCCCCACTTTAAAATTTGTACTGTATTAATTCATGAAAAGAACACGGACCAAAGAGCAAGTAGAACAGGACGAACGCAAAGGAAAACAAAAATATTCTGAAATTGACATTGAATCCGAAATGCCCACCTCCACCGTCCTTGCCCTCTCCCCTCCCACAACTTTCTTTCAAAAACTTGGTGCTTTAGCTGAGCATAGAATGGACAGATGACCGGACATAATTTTTGTTCTTTTTCTTGACCTTACATAACGGGGCTCAAATCATTGATGTTATTATATACAATTGTGATAATCGGTGGGGCTTGCAATGGAATCAAACTGCTTGTGATGAATTTTTTTCTCTCTTTACATCTTAATATTGATGACAAATATTTTCCTCACTTAAATAATGATAATAAGGGGAAAGATAACAAGGCACCATTGTTGGTGATGGTGCTCAAAGCTAGAATAATTAGAAGAGACAAAAAGATTAAGCTAATAGATGTGGGAGGTCGGGGTAGTGAAGAGCCGCTGCCGAATATCATTCCAAAGTAGTCGCCATCAGCACCGCCACTGGCCCCCGTCCCTTGAGTGCCGGTGGTGGGCGTGACAGTGCTGGTCCCAGCACCGCTGAATCCAGGATTAGAAATGCCCCCGCTATCATCTCTGTGTAAATGATTGAAAACCAACCAGACAATATATTATCGTAAAGACCAAATGATGACATTTGATTCAACAGAAAATTATGCTTAATAATGAATCTAACAGCAGATACACTATTATAAAATACACGTAACAAGCTCCATAAGGACAAGGATCCACAATTCTGTATAACGCTAACTGGCTCAAATACCTAATGGCTTAAAGGATAGGTGGTGGGGGAAGCCGCATATGGTGCAAATGACCTATCTAGTCTCGCCCATGGTCCAGCTGTGTCAGCATCTGGGTCATGGCCGGCGGTCCAAATGAAACAGTCACAGAACAATGACGCAACCCAGAGGAGTAACCATGGCTTAAACCCTTCTGGAAAACATGCTAATTTGCCTTTCACTTTTCAGGAAAACAAAGTTAGCAAATCCGAGTGACCGCCTATGGAGAAGAAAAGATTATAGCTGCAATGGGTCTCGCATGATATTATTAAGGGCAGACTGCGGGGCTTAGCTATGCCCTTACGACTAGAATTTATCTTGACAATCTTCGAATTGCAGTTTCTGCATTTTTCAGGAACACAGGCATAGACT